>JAEEGL010895218.1_pt1 | contig 11259 bp, 8 predicted proteins | sample 9134231 | NCBI WGS metagenome assembly JAEEGL01 (sample SAMN16246548, study PRJNA631951) | gut metagenome | biome: gut microbiome; feature: rumen; material: fiber-attached | host: Bos | place: Iran: Karaj | collected 2018-10
GACCTCAGCGTACTCTGCGGCTCTGCGCGAGAAAAAAAACACTACGCTCTGCGTGACAAAAGTCAACGAAGTTAAATTGAAAAAATGAGAAGTATGAAGAAAGAGACTTGGAAGACGATTATTCAGGTGGTGATTAGCATCTTGACGGCGGCACTGACCGCGATGGGCACCACGTCGTGTATGGGACAAGGGCCGTTCTAAACAACGGATTTGATGGTTTAAATGTATAAAAACAGAGGGAATGTTGCAAGGCATCCCCTCTGTTTCTTTTGTCTTCTGCGTTTGATTTGCTCTACCTCCTGCCCATGGTTTGGCTACTGATTCACGGTCTCGTTGAAGCGCTGCATGAGCCAGGCTTTCTGCTCGGCGATGGTCATGTGGGAATTATCCAGTTCGATGGCATCGTCAGCTTTCTTCAAGGGCGACACCTCGCGGTGTGAGTCGATGTAGTCGCGCTCCTGTACGTTCTTCAGAATGTCGTCGAAGTCGGCCTCCATGCCCTTTGCCTTCAGCTCGTCGTAGCGACGCTGGGCACGAACCTCGGCAGAGGCTGTGACGAAGATTTTCAGTTCGGCATCGGGGAAGACCACCGTGCCAATGTCGCGACCGTCCATCACCACACCCTTGTCCTTGCCCATCTGCTGTTGCTGGGCTACCATAGCCTCACGCACAAAGCCCAGGGTGGCTATCGGACTGACGTGGCTCGAAACCTCCATCGTGCGTATCTCCTGTTCTACGAGTTCGCCGTTCAGATAGGTGTCCGGACGGCCTGTCTCGGGGTTGAACTTAAACGAAATATTGATGTCGGGCATCGCCTTGCGCAATGCTGCCTCGTCGATTTTGATGCCTCGTTCCTCGTTCCTCGCGTCTCCTTCCTCGATAAAAAAGTTGTTGCGCAGGGCATAGAGCGTCACGCTGCGATACATGGCACCGGTATCCACATATACATAGCCCACTTCACGGGCCAAATCCTTGGCCATCGTGCTCTTGCCGCACGAGCTGTGGCCATCAATAGCTATTGTAATTTTCTTCATAATGAATAAGTGACATTGATCAGTAATGATGACGCTGACACGTGATACTTGGCGTAACCGACGTTCAGCTTAAAGCGTTGCAGTTGGATGCCGCCACCCAGCGACAGACCGGCTCCGTGACTCGATTCGCCCTCGCTGTCCTTGATCTTCATCTCGCTGGAGCGGCGGAAATTGTAGCCTGCCGACACGTAGAACTGCGTGCCCAGCATCAAGTCGCCGCCAATGGCCAGATGCTTGATGAACCCCTGATCCCAGTTGTTCAGGCGCGACAGCGTGGCAGACAGGCGCAGGGGCGAGCCTATCAGGCGTTTCGTAACACCGACCTGCAGGTCGAGTGGGATGCGCTCAAAATCGTCGTTGTAGGCTTTGATTTGTCCGCCCAGATTCTTGGCGACAGCCGACAGCGACCATCCTTTTTCCTCGTTCAGGTAGTTGATGCCGAGGTCGACACCCACGGCTGCCGACGAATAACTGCCTATGGACGACGAGATGAAACGGGCCGTGATGCCGCCGCTGATGTCATTGCCCAACAGATAGGTAAAGGTGCCTGCCAGTGCGATGTCCTTGGCCGAGAAGTCGCCTTGTTCGATGTTTTCTACGGTGGTCTGCTTCATCTTGCCATAGTCCATATACTGCGCTGACACACCCCATGTGGCACGCTCTTTCCACGCCTTGACGAATGACGCTGAAGCGGTCTTGCAGCCCTCCATATAGGTCATGTAGTTAAGATTGAGGCTCTTGTCCGTCACATTGGCTATCAGTGCGGGGTTATGGAAGATGAGGGTAGGGTCGTCGTCGGTTATCGTGATGTTGTCGCCACCCAATGCTGCCACGTGGGCACTCACGGGGAGTCGCAGGAAACTGTATGCTTCCTGACTCTCCTGTGCCCTGATAAAGAGGGCAAAAAGGATGAATATCGCGACAAAAACAACTTTTTTCATCTAATAATCTCTAAATGTGGTGCAAAGATAACAATAATTTCTTTATTTTTTGTACCTTTGTCGAAAAATTAACGGAGTATTCCGCTTTTTATTGCGTAGAAGATGGAACAAAAGAAGACTCAAAGGGCTGATGTCGATCGTCGACGGACCACAGGATTCCTCCTGGGGCTTGTTTTCGTTCTGTCTGTCCTCTATGTCTCTTTGGAATGGAACAGCGTGGATTCCGGTGACGACACAGACCCTATTGACCTCGACGAATTGATGCACGAAAGCGAGCTGGTACCCATGTCGAATGAGGAACTGACCTCGCGTATCGAAGAGAAGCAGGAAGCTCAGAAAGCCGAGCAGTTGCACGTTGTCGACGATCAGGTGGAGCTGCAACCCGACGAAGCGGAGCCGGCTCTTGAGGGTGAGGGCGATGACGACGAGGCGCTGCTGCAAGCCCTTCAGGAGAAGGAAGACAAGTCGTTGGCTCCCCTCAATGTCGACCCAAACAATCCGCTGAACTTCCATATCGTTGAAGACCTGCCCAAATATCCTGGCGGTGCTGTCGAGTTTATGAAGTGGCTCACCCGTAATCTGCAGTATCCTGCTATAGCCCGCAGTCGCAAGACGCAGGGCAAGGTGGTGGCTGTCTTCTATATCGAGAAGGATGGCAGCGTTACGAACATCAGCATTACAAAGTCGCTATCGCCTGAATGTGACCGCGAGGCGCTGCGTGTGTTGCGAAAGATGCCCAATTGGGAACCAGGTGTCCAGAACGACCAGCCTTGTCGCACTAAGGTCTGCATTCCGATTGTTTTTAAATTATAATATCGGAATAACGGAATAACGAATGAACGAAATAACGAAATAAACGAAATAACGAAAAAAATGAAACAGCTTTCTTCCGCCCAGATTCTCAAGCTTGTCAACGACTTCTTGGCAAGTCTGCCTTACGACCGCCGTCCCGCTTCGCTCTATGAGCCCGTCCAGTATGTTTTGGCTATTGGGGGCAAACGTATTCGTCCTGTATTGACCCTCTTGGGCTATAACTTGTGGCGTGAACAGCCCGAGGACATCCTGATGCCGGCCATCGGCTTGGAGACCTATCATAACTATACCCTGCTGCACGACGACCTCATGGACAATGCCGATATGCGTCGCGGTCATGAGACAGTCCATAAGAAATGGGATGCCAACAAGGCCATTCTTTCTGGCGACTCGATGCTCGTGCTGGCCTATCAGCGTGTGGCGCAAGTGCCTGCAGAGAAACTCGAGGCTGTGCTCTCGCTCTTTACCACGACAGCCCTCGAGATTGGCGAAGGACAGGAGTACGACATGGCGTTCGAGACGCGCAACGACGTCACTGAGGATGAGTATATCGAAATGATACGCCTGAAGACGTCTGTCCTGCTGGCTTGTGCGCTGAAGATAGGCGCCATTCTTGCTGATGCCCCGCAGGCTGATATTGAACGCATGTATCGTCTGGGCGAACAAATCGGACTGGCTTTCCAGTTGCAGGACGACCTGCTCGATGTCTATGGCGACCCCAAGGTGTTTGGCAAGGCCGTCGGTGGCGACATCGCATCGAATAAGAAGACCTACATGCTGATCAATGCCTTCAACCGGGCCAACAAAAAACAGCGTGCCGAACTGGAGCGATGGATTAATGCCAAGACGTTCAATCGCGAGGTGAAGGTGGCCGAGGTTAGACGTCTCTATGACGAGATTGGTATTCGTCAGCTCTGCGAGGCCAAGATCAACTACTACTTCGACCTGGCTCGTCAGACCCTTGCCGAAGTCGACGTGGCTGAAGATCGCAAGCAGGCCCTCAGCGCCTATATGGACGAACTTCTCCATCGCAACAAGTAATCATAATTCTCAATTCTCAATTGTCAATTCTCAATTACATAGACACCCATTGCCATTTGGATGGCGAAGAGTTCGCGCAGGACCGTGATGCCCTCGTTCAGCGTGCCCGTGAGGCTGGCTGCACGCAGATATTCCTGCCAGCCATTGACGTCGCCTCGTGTCAAACCGTTCTAGATGTCTGCAGTCAGTATCCCGACTATTGTCGTCCCATGCTCGGCCTGCATCCTGAAGAGGTTCGTGCTGACTGGCGTGAGGCGCTGTCTGCCATCCGTCAAATCATCGACCATTCTCGTTCCTCCCTCCTCGCTTCTCCTTCCTCGCTCCTCCTTCCTCCTTCCTCGAAACTTCTCGCCATCGGCGAGGTTGGTCTCGACTACTATTGGAGTCGCGAGTTCGAGTACGAGCAACTGGAGGCCTTCGAGGAACAGGTGCGTTGGGCGGTAGAATTGCAGCTGCCCCTGATGATTCACTGCCGTAAGGCACAAAACGAGATGGTTTCTATTATAAAAAGGTACGCGTACGAACTGCCTGGTGGTGTCTTCCACTGTTTTACGGGCAACGAACAGGAGGCTCGCCAACTGCTTGATTTCGAAAACTTTGTGCTGGGTATCGGTGGCGTACTGACGTTCAAGAAGTCGCATCTGCCGGAAACACTTGCTTCCACAGTGCCCTTAGAGCGTATCGTTCTCGAAACCGATGCTCCCTATATGGCTCCTGTACCCATGCGTGGACAGCGCAACGAGTCGGCCTTTATCCGTCACGTCATCACGCGTCTGGCCGAGGCCTACGGCGTCAGCGAGGACGAAATCTGCCGGCAGACCAATGCCAACGTCGCCCGCGTCTTCAAGCTTAATGGTTAACAAATCATAATTCTCAATTCTCAATTGTCAATTCTCAATTAATTATTGTATCTTTGCAGCCGCTAACGTTTTTGGAGAGGTGCTCGAGTGGTTGAAGAGGCACGCCTGGAAAGCGTGTAGCCGGCAAAACTGGCTCGCAGGTTCGAATCCTGTTCTCTCCGCGTAATTAATGATTCCAACAACAAGAAGGTGTGTAAAGATTGTTCGTCGACTTCGGTGATACCCTTTACAATTCTTAATGGCAATTCTTTAAAAACCGAGATAATGAGAAATGTATTTCTATTGCTGCTGACCGTTATGTTCATCAGCAGTTGTGGCGAAAAGAAAAATCAACAGGCAAAGGCTCCTACGCGTGTGAAGACACAGGTGGTGACGCCGGGTTTCGTGGATAATGCCCAGACCTATGTGGGTATTGTCGAAGAGCGCGAGGCGACCGCTGTGAGTTTTACGGGCATGGGCGTTGTGAGACGTATGCTGGTAAACGAAGGGCAGACAGTGGCCAAAGGGCAGCTGATAGCCGAGATGGACGATACGCAGGCTCGTAACCTGTTGAACGGCGCTGAGGCCCAGCTGACGCAGGCCAACGATGCGTTGGAGCGTTATAAAATGCTGCACGAGAACGGGTCGTTGCCCGAAGTGCAGTGGGTAGAAATACAAAGCAAGGTGGTACAGGCACAATCGCAGTACGAGGTAGCCAAGAAGAACTTGGCCGACTGCCGGTTGACGGCTCCCGTGAGTGGTGTCGTGGGCAAGAAACTGGTGGGCGCTGGCGAGACGGCCTTGCCCTCGCAGGCTATCATTAACATTCTGGATATCAGTACGGTGAAGGTGAAGGTCAGCATTCCTGAGGCTGAGATAGCCTTTATTCAGTCCTCTACGCCAACCTCTATCACCGTAGACGCCATTGAGCGTAAGTATCAGGGCGGTCGCATTGAGAAAGGCGTGCAGGCTGATGCCCTGACGCACACTTATGACATACGCATTCACGTCGCCAATGGCGAACGTCGTCTGTTGCCTGGTATGGTGGCCAGTGTCCGTTTCTTGTCTGAGGGCTCTCAAGGCATCAGCGGTAAGTCGGTGCCCGTTACTGCGGTTCAGAAACGCGCTGATGGCGGTCTGTTTGTCTGGGTTGTTGGCAACGATAGCTTGGTACACCGTCAGACCGTGACGGTTGGTAGTATGCAGGGCAACTATATCTCCGTAACTGAGGGCCTGAACATGGGTCAGCGTATAGTGACGGAGGGCTATCAGAAACTGAGCGAAAACACCAAGGTGGTTTTTTAGTGAACAGTGAATAGTGAAGAGTGAATAGTGATGGAAAATAAAATGGAATGGCTCCGATGGCCATTAAGACATTACCCGATATCGCTGCTCATCGTCGGCATCCTGTTTGTACTGGGCGTGTTTGGCATGTGGGATATGCCAAAAGACGAGTTCCCGCATGCTACTATCCGACAAGGTGTGGTGGTGGCTGTCTATCCTGGTGCCACCTCTGAGGAGGTCGAACAGCAGGTGGCTCGTCCGTTGGAGCGCTACCTGTTTACCTATGGCGAGGTGAACCGTGTGAAGACTACGACGACGTCGCAGAACGGCATGTGTATCGTGATGGTGAAACTGAACGATGATGTGAACAACAAGGATGAGGTGTGGAGCAAAATCAAGCACGGTCTGAATGCCTTCAAGTCTTCGTTGCCATCAGGCGTGTTGGCTATTGTGGTGAACGACGATTTCGGCAACACGTCGGCCTTGTTGATAGCCATTGAGAGTGAACAGCGCAGCTATCGTGAATTGAAACAGTATAGCGATGACCTCAGCGACCGTCTGCGTCGCATCCCCTCAGTGGCTAATGTCAAACTGTTTGGCGAACAGAAGGAGCAGATCTCCCTGTACGTAGACCGTCAGCGTCTGCAGGCCTATGGCATTGGCCAGCAGTTCCTCTTTTCGCGTCTGCAGGCACAAGGCATCACCACGCTGAGCGGTAGTATCAGTGACGACGACCAGCAGGTTCCTATCCACGTCGAGACGACGGAGAATACGGAGGAGGAGATTGCCAACCAGATCATTTTCTCGGACCCTGCGACGGGCAAGGTGGCTCGCGTCAGGGACGTGGCCCGTGTGGTTAGGGAATACGAGCCTATGGCGAGCCGCATCGAACAGGACGGCCATCCGTGTGTGCTGCTGTCGATGGAGATGACACCTGGCAATAACGTGGTGCAGTACGGACGTGATGTAGAACGCGTGCTCAACAGTTTTGCTGCTGAGGAACTGCCTGAGGATGTGAAGGTTACCCGCATTGCCGACAAACCCAAGGTCGTAGCGCTGAGTGTCAGCGATTTCTTGCGCGACCTGTTTATCGCCATGATTATCATCATTCTCGTCATGATGGTGCTCTTCCCGTTGCGCTCTGCCATTGTGGCTGCTATCACCATTCCGCTGAGTACGTTTGTCTCGGTGTCGGTGATGTATATGGCTGGTATCGAGTTGAATATCATAACGTTAGCGGCACTGATCGTGGTGCTGGGAATGATTGTCGACAATTCTATCGTCGTCATTGACGGCTATTTGGAATATCTCAATAAAGGCTATGAACCCAAGAAGGCCGCTATTGACTCGGCCAAGCAGTACTTTATGCCGATGATGTTGGCCACCATCTGTATCTGCGCTATCTTCTTCCCCTTCCTGATAACGATGAAGGGTATGTTCCTGGATGCGCTGATAGATTTCCCCTGGACCATCACCATTAATTTGATGGTGTCATTGTTCCTGGCCGTCAGCATTATTCCGTTCCTGGAGGTGGTGATTATCAAACCGGGCAAGGTGAGCACGGATGGCAATGCCATTACGAAATGGGTGCAGAAGACCTATGACCGGGTGCTGGACTGGACTTTTTTGCGTCCGTGGATGACGATGCTGATTGGCCTGGGTGTCATCTTGCTGTCGTGCCTGATTATCCCGACGCTGAAGGTGCGTCTGTTCCCTTATGCCGACCGCGACCAGTTTGCTGTAGAGATATACCTGCCCGATGGTAAGGGAATGGCCGAGACGACTGCTGTGGCCGATTCCGTCAGCCACGTTCTCTCGAAGGACGAGCGCGTGGTGGGCATTACCACCTTTCTGGGCTGTTCGTCGCCACGTTTTATGGATGTCTATGCTCCACAGTTGGCTGGCAAGAATTATGCTCAGTTCATCGTTAATACAAAGTCGAGCGGTGCTACCCTCGACCTATTGGCCAAATATCAGCCTATGCTGAGCGAGGCCTTTCCCAATGCCTACGTGAAGTTCAAACGGTTGGACTATTTGGAAGTGCCTGAGTTAGAGTATCGCTTCTACGGTGAGAATCTGGATTCGTTGCATGTGGTGGCCGAACGTATGATGGAGCGTATGCGACAGATGCCGGAACTGGAGTGGGTTCATACCGACTATCTGCAACCTTATCCCACTATCAATGTGCAACTGGATCCTGTGGTGTCTGCACAGCTGGGTATCACCCGTAGTACGGCACAGCTGGCACTGAGTGCATCGTCCACCGACCTGCGTGTAGGACAGATATGGGAGGGTAACTACGAGTTGCCCATCATCGTCAAGGATGATGCTGACATGACCTTCTCGGATGTTGCCAATTTGGGTGTGACGTCGCCTACGACACTGACGTCGTCAGGTGTCAATAGCAGCAACAGTACCATTCCGTTGCGACATGTTGCCAAGATAACACCGCGATGGGGCGAGGGCCGCATCATGCACCGAGGTGGTGAACGTTGTATCACGGTAACGGGACAGTTTGCGCAAGGTGTGTTTACATCGCCTGTAGAGAACGAACTGGCGCGTATCATGAAAGAGGAAATTGACCTGCCACAGGGTGTACGCTGTGAGGTCGGCGGCGAGATAGAATATGGTGACGAAGCACTGCCACAGATCTATGGCGGTATCATCATTGCAATGGTCATCGTGTTCTTCTTCCTGTTGTTTAATTTCAAGAAATACGGTATCACGCTGGTATGTATGTTGGCACTGACCCTGATGATTCCCGGAGCATTGATTGGTCTCGGCATGATGGACCGTGCCCTTGGCTTGACGTCAATCTTCGGACTCATCACATTGATGGGTATGATTATGCGTAACGAGATTCTGATCTTTGAGCATGCTAACGACTTGGTAGCCAAGTATGTAGAAGAACATGGCAACTGGCGTCAAGACCGGAAGGCATATAATGAGGCTGTGAAGCAGGCAGCATATGATGCAGGCAAGCGTCGTATGGTGCCCATCTTTCTCACCACCGCTACGACAGCTGTCGGTGTGGTGCCGATGATTATTGCCCAAAGCTCGTTCTGGATGCCAGTAGGTGTCACGATTTTTGCCGGTGGTATCGGCTCGCTTATCATGGTTGTTACGATGTTGCCCGTTATCTATTGGAAAGTAAACTTGAAGTAGTATGAAGAATAAAATTATTATATCGTTATTACTATCTGCATCGGTGTTTTCGGTTGATGCCCAAGCATCTACTCCCCTCTCTACTAGAGAGGGGGCGGTGGTGAGGCTTTATACGTTGGCACAATTGAAGGATTCTGCCCTTCAGAATAATCTCGCGATCCGTGCTGCCCGCCACGATGTGGAGTCGGCCAAGCAACAGCGTAAGGAGGCGTTTACGAAGTACTTCCCTAATGTCAGCGGTACGGGTCTGTGGTTTAATGCTAACAAAGGTATGGCTCAGGCTGAGCTGAATCTGGGACAGAGTATGCCACCGACCTTGGGCGCTACGATGCAACAGATATTGCCCGCTGCTGCCTTGGCGGAGTTGGCAACGCCCATCCCCGTATCGATGTTGAAGAATGGTACCATCGGGTCGCTGATGGCTGTGCAGCCTGTATTCGCTGGTGGACAGATTATCAACGGCAACAAACTGGCTAAGGTTGGTGAGGAGGTCAGCCGACTACAACTGCAACTCTCTGAGAACGAGGTGGAGAAGCAGGCTGAACAATACTATTGGCAGCTGGTGACGCTTCAGGAAAAGGTGAAGACCATTGAGGCCGTCGAAGCCCTTCTGGCGGATATCAGCAAGGATGTCGACGTAGCCATACGTGCTGGCGTGGCTATGCGTAATGACTTGTTGCAAGTGCAGTTGCGCCAGAACGATATCGCCAGTCAGAAGTTGAAGCTGCAGAACGGTATCGCGCTGGTTCGTATGTTGATGAAGCAATATTGTGGGTTGCACAACGAGACCTTCGAGATTGCTTACGATGCCAAGGCAACTACACCCCTGCTGACCAAGCAAGACCACCAGCAGGCAGTGTTGGGAACGGCTGAGTATCAGTTGCTGGACAAACAGGTGGAGGCTGCCAATCTGCAACGTAAGATAGCTGTTGGCGAGCACCTGCCGTCGGTGGCTGTCGGCGCAGGCTATAACTACCACAACCTGATGGATAAAGACCATACGTTTGGCATGTTGTTTGCCACTGTCAGCGTGCCCATCTCCGACTGGTGGGGCGGTTCGCATGCCATCAAACGTAAAAAACTGGCTCAACAGAAGGCGGAAGAACAGTTGCAGGATAACACAGAACTGCTGAAAATCCGTATGCAGAGTGCCTGGAATGGGGTGGAGGAGAGCTATCAGCAGGTGCAGATAGCCCAGCGCAGTATTGAACAGGCAGAGGAGAATCTGCGACTGAACCGCAACTATTACAAGGCAGGAACATCGAAGATGTCCGACCTCTTGGAAGCTCAGTTGTTGTATCAGCAAGCATGCGACAAGCGTACTGACGCTTTTGCTGAATATCAGAATAAATTGTTGGAATATCGCCAATCTATAGGTCAATAACCGACAAATATTGTTAAAATTGGCGTACCTATTACATAGGTATGCTATTTTTTTTGTAATTTTGCACCCTGAAAACTGAACAAGGCGTTTTAGGTTTTTCCTCACACTGAGGTTGATAAGAGAAAGCGAATATTCGAACAAAAAATATTTTTAATAGGTATGAAAATGAAAAAAATGATGATGTTTGCGGCTATTGCTGCAACGCTGGTTTCTTGTGGTGGTGGCGGTGGCCGCCCTCAGTTCGGCGACAATGAGTTTCCCGTTACTGCCGTAGGAACGTCGAATGCCGACATGCAGAGCACTTATCCTGCTACCATCAAGGGTGTGCAGGACGTTGAAATCCGTCCGAAAGCAACGGGTTTCATTATGCAGATCAATGTGAAGGAAGGTCAGACGGTAGGTGCAGGTCAGGTGCTCTTTGTGATTGATAACGAGACTGCCCAGCAGCAGGTCCGTCAGGCTCAGGCTGCCGTGAATACGGCTCAGCAGCAGTGCAATACTGCCAAGTTGACTTACGAAAACTCGAAGAAGTTGCACGAGAACCGTGTGATTGGCGACTTTGAGTTGCAGACTTCCCAGAATTCCTACGAGGTTGCTCAGGCCCAGCTGGCTCAGGCTCAGGCCGCTCTGGCATCTGCCAAAGAGCAGTTAAGCTATTGCTACGTGAAAAGCCCAGCTGCCGGTGTAGTAGGTACGCTGCCCTTTAAGAAGGGAGCACTGGTGAGTTCGTCGAATGTACTGACCACGGTGTCTAACAA
>JAEEGL011653182.1_pt1 | contig 11259 bp, 9 predicted proteins | sample 9134231 | NCBI WGS metagenome assembly JAEEGL01 (sample SAMN16246548, study PRJNA631951) | gut metagenome | biome: gut microbiome; feature: rumen; material: fiber-attached | host: Bos | place: Iran: Karaj | collected 2018-10
AAGCGGGACCGCTGACTTTATGATGGCAGGTTCTACGAATAAGAAAGAACATGGAGAGGAGAAATATGAAGAGTCGGATCAAAAATATCATGTGCGTGGTTTTGGCAGCTGCTTTGCTGGCAGGATGCGGAGGAGTCAGACCGACCACAGATAAAATGGGAAAGAATGAAGAGAAGAGCGGATGGGCGGAGGATGCGCAGGCAAGCGCCGGCCAAGCGGAGGCTGAAGCAGCAAGCGCCGGCCAAGCGGGGGCTGAAGCGGCAAGCGCCGGCCATGCGGGGGCTGAAGCGGCAAGCGCGGGCCATACCGAAACCGAAGCGGCACAGGATGTGACTGAGACGGCAGGGGAATTTGTCTGGCCTTTGGAAGAGGAAAAAGGCATGACCCGCGTTGACCTGAACGGATTCTGCTGTCTGCTGCCGGAAAGCTGGCAGTTCTCCAAAGAGGAGGAGGGGATCCGAACCTACGAAAACCTGGGAGATATCTGGACATACGCGAGCCTGGCTGTTTATGAGCTGTCGGATCTGAAAGCGCTGATCCAGGACAAGCAGGAGGCTTCAGGCGAAGAGCCTTCCACGGAGGCGAATGCCGGCGGGGAGAATGTCAACGAGGCGAATGCCGGCGGGGAGAATGTCAACGAGGCGAATGCCGGCGGGAAGAATGTCAACGAGGCGAATGCCGGCGGGGAGAATGTCAACGAGGCGAATGCCGGCGGGGAGAATGTCAACGAGGCGAATGCCGGTGGGGAGAATGTCAACGAGGCGAATGCCGGCGGGGAGAATGTCAACGAGGCGAATGCTGCCGGGGAGAGTACAGCGGAGGCGAACACCCCTGCGGGAGAGGCGGACAATGAGAAACAGAAAGCGGCCAGGGAATATCTGCTGAATGTCCTGTACGGGGGCGATGGCGTGATGGAAAAAAGAATCGTGGAAGAAGCCTTTGACTTTACCATCAACGGTCTGGAAGCGTATCGCTTTTATACCTCGTATGGCGGCGAGGTGGCTTACAGCGGAGATGTGACATTCCTGTTTGACGGGGATCGGTGTTTTGTGCTGAATCTCTATCAGGCGAAGGGATATTCCGAACTGGATCTTTTCCCTGTGTGGGAGAAGGTGCTGTTTTCTGCGAGAGTGAGTGAAGAATAGTTATGGGTAAAAACAGCATTTTACAAGATAGAAAGACGTTAAAGGCAGCATCCCACGCGACCGTGCGCAGCCATTATTTTATTCTGCTGTTCTGCTCCCTTGTCATGATCTTCTTTGGCACCGAGTTTGAGTATGCCAAGGGCGGCTTAGGCGACTGGGGCTGGGTTAAGGAAGCGGTGAACGGGAACTTCTCGTTTGGGGAGGACGGAGGCAACATTTTAAGCGTGGGTTCCGTCCTGGAGGACATTCGGGAAGGACGGCTGCAGGAAGGCTCCGAGAAAGCGGATGAGCTTTCGTCGCAGATCGGACAGGAGGATGAAGAAAACACGGCGTTCGGGCATACCAACGGTGTTCTGGCCATTATTGTCAACGCGGCTTCCTCCGGGCAGATCTATGTGAAGCTGGCGCAGACCCTGCGCAGCATCCTGCGGTCCGATTCGGCTGTGGCCATTTTGTTTGTCGAGGCCAGCTTTCTGTGGTACCTGGTGATCTATCTGTTCCTGAAAAATACGTATTCGGCTGCCTACCGCCGCCTGTTTTTGCTGTCGCGCGTGTACCCGAAGATTTCCTACCACGATATTCTGCACATCACGGAGGTTCGCCGCTGGTTGAAAGCCTGCTGGGTCATGTTCGCCAGAATGGCGTACAATGCCTTGTGGTGCCTGACCATCGTGGGTGGCGTCATCAAGTACTTCTCCTATTTTGCGGTTCCGTATCTGGTGGCGGAGAACCCGGATCTGGAGGCCAATGAGGCCATCACCCTGTCCCGGAAGATGATGGATGGGCATAAAATGGAACTGTTCCGTTATATGCTGTCCTTGTGGGGATGGTTTCTGCTGAGCCTTGTGACGCTCGGCATCAGCGATCTGGTGTACGGGGTTCCGTACCGAATGGCCTGCTATACCGAATTCTACGTGCGGATTCGGAAAGAGGCGATCGAAAAACAGATCCCCGGATTTGAACGCTTAAACGATGTGTATCTGTATGAACAGGCAGATCGCATCCTGCTGTACGAAACCTATTTCGACGTGGTGGATGAGATCACGCTGATCCACGAAGACAAGGTGGAACTGACCGGCTTTAAGAAGAACCTGATCGAGTGGTTTGGAATCTGGCCGGGAAGCCTGGAAAACAAGGAAAAGTACGAAGAGCTGGAGGGCAGAAAGTTTGCGGTGGCCCGGTACAAGGACTGCATGCTGGCGCAGACGTATCCGCAGTGGCTGAGCCCTTTGTGGAAAAACCGGGAGTTAAACCGCGGCGCGCAGTTTTCGTTCCTCCGCACCTATTCGGTCTGGTCGCTCATCCTGCTTTTCATGACCTTTGCCATCGCGGGTTGGAGCTGGGAAGTGATTCTGCACTTCATCCAGGAAGGCGAGCTGGTCAACCGGGGAACGCTTTTGGGCCCCTGGCTGCCGATCTACGGATCCGGCGGCGTGCTGGTGCTGCTCCTTTGCAGCCGCTTCCGCAAGAACCCGGTGAAGGAGTTCTTCGCCTCGATGACGCTGTGCGGCGTGATCGAGTATTTTGCCGGCTGGTTCCTGGAGATGCGCTTCCACCAGAGATGGTGGTCGTATGACGGATACTTCCTGAACCTGCACGGAAGAATCTGCGCGGAGGGACTTTTGATCTTTGGAATCGGGTGCTGCCTGATCGTGTACTTGCTGGCCCCGATGCTGGACTTCCAGATTTCGAAGCTGAAGCGTCCGGTTGTGGTGGGCATCAGCCTGGCTCTGCTGCTTCTCTTTAGCATCGATACCGTTCACTCCATGGTGAGCCCCAACATGGCTGCCGGCGCCATCGAGGCGAACGAGGTGGCGGGCGAAACGGAGGCCGTGCCGTAACATATGCGTAAGCTGTAAAAAAGAGGGAAAAGTGACTGACGTCCAGTCGCTTTCCCCTCTTTTTTACAGCTTACGCAAAATTTACAGGTAACTATTCACGGGTCACCAACCTTTCAGGTCCCAGGCCATCCGCCTTCGGCGTATGTCGCACCTTCGGTGCTTTTGCCTGGGACTGACGGTTGGTGACTGCTTTCGCAGTTGGGTAGCAATACAAAAGTGCTTGTGCATGCAAGCATGCAAAGCACCTTTTGATTGCTACCCGACCCGTGAATAGTAACATTTACAGATCGCAGTTGTTGACCGTTCTGGGGAAGGGGATGACATCGCGGATGTTGCCCATTCCGGTGAGGTACATCACGCAGCGCTCAAAGCCCAGGCCGAAACCGGAGTGGCGCGCCGAGCCGTACTTGCGAAGATCCAGGTAGAAGTCGTAGGTCTCGCGCTTCATGCCGAGTTCCTCGATGCGGCCAAGAAGCTTTTCGTAGTTGTCTTCACGCTGGCTGCCGCCGATGATTTCGCCGATGCCGGGAACCAGGCAGTCCATAGCGGCGACGGTCTTTCCGTCCTCGTTCAGCTTCATGTAGAAAGCCTTGATCTCCTTCGGATAGTCGGTGACGAAGACAGGGCGCTTGAAGATCTTCTCGGTCAGATAGCGCTCGTGCTCGGTCTGCAGATCGCACCCCCAGAAGGCCTTGTAGTCGAACTCGTCGTTGTGCTGCATCAGCAGATCGACGGCTTCCGTGTAGGTGACATGGCCAAAATCGGACTCTAAGACGTGGTGCAGGCGATCTAAGAGCTCCTTATCGACGAACTGGTTGAAGAATTCCATCTCCTCCGGCGCGTTCTCTAAAACGTAGGAGATGACGTACTTCAGCATGTCTTCGGCGATCCGCATGTTGTCATTTAAGTCGGCGAAGGCCATCTCAGGCTCGATCATCCAGAACTCGGCCGCATGGCGGGTCGTGTTGGAGTTCTCGGCGCGGAAGGTAGGACCGAAGGTGTAGATATTCTTGAAGGCCATGGCGTAGGTTTCGCCGTTTAACTGGCCGCTGACGGTCAGGTTGGTGGGCTTGTTAAAGAAGTCCTGGGTGAAATCCACCGTGCCGTCCTCGTTCTTCGGAACGTTCGCTAAATCTAACGTAGTCACCTGGAACATTTCGCCGGCGCCTTCCGCGTCACTTCCGGTGATGAGCGGCGTGTGCACGTAGACGAAGCCGCGCTCCTGGAAGAATTTGTGGATCGCGTACGCGGTAAGGGAGCGGACGCGGAATACGGCCTGGAAGGTGTTGGTGCGGGGGCGCAGATGCGAGATCGTGCGGAGGTATTCCAGCGTGTGGCGCTTTTTCTGAAGAGGGTAATCCGAACCGGAAGGACCTTCCACTGCGACGCAATCAGCCTGAATTTCGAACGGCTGCTTGGCCTCGGGAGTAGGAATGAGCGTGCCTTCCACGATGAGGGCCGCGCCTACATTCACATGGGAGATTTCAGCAAAATTATCCATTGTGTCGTGATAGACAACCTGCACAGGTGTAAAGAAAGTTCCATCCGAAACGGTCAGAAAGCCGAAAGCCTTTGAGGAACGGTTGGAACGAACCCATCCGCCAATGGAGACCTTTTGGTTAAACCATTTTTCCGGCTCGCGGAAAATGTCTTTCAAATTTGTCAGTTCCATAGATTGTAAGTCCTTTCTAATTCGCGCATAGGACATCGTATGCCTTATGGGGTGTTTTTTAGCATCCGGCCCGTTTTCGTTGTGCGATGATTGTACTATTATAGCAAGTTTCCGCTGCATTTCAAGAGAAGAAAAGAATTGGGACCCTGGGAAAAATGACGTTTACAGGAGTGAAAACATGTCACAAAGAGATTGAGATAAAATTTTAACAAAAAGATTATTCACAAAAGACAGTAAATGTGGTATTCTAATACTGGGCAATGGAGAATATGACGAAAAGACTGCCTGTGTCAGAATTCTTTTTGACAAAATATCTGAAAAATGTCATAATAGGGGCTCCGCTGTTTTGTAGTACTTTTTCCCGGATGCATTTGGATCATGGGAAGGACCGCTTTTTCAAAGGCCTTGCCCTGCCAAAGTCTGCATCAAGAGGTGAGTGACGTGATTAAAAAAGAAATGATTGCCATGCTATTGGCTGGCGGCCAGGGAAGTCGTCTGGGGGTCCTGACGGCCAACGTGGCCAAACCGGCAGTTGCGTTCGGAGGGAAATACCGGATTATCGATTTCCCCTTAAGTAACTGCATCAATTCCGGCATCGATACGGTGGGAGTTCTCACGCAGTATCAGCCGCTCAAACTGAATACCCATATCGGGATCGGAATTCCGTGGGACTTGGATCGCATTAATGGCGGAGTAACCATTCTCCCTCCGTATGAGAAAAGCCGCGACAGCGAGTGGTACACGGGAACGGCCAACGCCATCTACCAGAATCTGCGCTTCATGGAACAGTACAATCCGGACTATGTACTGATTTTGTCTGGTGACCATATCCTCAAAATGGATTATGATGTCATGCTGGATTATCACAAAGCCAGCGGCGCGGATGTGACGATCGCGGCCATGCCCGTATCCTGGGATGAGGCAAGACGTTTTGGCATCCTGATTACGGATGAGAACCGCCGGATTCAGGACTTTGAGGAGAAACCGGAAAACCCCAGAAGCAATCTGGCTTCCATGGGTATTTATATCTTCAGCTGGCCGGTTTTAAAGGAAGCGCTCACCACACTCGCCGATGTCAGAGAGTGCGATTTCGGAAAGCACGTCATCCCGTACTGCCACGAGAAAGGACTGAAGCTTTTCGCCTATGAGTACAGCGGATATTGGAAAGATGTGGGAACGTTGAGCTCCTACTGGCAGGCCAATATGGAACTGATCGATCTGGTTCCTGTCTTTAATCTCTATGAAGACTACTGGAAAATCTATACGCGCTGTGACAGTCTGCCTCCGCAGTACATCAGCACGGATGCCCGCATCGAGCGCAGCATCATCGGGGAAGGAGCCGAAATTTACGGATCCGTGTATTCCTCGGTGGTCGGAACCGGTGTCAAAATCGGGAAGAATTCCGTGGTGCGCGATTCCATTCTGATGAAGAATGTGGTGATCGGGGAAGGCTGCGTGATCGAGAAGGCCATCATCGCGGAAGAAACCGTGGTTGGAAATGGCGTTCACTTAGGCGTTGGGGGATACGCGGAGAGCGCCTTAGACAGCCGGGTATACTGCAGCGATCTGGTCACGATCGGAGAGGATTCGGTCATTCCGGATGGTGTCTCGGTGGGAAGAAACACGGCCATCGCCGGTGTGACGCACTCTGAAGATTATCCGGGCGGTTTCCTTCCTTCCGGTGGGTTTATTGTGAAAGCGGGGGAAGAAAGATGAGAGCGATCGGAATCATCCTGGCCGGAGGCAATAACCGGCACATGAAGGAACTCTCCAACAAGCGGGCCATCCCGGCCATGCCGGTGGCGGGAAGCTACCGGGCCATCGATTTTTCTCTGAGCAACATGATGAACTCTCAGATTAAAAAGGTGGCGGTTGTGACTCAGTACAACTCCCGGTCCTTAAACCAGCATTTAAGCTCGGCCAAGTGGTGGGATTTCGGGCGCAAGCAAGGCGGCCTGTATGTCTTTACCCCCACGATCACGCCGGAGAACAAAGACTGGTACCGCGGAACCGCGGACGCGCTTTTCCAGAACCTGGACTTTTTAAAGGACTGCCATGAACCCTATGTGGTCATCGCGTCCGGAGACGGCGTCTACAAGCTGGATTACAACAAAGTGCTGGAGTACCACATCGCCCGGAAGGCCGATATCACCGTCGTCTGCCGGGAAATGCCGGAAGGAAGCGACCTGTCGCGTTTCGGCCTGGTGAAGACCGATGAAGGCGGGCGCATTACAGAGTTTGAAGAGAAGCCGGTTGTAACGACCTCGCGTCTCGTTTCCTGCGGTATTTATGTGATCCGCAGACGCCAGTTGATCGAGCTTCTGGAGCAGTGCGGCGAGGAAGAACGGTTCGATTTTGTGCGCGACGTTCTGATCCGCTATCGCAACTTCAAGCAGATCTACGCCTACCGGATGGAAGGCTACTGGAGCAACGTCAATTCGGTGGAGGCGTACTACCAGACCAATCTGGACTTCCTGAAACCGGATGTGCAGAATTTCTTTTTCCGGGAGTATCCTGAAATCTATTCCCGCGTGGAAGACAATCCACCGGCCAAGTACAATCACGGGGCCTATGTGCGGGACAGCCTGGTATCGAGCGGCTGTATCTTAAACGGTACGGTGGAACATTCCGTACTGTTTGCCAAGGTATTCGTGGGCAGCGGAGTGGTGATCCGCAATTCGATTATTTTAAGTGATGTATATATCGGGGACAATACGGTGATTGAAAACTGCATCGTGGAAAGCAGAAGCATGATCCAGGCGGGAAGTCACTATACCGGAACACCCGATCATATAAAAATCGTAGTAGAATCCCGGGATCAGGAGAGATAAAAGACTAATATTGACGCTTTTTTGATAACCGGAAGAAAGGGGAATTTAGCGACATGGAGATTACCGATGTCCGTATCCGTAAAGTAACGAAGGAAAGCAAAATGAAGGCGATTGTATCCATTACCCTCGATGAGGCGTTTGTGGTACATGATATCAAGGTGATTGAGGGCGAAAAAGGCCTGTTTATCGCCATGCCCAGCCGTAAGGCAGGGGATGGGGAGTATCGCGATATTGCGCACCCGATCAACGCGGCAACGCGTGAAATGGTTCAGAAAGCGATCCTGAACGCCTATGAGGCTGCCCTTCTTTCTGCGGATTACGGCGAAGGACAAGAGGACGACGAGTTATAGGACGACAGGACGGTAATACGGAACGAAAAACCCTCTGCGAAAAACGCAGGGGGTTTCCTTTTGTGCGGAAACTACCGGACAGACCTGCAAAATTTTCGGCGGCCTGCCTGACTTGGATACACTTTTTTTAAAACTTGGATTCGCTTTTTATGCGAGCCTATGCTATACTGTAGAGAACTATGGAAACTGGGAGGATTCTGACCTCATGCTGAACGAAGAGAAAATCCGCCTGATGACGAAAGCGGCCGCTTTTGAGGAACGGGAGAAGAAGGGAATTCTGCGAACCAATCGCTTTTTCTGCTTCGACTTTGTGACCGGAGGCATGCTGAAGACTGCGGTAGGCATTACAATCGGGGCTGTGCTTGTGGCGGCTCTGTGGGGGCTCATCCACATCGAAGAACTGCTCACGCAGACGCGCCTGGAAGCGTTTATCGACATCGGACTGACGATTGTTTTTTATTACGCGATCGTGCTACTGATTTATACGGCAATTTCGCTGGTGGTTTACCTGATCAAATACTGGCGGGCGGAAGCCCAGATGCAGCAGTATGTAAACCTGCTCAGGCGAATTGAGAAAATAGATGAGCGGGAGGCATCGCGGGGATCCGCGCCCGCGGCGGAGGATCGGCACAAGGAGACGATCATTCGTTAGTACGGAAAAGAGGGTAACATGGAAATACTGAAGATAAGAGAGAAGCTCCGGGCTTTTTACGGGGAATTTTCCCTGATTATAGATCCGCTTGCGCGGTTTTTGATGGTTTTTGTCACGCTTTGGGTCATGAGTGACCGCATGGGGTATTTTGGCCTCTTAAGCAACATTCTGGTGATGGTGCTGATCAGCGCGCTGTGCGCGGTTCTGCCCCGGAGCGCCCGGATCGTCGTGCTGTCCGCGTGTATGCTGGCCAACATGTACGAGGTGTCGTATGAAGCGCTGGGCGTGGCAGCCGTGATGCTGGTTCTGTTTTTCGTTCTCTACTACATTTTTCAACCCGGGGACGGCGACCTGTTATACCTGGTTCCGGTGCTGTTCGCGCTGAAAGTTCCGTATGTGCTGCCCATCCTTTTAGGGCTTACGGGAAGCATCATCAGCGCGGTGCCGGTGGCCTTCGGCATCCTGCTGTATTCGTTCCTGCGCTGGGTGGTGGAAAACTCCGCGATCCTGTCGGCGGGCAGCACCCTGACGACGTTCCAGAAGCTGGGGCAGATCGCGAACGGGCTGTTGCAGAATGAGACCATGATTGTCTTTATCATCTGCTTTGCGGTGGCAATCTGCATCGTCTATCTGGTGCGGCGGCTTCCGGTTCGCTACAACTGGATGATCGCCATCGTGGCGGGTGTGCTCACCGAGCTTCTCATCCTGTCCTATGGAATCTTCTCCATGGAACTGCGGCTGGAGCTTTCGGAGATTATCATCGGCTGCCTGGTAGCGTTCTTCGTGGGAATGATTTTGCATTTCTTCTTCTTCCTGGTGGATTACAGCCGCACCGTGGTCACGCAGTTCGAAGACGACGAGTATTATTATTACGTGAAGGCTGTGCCGAAATACGCGATCCCGTCCGAGATGCGGTCGGTGAAGACCATCTCCGCCGGCGAAGGCGAGATGGATCTGCAGCCCAGGCGGAAACAGTCGGCCATGTCGCTCGCGCAGGCAGCCGCAAAGCGGCGGAAGGCAGCGATTGAGGCAAGGCGGAAGGAAGAGGAAGAGTTAGCCTTCCAGGAGGAACTGGAGGAGAGCGGCGAATGGGAAGCCGCGATGGAAGAAAGCCTTAGGGGACCTCAGGCGGCGGCCAGAAGAGCGGCCAACAAGATGAGCGGGTACACGGCGTCCCGCAAAACCGACTCGGACGATGAGGCGGAAAGACAAAGACGCGCGATGCTCGCGGCAAAGAGAAAAACGACACGGGAGCCTTAAAAACGTAAGGAGGAACAGGCGGTGGCCCTGCAAGAATTGTTCAGTCAAGTTTCCAACTGGAGATCCTGGATTCCGGAAATTGGTTTGATCGATATTCTGGAAATTCTGATTATCGCGGTTGTCATATATGAAATCATGCTATGGGTTCAGTCCACGCGGGCCTGGAGGCTGTTGCGCGGATTCGTGTTTCTGGTCCTCATCTACCTGTTAGCCACCGTGCTGCAGATGACCACAATCACCTGGATTCTGGACAGAACCCTGAACATCGGCTTGCTGGCCCTGATCATCCTGTTTCAGCCGGAACTCAGAAAAGCGCTGGAGCAGCTGGGACGGCAGAATATGCTGGCGCTCGTGCCGGGCATGTTCGCGTCCGGGAAGGGCAAGGAAGGTGCCTTTGACGATAAGGTGATCTCTGAGCTCGTGGCAGCCGCCTTCGACATGGGCAAAGTGCGCACCGGCGCGCTGATTGTCATTGAGCGGTTCAATTCACTTTCCGAGTATGAAAAAACGGGTATTCCGGTGGATGGCCTGGTGAGCCGGGCGCTTCTCATCAATATCTTTGAGCACAATACGCCGCTGCACGACGGCGCGGTTCTGATCCGGGGCAACCGGGTCGTGTCCGCCACCTGCTATCTGCCGCTGTCCGACAACATGGCCATCAGCAAGGATCTGGGAACCAGACACCGTGCCGGCGTGGGCATCAGCGAGGTCTCCGACAGCGTGACGATCATCGTGTCGGAGGAGACCGGCGCGGTTTCTCTGGCGTTTGAAGGCAACTTAAAGAGACGCCTGTCTCCGGATGAGCTCCGGACACAGCTGGGCGTTCTGATGCTGGGGCGGTCGGATGAACGGAAAACCCACGGTTTGAAAGGCAGGCTCCTGAAATGAAAAAGAACATTCTGACCAATCTGCATCTGAAAATTGCCTCCCTTGTCCTGGCACTGTTTTTATGGGTATACGTGGCCAATGTCGTGGATCCCTGGCAGTCCAAGACTATTTCGAATATACCGATCACCTTCATCAACACCGAAGTGCTGACCGAGAACAGCAAAACTTTCTCGATCGCGGGAAGCTCCAACGCGTCGGTCACCGTGAAGGTGCGCAGCGCCAACTACAGCAAGATCACGGCCTCCAACTTCACGGCGGTCATCGACTGCAGCAAGATCAACGATTTAAACGGGGCCGTCAAGGTGGAGATCACCTACGACAACGAGTTTTTGCTGGATGAGATCCGGTACAACACCGATACGGTCCGCCTGTCGACCGAGGATATCAAGCCTTACACCTACCAGTTGCAGGCGACGATTACCGGCGAGGACCGGATCATGGAAGGGTACAAGCTGGGCGATAAGACCGTGGATCCCGGCTCGGTGACCATCACCGCTCCGGTGTCGGTCTTGAACGATATCTATTCGGCCGGCGTCGTGCTGGACGTGTCCGGAGCCTCCGGAACCGTGACGGATGAAAACGCGGAGATCCTGTTCTATGACCGTATCGGCAGCGTGTTA
>JAEEGL012636883.1_pt1 | contig 11259 bp, 9 predicted proteins | sample 9134231 | NCBI WGS metagenome assembly JAEEGL01 (sample SAMN16246548, study PRJNA631951) | gut metagenome | biome: gut microbiome; feature: rumen; material: fiber-attached | host: Bos | place: Iran: Karaj | collected 2018-10
TGAATTTTATGAATGTAAAAATACAACAGAAAAATTAAATTGTAAATCACAAAGTGAAATAAATTATTATTTAAATGGTACTTTTATGGCTATTGATTTTCAAGATATTTCAATAGAACCTAATAATTTTTCATATCCAATAATTCCGAAAGTTGGTCAATTTTATACTACTTTAAGTAAAAATTATTTTAAAGAAATTCATCTTTATTTTAAAAATATATTAATTGAAACTGATAAAGGATTAATATTTAATGAGATAGAAAGTAAAGAATATGTACAATATGATCATAATGAAGATATGCTTTCTTTTAAAAGTTCTGGAAATGGAGATTTTTTAGAATTTTCAATTAAATTTGCAGATAAAATTACTCTTTATTCAAGAAGTTATACAAAAGCTCAAACTGTTATTAGTAATATTGGTGGTTTTGTAAAATTTATTCAAACTACTTTTTGGGTATTAAGTTATATATTTATTGAAAATACAGTATTTCAAAAAATTATTAATAAAATATTTTATTTTGATGAAAAAATGTTTGAAAAAAAAAAATTAGTTAGTTTGAAAAAAGCTAGAAGAAAAAGTGTTTTTGATATGAATTGTAATAATTCAGCAACATCTAAAAAAATTTTAGATATAAATATAAAATCAAATAGTATTGATAATAATAAAGATAAGCAATCATTTCATTCAGATTCAAATATAAATTTAAAAAAAAACTCAAATGAACAAAATCCTATATTCTTTTATACAACTTTGAATAAAGAAGAAAATTTGAATAAAGGTATTGGAAAAAATATTAATTGCAATAATTATTATTCCGATAAAAATAAAATTAATTCTTTTTTAAATACTTCAGAAAATTCACTTTTTATTGCTAAATGTAAACAAATAAATTTAAATTATTTTCAAAGATTTTGTTTAAGATTTAGTAATAAAAAAAAATCAAATATAATTATGTTATATCAAAAAGGAATTGGTTTAATTGAACAAAAATTAGATGTAATTTCAATTATTAAAGATTCATTTCAACTAGCAATTATTAAATCAATGTTTTTTAATAATGAACATATAATACTTTTAGATAATATAATTAAAACTGAATTAAGTAGTGAAAAATATGATAAAAATTTAAATTCTCTTATAAATGCCCAAAAAGTAAATAAAGAAGTTAAAAATGCATATAATTTAATAATTAATAGATTTCAATCAAATATAAATAATCAAAATAATAAATCTACTGAATTAAATAATATGGATTATTATTTTATTCAATTATTAAATGAACAATTCCTCCAAAAACAATAAATGTATATGCTTAATGTATATAGTTTTAGATAATGAATATAATTATATTATATTATTATTTTATAAAAAATGCTTATATATTTATAATTGTTTAGTAATATATTAATGTTGTCTAATGATTGATAAAAATGCAAATAATAAATATTAAATGAATAATAATTCAAAATTAAATAAATAAATAAACTTAACTAATTGTATTATAAATAAATCTAATATTTTAATAAACTTTATTTTTGAAAACTATTAGAGATTGGGCACAATCAACAATGGTTTTTATTAAAATATGATTTACTTTTTATTAAAAAATTCCCAACCATATAAATTAATGTTTAAAATAATAAAAGCATCAACTAGGGAAATAAAAAAAATGAATATAAGTAATTGTATAATATTTTATAATAATATTTCTAAATCTAAAAAATAAAATTACTAAAATACAATTCTTTTATTTATTTTCATTAATTATTTATAAAATTAAAAATTATTTATAAGATTATTAATCGATTTCATAAAAATATTTTGGTAATTTAAAGGATCAAAAATTTTCCTCTTTTTATAAAGTTCTCTTTCTATTTTTGAATAATAAACATCTCCATGCTTTATTATTCCCTTTTTTTCTAATTGTTTTATTCTCCTTTCTTCTATTTTACTTTTTTCATCTTTAAATTGATTTTAATGAATTATTAATTCTTTATTTTTTTTATTTTTATTTCTAATTTCATCCATTTTTATTTTTAATTCATTAAAATTTTTTCTAATGAATAATTTATAATCTAAAATATCTCCATAAATTTTAACTAATTTTAATTCTCTTATTATATTTGGATCTTCGTTAATATATTTATCAATTATCTTTCCACTTTCTCCTATTTTTATATTATTTTTTTCTTCATAAATTAATGTATTTACTTTTCCATTTTTTAAATATAAAATTGGTGATACTAAATTTTTGTTTTTAAGTGATTTTTTCATATGTCCATTTTTTTCATGACTAAATTCCATACTAATTGGCATTGCATAATTTTTAGATTTTTTTATTTCATTTATTAAATATATTTTGTCAAAAGTATCTTTGTCTTCAAATAAATTACTTTCATTAATAACTATTATATTTTCATCAATTGTTTGATAATTGAATAATTAGTTAATATAATTTTTATCTGCAAAATAAATATTTTGATTAGATAAATAAACAAATGAATTTTCTTTCAAAAGAATCTTATTAAATTCTAAATTATAATTTGAAATAATAATTAGTTCACATAATTGCATTGCTTTATTTATAAAATGATGGTAACTTTTATAATTATTTATTTTATATAAATTTTTAAATCTATCACATAAAATAATATTTCCTTTATAATGATAATCAATATCTATAATTTTACATAACATTATATTATTTGAAATTGAATTTTTTTGTAATACAAAAATAATTGTTTTTCATTTAATTTATATATAAATGATAAATCTATTAATTTTATTTCTTCTTCATTATAATAGTAATTATTTATCAAAATAAATTCTTTTAAATTTAAAATATCATCATATTTTAAATATTAATTTTTATAATCATTTAAACATTTTAAAGTATAATTATCTTGTTCTTTTTTCTCTATAATAAATATTCTTGAAAATAATTCTTTTTCTATTTTACTTAAATCAATTAAAGTATTTAATATATGATTTTTTGTTAAATATATTATTTTTTCATTATTATTTAATTAATATTAATATTCTGATTAATTAACATTTTTCCTAAAGCAAATACCTTTAAAATAAATGATTCATCATATTTTAATTTTGAAATTTGAATAATTTTGTTTTTTTTTGAGTTAAAATAAAATCACTTTTAATTACCACAATTCCATAATATTGAATACCTTTTATTTTGTTAATTTAATATCCTTTGTTCATTTTCTTCATTTTTAACATCTAAAATTAATCCTTCTACATCAGTTAATATTTCTTTTGATTTAATTAGTTCAATTAACTTCATTTTATTTTTTAAGTGAAAAAAACAATTATTAATATATTATATTTATTTTTTATTTTATTTAAATAAAATTATAGAAAAAATAAATCATGATTTTAATAAGGAAATAATAATTAAATAATATTGCAAAAAAAATATGAATTTAAATACTATATTTTAATTTCATAAAAAAGCAAAAAATATTATTAAATGTTTAACACAAAATATTATTTATATATAATATTTAACAAAAATTTTCATTATGATTTTGGACTTTTAATTCTGATTGTTAATAAAAAAATATTTTCTTCAATTTTTAACAATATAAACAATATAAACGAAGTAAAATTAAATCTTTCCCAATTTAAATTATTTTTTATCATTTAATTAATAAATATTTTGCTTTATTTCGATGACTATTTTCTTTTATCATTCCCAGAATATTATTTTTAAATATTTTAAAAAACAAATTTCAAAAAATTATTATTCATAACTTCAAACAATTTAATACTTTCATATTCTCATTAATATATTATGAAAGAATAACATTCCTTTTTTCATTTTATTTTTATTTTATTTAAATCAAACAACAATTTATCTTCAACATTTCTTTCTTCATCTAATATTTTATTTAACAATGTTATTTTATTTTCTAAATTTTTATTTTCTTTCATTTTTATAACTTGTTTAAATCAAATCAATAAATAACTTAAAATTGTTTTATTAATATTAATAATATTTAAAAAAAAGCTTTTTTTTTTTATAATTTTTTATAAAAAATTTATATGATAAATGAAGATATTTTTTCATGTCAAATTTGCTTAGAGCAATTTTATACAGATAATGATAAATTTGCTGTATCATTAGAATGTGGACATACTATATGTAAAAAATGTTTAAAAGATATTTTAAAAACTGGAAGAAATCAATGTCCAATTGATAATCAAACAGAAATTTCTCTTCCAAACGAATATAATTATATTGAAAATTATATTATTAGAAAAGCAGTAATTTTGAATCGTAATTTAAATATAAATATAAAATCTTTAACTAAATTATATTTTTATTATTGTTCAAAATGTGATAAATTTTTATCTTCTTCTTCTGCTGAAATACACAAAACAATTAATCATAATATTACTTCTGTGAGTTCTTATGCAAATATATGGTTAGATTATATTTTTCAAAATATTACATTTAAAAAAATTACATTAATGATTAAAGAATTTATTGTTTTATATTTTTTTCAAAATCCATATATTGCAAAAATAAAAAAGTATAATTTTGATGGAGAAGTTATTAAATATAAACAAAATAAAATGAATTTTTATGGAGAAACAATTATAAAAAATGCAGAAAATGAAAAATTATATGTTATACTTACAAGTATATTATCAAATAATAATTTTAGTGATAATTATTATTTAAAAAAAGGGATTTTAATTGGAGAAAATTATCAAGTAATTCATGGATATTTTATGACATATTCAGGAAATAATGATATTATTATTAAAGGATTAGGAATAACAAATTGTGAAGGAACAACATATTTTGGAATAATTAATTTTTCAAAAAATCCAATTTCAACTGGATTTTTTTTAGAAGTTGGAATATTAGATGATGGAATATCTTATTATTTTGGAAAATTTACTGATAATCAATTAGAATATCCATCATATGAACTTGAATTAGGAGAACATATAATTAATACTGAACAAGGTTTTGAAGTTGAATTAATAAATAAAAAAGATAAATTTACACCTCAATCTTTTAATAATAATAAATATTTTTCTATTCAAAATGCAGGTGATAATAATATTAAAGTACAATTAAGTAGTGATACAATTAATAGTAATAATTCTACTCAAATTGATATTATTATGGAAAAAGATAATTTTGATATTCAATCAATTCAATTAACTCATCCTAATGTAACAAATGGTGAAAATAATGATATTGTTATTACTAAAAGAATTCCTCAACAAGTACAAGAATTATATTTATATGATTCAAAAATATTTTTAGAAAAATATAATATTTATCTTATTTTTGATAAAGAAATTGATTATTTTATTTTAACAGATTCATTTACCAGTCATAAACCTTTTTATGGTTTTTATATTTTTCCTCATCAAGAAAATATTTGTGCTATAAGATTTTATGAAATAAAACAAATAATTGCAGAAATTGATAATTTTACTAAGTGTATTGAAAATATTTTAACTTTAAGTTTAAAAAAATGTAATGTTTTTTATCATCAATTTAATCCTTCAAAAAATTATGAAAGAATTAAAACAGAAAATTATATTGAATGTAATGCTTTAAAAAAACAATTTTTAAGTAGAAATGGAAAAACAAATGAAGTTGAATATAAAAAAAAATGTGAAGAATTAACATCTAAGGTCATTACAGATTTATTTTCTGAAGAAATAAGTGGAATGATTAATATAATGTTTATGAAATCAAAAAGGATTAATTGCTGTTGTAATATATATTAATTATTGAATTTAATTTTTTAAACTTAATTTATATGGTTTATAACACTTTGATTAATTTTTAAAAAAAAATTTGAAAAAATTATTTTAATTTTTAATAAATAATCAAATCATTAAATAAGAAATATTGTTTTTTTTTTGATATTTTTTTAATTATTTTTAATTATTTTACAAATTAATTTAATAATAAAAATTTATAATGCTTAGATTAAAAAGTATTTTTTAAACATCAATTGTAAAGAAAATTAAATGAATTTACAAAAAATATTATTTTTTATCATGAAAAATAAAAATTGTAAAGAAAAAAAAATATGAGACATCAATATAAATAATAAAAGATTTTTTTTATTAAAAAATAAAAAAATAAAAATATAAAAATTTATTATTTAAAAGAAATATTAAAATGATTTTTTTTTATAAAAATGAAAAGGTTCATTATAATACAATTATTATTATCATTGATAATTATTTCAAATTGTGATGAAAAAGAAATATCAGAAGATTTACATTATTTATCAAGAAATGATGAAATAGTAACATTAACAAAAGGACCTTCAAATTCATATCTTGTAATGCAATTTTATAATTGTGAAAATATGAGAATTGATTTTAATATTGAAATTGATGGAAAAGGATATGATTATTCATTTACAGAAGATGTTAAATTTTTATATGTCCCAATTAAAAATGGTGAAATTTCCCCAAAACTTCATTTAAAAAAAACAATGAAAAATTATTAAGATATTCTTATTCTAAAGCTAATTTATTCTCATTTTCACCTGTTTTAAAAAAAGAAGTTAGAATTTCATTAAGTAATTTAAATTTTTATTTTAGTTTTCAAAATTTTGCTAAAGGAGTTGAAGCAGAATATTTAATTTTAATGATTAAAAATTTTAATAAAAATCATATTGATAGATTAAGAAATAGATGTCTTCTTTATAAAATAATGCATGGAGAAATAAATGAACAATTTCTTCTTTATCAATTTAAAACAAAATCTGATTTATCAAATATTGAAATTAAATATGAAATGGATAATACAAATTATGACTCATTTCAAAGTTTAGGTATTATTGTTTTAGGTAAAGAAACTACAAATTTTAAAACTGAAATTATTTATGATCCAGTTTATTATGAAAAAAAAGTAGAAAAAAAAGAAGAAAAAGTTAAAAAAAATTCCTTTACTCTTAAATTAATTCCTTATTGTTTATTTGCATTATTTTTATTATTTGTTTATGTTATTAGAAATATTTTTAAAAAGACTTCTGGTAATAAACAAATATCAAAATATTCAATTATGCAAGACAGTGAAATTTATCTTTAAATTGTAATTTAATTTAGATTTATTCATACTAAAAAAAAACAGAGCAATTTTTTTTTTAATCATTTAATTTAAAACTAATATAAAAAAATATATAAAAACATAATTCAAAAAAAAAAAAAATAATATATTATATATTAAAAAATATATAAAAATGTTAAAAACAATTTATCATTTTGATTTTTCAAATGAAATATCAAATGGTCAAGTTTCAATAGGAACAGGTAAAATAAAAATGATATAAATAAAAAATATAGTTGATCCTCCATCAAAATGTTTAGCATATATAACAAATGGTGGAAAAATAAATATTTTTACTCCACCATCACAAACATCAACATCATCAAATCAAACTCTAAATCTAAATAAAGAAATAACATGTATATCATTTGGTAAAAGTCAAAAAGATTCAACAAATCCAGATTTATTATATATAGGATTAGAAACAACTTTAATGTGTTATGATTTACAAACAAATAAAACTTTTTTTAATAAAGATATAATTGAAGGAGTTTATTGTATAATTTGTGGTATGTATTCTTCATTTACTGTTCCATTATGTATTATAGGAGGAAATTGTAGTGTAATTGGAATTGATTCTAATGGAGATGATCATTTTTGGACTGTACTAGGAGGAAATACAATTTGTATGACTTTATCTGATATTAATAATGATGGTGAAAATGAATTAATTGTTGGAACTGATGATTTTGCTATTAGATTTTATCAAGGTGAAAATTTAATTAATGAAATAAATGAAAATACTAAAATAATTGAAATTAAATCTTTTGGTAATTCTTATATTTTTGCATATGCACTTGAAAATGGAACAATTGGAGTTTATAAAGAAAGTAATAGAGAATGGAAAAAAAAAGAAAAAGGTTTTGTTTCAAGTATGATTGTTAATAATTTTAATCAAGAGAAAAATTATGAAATATTATGTGGATGGAGTACTGGAAAAATTCAAATGAGAGAAGGAAATAATGGTAAAATATTATTAGAATTAGATATTGGGAAACAAATATGTAAAATGATTTATGATACTTTAAATATTACTAAAAAAAAAAAAGATATTTTATGTTTTACTTCAAATGGTGAAGTTTTTGGTTATGATTATTCAAAAAATGAAAAATTTGCTCCTATACAAAGTCATTTTATTCCAAAAGATAAAACAGTTGATCAAAAAGATTTAAATAAATATGAAAGTTTATTACAAGAAAAAAATGATTTAATGTCAAAATTAGAAGATTTAGCAGTTAAAGAATCAAATAAAGCAAAAATAAATTCACCAAAAGATGAAATTGTTTTACCAAAAGATACAAATGTAAATATTGATTTACAATCAAATAATGAAAATAAATGTGCTGATTTAATAATTCAATCTACATCTGGAACAGTAGTTAAAATGGTTGTTATTATATCAGAACAAATATTTAAAGGTGAAACTTATGTTAAATATCCTTCTCAAGAAACTAATAAAGTAATTATTCAAATTAAAACAAAAAAAGATTTAAATATTAATCTTAATATAAAAGTTCTTGTTGGTAAAAGTTTTTATTTAGAAGATTATCAAGTTTTTGAATTTAATAAAATAATTCCAAAATATTGTTTTTATATTTTATTAAGAGATGATATTGAATATAAAGAAGCATTAATTCAAGGAATTACTTTTCAATTTAATGATAGAATTGATAGATTAATATTATGGTTAGAAGCAAATTTTAATATTCCAAAAAAAGAATTAGATGCTTTTAGAAAAGATGATAATAATTATTGTATAAGATTTTCATCTTTAAGAACTGATAAAATTTTAGAAATAAGTGTAAAAAATAATCAATTAAATATTTTAACAGAAGAAGTTGAATTATGTGGAAATATTTTCCAAGATATGAGTGTTTATTTTAAAATGAATGAAATAAATACTTTAATTCGTTTTGATCAAGTTGTTAAAGAATATAATGAAATGATTGATAGAATTTCTGAACTTGATAAACAAAGAAATCAATTTAATATAAATATGACTGAAATTATTACTTTTATTAAAGATTTATTTGTTAAAGCTGAAGATAATAGATTATTAGATAATATTCCTTCTTTTATGGATTATTTTAGAAAAATTAATGTTAGAAATCTTGAATTATTAGAAGAATTTGAACAAAGAACTAAGACTTATGAAAATTTAATTTCAGATTTAAAAAGAATTAATGAAAGTATTCAAACTTTTAGTAATCTTAAATCAGGAAAATTTAAAAATCAAATGATAAATGATTGTAGAGATTGTGTCAGGAAAAAAAATTATCAACTTTTACTCAAAATTTTTGCAAGTGGTGAAGCTTAATATTAAATTAATACATATTAAAAAAATTATAACTCTATTATTTTTTTAATTTTTAAATAATTATTGGTATTTATTTTTTTTAATTTTATAGTGTTCATAATTATTTTTGATTATTATTATCCTATTCTCATTTACATTATAATTAATTATATTTTTTCAAAATAAATTATCAAATTTAATAAAGTAAATGTATTTTGAAATAAATATAATAATAATTTTTAATTTTTTTAATTAACAGTCAAAATATAGTTTTCAAAATTTAATTATAATATTTTTATTATTACGTTAAAAAAAGAAATATTAAAAAGAAAATAAATAAAAAGTTTAATTATTTAAACTTTAAATGTTATTATAAATTGTCAAATGAAGATATTCAAATATTTATAATATTTTTTATTATTATTTTAAAATTTGTTTTAATTAAAATTATATTGTTTAATTAAAATAAAAAAAAACTGATAAAAAAATAATTAAAAAATGGCAACCAGAAAGATTAATCAAATGATTGAAACAGTTAGAGCACAAAATCATAAAGATCTTGAAATGTTATATAAAGATGTTAAATTTAATAATAAATTAGCTGATTTAAGAAATGCAAAAAAAGAAGAATTTCAACAAAGAATAGAAGAAAGAGAAAACAGAGTCGAACAAAATCTAAAATTAAATGATATAATTCAAAAAGAAAGATTAGATAAAATAAGAGAAAAACATAAAAAAAATGATGAAAGAAAATTACAAAGACAATATAATAAAATATTAGATAATTATTATAGTGTTACATTAAAACACAGATCAATATTAAAAGATTATGAAACACAAAGATTACAATTTGCAACAGAATTAAATGGAAAATTATTTAATTATGTTAAAAATAGAGAAGATCATTTAAATGATATAAGAGATAAAAGAATAGAATATAATGATGATGTAGTTTATCATTTACAAAAATATAAAGAACAATTAAAAATTGGAACAAAACCTTTAAAAGAAGCAATTGATAATGAAAGAGCAGAACATTATAATAATTATATGAATTATTTAAAAGAAAAAGAAAGAAATATAAAATATAATAGTAGAATAGATAAAGAAAAAGGAGAAAATATAAGAGTTAAAAAAAGAGATTTACTTATGAATAATGAGAAAGCTTTAAATGATAGAGCTAATGATTTAAGAAAAGGAGGAGTTGAAGAATTATATTATAGTGATGAGATTCTTCATAGAAGGAAAATTTCTCCTGAATTATTTAATAAATATAGAATTCATGATGAGAGAATAAATAATGTTAAAGATTATTTAAATAATTCATATGGTTTAAAAAGAATTAAAGATGAAAATATAATTGAAAAAGAATATCAAAAATTTAAAAATGTTAATTTAAAAGAAGAAGAAAATGAAAGAAGAAGAAAAAAACAACAAAGTGATACAATTCATCAAAGAGAAATTATTGAAAATTTAGTTCATAATGCTAATTCAACTTTAAATAAATTAAAACTTGATACATTAAAAACAACTAAAACTTTTCATTAAAAAAAAAAAAATATGTTGAAATCATATATTAAATCATATTTTATTTTATATAAAACTCATTTAATATTTAATATTATAACTATAAAACAAAAATTAATTTAAAAAATTTTCATTTTCAATTACACCATTATTAAATTCAACTTCTTTTTCAATATTATTTATAATTAAAATTCCTTTTCCATTAGGTTTTCCATTTTTAAAAAATCCTTTAAAAATTCTACCATCAGGCCACATAAATTCACCATTTCCTTCTTTAATATTATTTATATAATTTCCTTTATAATAACCACCTTCAGGCCA
>JAEEGL014187273.1_pt1 | contig 11259 bp, 12 predicted proteins | sample 9134231 | NCBI WGS metagenome assembly JAEEGL01 (sample SAMN16246548, study PRJNA631951) | gut metagenome | biome: gut microbiome; feature: rumen; material: fiber-attached | host: Bos | place: Iran: Karaj | collected 2018-10
CAAAGCAGATCCAGCCGAAGAGCAGGATCGAGAGGATAAAGGCGGCGGTAAATCGCCTGGGCAAAGCCAAAATGCGGGCGATCAGCGAAGGGTTGCGCGTTGCGGTCGGTTCAGTCATCCAAAACTCCTTTTGCGCTCAAGCTGCGTCAAACGGCTCATTCTTATCATCGCCTTCTTGCGCAAAAAAGGCTTAAGTTCGGATTTTGGGTCACCGAAAATTTCAAAAAATGCGTTTTAGCCCGGTTTCTCGATACAGAGTGAAATGGAGGATCCGTCGATGAACCGGTTTTTGTCCAAAATCCCGGGTGGGAACGCGGCCATAAACCGCTTTGGGTTCGGATCCCCAAGGTGGGAACGCGTCGATAAACCGGTTTTTTTTCAAAATCCCAGGGTGGGAATGCGGCGATAAACCGCTTTGGGTTCGGATCCCCAAGGTGGGAACGCGTCGATAAACCGGTTTTTTTTCAAAATCCCAAGGTGGGAATGCGGCCATAAACCGCTTTTGGGTCGGATCCCCGATCTCTTGCAACGCCCACAGACGCTTAGGATTTGAGCGCATCGCGCTTTTTGGGCTGTGATTTTAAAGAGTCGGGCATTTTGAAGGAGCGCTCAAAAGGGAGAGCGGATTGTTTCAATCCTCATTCGTTTGCGGTTTGGGGCAGGCCGCCATGAAGAGCCAGGCGAAGCCTGCGGTGAAGAGGAAGAAATAGATCAGGTCGAGGGCGAGTTCGCAGAAGTTGATCAAGGATGAGTGTTCTGAAAACGGCAGAATCGCATTGCGGATGAACCAAAACGCGATGGCCGGGAGCATGGCCCGGAAAGCCTGACGCAGGGTTCCCGCAGAGGCGGAGGACGGCGCCTTCCGCTCGACGATCCGGCGCGCGATGACGAGAATCGCCGCCGAAATCAGAATCCAGAGCGGCCACTGCACAACCATCGTGGGATGTCCTGAGAAATTTGCAGCCACATGCACCGGTAAGCGAAAACCAGGGCGAGACCTGTCGGCAGGAAGATGTGAAAGAGCAGCCGCCTGCGGGTGGAGACTTTGATCCCGCGCTCTTTCAACGCGGCAAAAGCGAAAGCGAGCGCCATCTGAGCGACCAGAAACAGCGCGAAACCGAGGTCAATGGCAGTCCAGGCCGGGCTATAAGGCCCACCTAGTTCCGACCGTTCCAGCACATCGTCGGGACCGATCGATGATTTCTGCTCGACGCAGATGGTTCCCAGAGGAAGGTGGGGCCTGCCTTCGGTGTCGCCGTCCCCGTTGATGATGCCCCCGCAGGTAAAGGCGTAACCGACCCGCTCCACGAAGGCGATGGCCAGAGGAACATTTCTCATATCCTGTTCAAAGACCGGGCAATTCTTCTGGCAGACAAACCCATACCAAAAAGTTCCGCCCGCCAGGCTTACCCAAAGAAAGAGCAGGATCGAGAGAACAAAGGCTGCAGTAAATCGCCTGGGCAAAGCCCAAAGGCGGGCGATCAGCGAAGGGTTGCGCGTTGCGGTCGGTTCAGTCATCCAAAACTCCTTTTGCGCTCAAGCTGCGTCAAACGGCGCATTCTTATCATCGCCTTCTTGCGCAAAAAAGGCTTAAGTTCGGATTTTGGGTCACCGAAGATTTCAAAAACTGTGTTTAGTTCGGTTTCGCGATACAGAGTGAAATGGAGGATCAGTCGCTGAACCGCTTTTTGTTGAAATCAAGCGATGCTTGAAGGGTCGATGAACCGCTTTTTGTTGAAATCAAGCGATACTTGAAGGGTCGATGAACCGCTTTTTGTTGAGATCAAGCGATGCTTGAAGGGTCGATGAACCGCTTCAGGTTCGGATCCCCGATCACTTTTTGGTCGCGACAAATCGCACGATGGCGCCCACAGACGCATAGGATTTGAGCGCATAGCGCTTCTCGAGGCGCGATTTGAGGGCGTCGAGCGTTTCGAAGGGCGGCGTAAACCAGCCTTTTCTGGAGAGCACAAACCGGACCAGCGCGTCGGACATCGCGGACTGGCCGCGAATGTAAAAGCAAGCGATGAAGGTTCCACCGGGCTTTAAGACGCGGAAGATTTCGTCGAAGGCTTTTTCTTTATCGGGAAAGGCGTGAAAGCCGTTCATGCTCAAAACGACATCGAAGGCGGCATCTTCAAACGGCAGCTGGCCCACGTCGCCCTGCATCGTCTGCACATGCGCGATCTGATTTGCTTCAAACCGCGCTTTGGCCTGCGCGAGCATGTCTTCGCTGTAATCGAGGCAGGTGATCTCCGCGTTTTGAAGCGCCTGGTATTTCTGATAAGTGAAGACCGCCGTCCCTGCAGGCACGTCGAGCAGCCTGCCTGAAAAATCGTCGGGCAGATTTGAAAGCAAGTCTGCGGCGATCGCGTTGTCGTCCACGCCGTTCCAGAAGAGGCGGTTGTAGAGTTTGCTCCACCAGGATTTGTGGGTGATCACGTCGTCGTAGATGCTTTTGGACTGCCTGTAGGCGCTTTTGAGCTTATCGGACATGGTTTACAGCAGGTTGGTCATGCTGCGCAGGCTGACGCCCAGGGTTGAGAGGTTGTGCAGCATCGCGGAGGTTGCGGGCGGCAGGAGGCCGAGGGCGCCCAAAGCGATCAGGCCGCCGTTGAAGCCGATGACAAACTTGTAGTTGTGATCGATGCGGCCCATCAGCGCCATCGCAACGCGGCGGAGCGTGACGAGCTCTTCGAGGCTGTCGGCTGAAATCGTGATGTCGGCGATCTCGCGCGCGATCGCCGCGCCGTCGCTGATCGCGATCCCCACGTTGGCTGCAGACAACGCCGGTGCATCGTTGATGCCGTCGCCGAGCATGATCACGGTATGCCCGCTGGCCCGCTCGCGCTCCACAAAGCTCGCCTTGTCTTCGGGCAAAACCTCGGCCTGATATTCGTCCACGCCGACTTCCGCCGCGATCGCCGCCGCCGTCTGCTCGCTGTCGCCCGTCAGCATCACGGTCTTCTTTAATCCCAGCGACTTCAGCGCCCTGAGCACCGCCCCCGCTTCTTCGCGCAGCGGATCGTAAATGCAAATCACCGCGACGAGCTGGTTGTCGATGGCCATATATAAATGGGAATAGCGCGCCGGGATCGCGTTGAAGCGCCCGATCTCATCCTGCGGGATCGCGCAATGCTCGTCTTCAAACACGAAATGGTAGCTGCCGATCACCACGTGATGGTCGTCGATCTTGCTGCTGATGCCGTGCGCGACGAGATATTCCACTTTGGAATGCATCTCTTCGTGCAAAAGCTGCTTCTCGTTTGCGGCGCGCACCACGGCGTTCGCCATCGAATGCGGGAAATGCTCTTCGAGGCAGGCGGCAATGCGCAGCATCTCGTCCGGATCCTGTCCGCCAAAGGTCACGATCTCGGCCATCTGCGGGCAGGCGTGGGTGAGGGTCCCGGTCTTGTCGAAGATGATCGTGTCGGCCTGCGCGACCGCTTCGAGGAACTTTCCACCCTTGACCGTCACGCGGTAATCGCTCATCTCGCGAATTGCCGAAAGCACCGAAAGCGGCATTGCAAGCTTGAGCGCGCATGAGAAATCGACCATCAGCACCGAAAGCGCCTGCGTCGCATTGCGCGTCAAAAGATAGACGAGCGCGCTTCCGCCAAGCGAGTAGGGGACGAGCTTGTCCGCGAGACTGGATGCGCGGTTTTCGGCCGCCGACTTCAGCTTTTCGGAAGATTCGATCATCGCCACGATCTTGTCGTAACGACTTTCGCCATCTACCTGCAGGACGCGGATCACACATTCGCCCTCTTCGACGACCGTGCCCGCGTAAACCATCGTCCCCGGCCGCTTCGCCACGGGCACCGATTCTCCCGTCAGCGACGCCTGGTTGATCATCACCTCGCCGCGCGTAATCTCGCCGTCGATCGGGATCATGCCGCCCATGCGCACCAGGATCTCGTCTCCCACCGAGAGCTCCGAAAGCGAGACCTGCTCCTCCTCCGTGCCGCGCACGCGCCAGACGCGATCGATGTTGAGCGCCATGCTGCTCGCGAGATCGCTGACCGATTTCTTATGCGTCCATTCTTCGAGCAAGCTGCCCAGACCGAGCAAAAAGCGCACGGAGCCCGCCGTCCCGTAATCGCCGCGCAAAAGCGAAACGCCGATCGAGATCCCATCCAGAAGCTCGACCTGCATCTTGCGGTGGATCAGGCATTGCAACGCCCGCCGCAGGTAAGGGATCGCGCGAACCGTCGTGAAGAGCGCGCGCCAGGAGGGCGGCAAAAACCAGCGACGCAGCAGCTTCCACAAGATCCGCATCACCAGCTCTTCTTCGTAATGCCGGTTGATCTCGCGGCTCGAATGGATCGAAGCCACCTCGTGGGCGCTCAGCTGATCAAAATGGAAACCGCGCAGCTGTTCGATCAGGCCTTCCCGCGTCAGGGGCGAACCGTATTCGATGATCGCGCAACCCGTGCGCTCGTGGACGACGACCCGCCGAACGCCCGATCTGCGCTCCAGCCAGAACTGCAGCTTGTCCGCCTCCGCCACCGTCAGCCCAGACAGCACGCGAACGCGCATCCGCCCGCCGGTTTCGTGAACAATCTGATATTTCATCTGCTCACCAGGGCCCGGCTCACGCTTCTTTTACGTCATCCTCGACGACCACATCTTCGGTCTGGGCGCGCTTCTCGTTGATCTCCCGCGCCTCCGCGATCACGTCGCCGTAAGCTTCGCGCACCGCCGTCACCTGCCGCATCACCTCATCCTTCGCGCGCAACAGCGCCGCCGCCACATGCGCATAACCGCGCTTCGCATCGCGACTCCCCAAAATCTTCAAGCCCACCGTTCCCACCAGCAAACCGCCCATGAAATACCAAAAACCAGGCCTCATTCTGAATCCAAACATCTCAATTGCCTTTCTAGCTCAAAGAGCTTTAGCAAACGGCCTTAGATAGATCTAACGGCAATAGAATGTCAATCGGTTTTAAGCGCCCTCTTTGCCGGCGTTGTCCTGTCGCAGCTGAGCGAGATTCTGGTAAATCTGCGGAGGCAGAAGAGGGAAGCATGAACGACGCAAATGAAATTCAGACGCTCATCGATGCGACCGACTACTGGGACCAGGAGATCCTGGATGTTCGGTTTTCATCCTTTGGGGACGTGATCGAAATCGTGATCCGGGATGATGAATCGACGACCTGGGTGATCTCGCTCATCCGCTGCCTTCGGGGGAACTACGAGACGGACGCATCCTGGCGCGGTCCGCTTTTGGTCTCAGCGCTCACTCCGGCGCAAAAAGGCTATTTTGGGCAGTCGATCGAGGTCTCATGCGAAGGCTCGGCCTATCGCGTCCTCCTCAATCTGACGATCCTTAACTTAGATGTGACCTGCTATGAGATTTCGGTCGAAAAGGCGGGCTGGAAGGATTCAGGAAAGGGCATCATGCTCGTTCGAGATGAACCTTAGACTGCTTTTCGAGGCTCTTTTCGGGATGTCGGTAGGCGGTCGCTAAAAAGAGGCCGAGGCAAGCGGCGGCGGCGACGATGCCTGCAACATAGGAAATCGCAATTCCGGTTTCACCGCGCGCGCCTAAATTGAGGCATTCCGGCGCATACATCAGATAGGTGATTGATACGGCCGACATGAAGGTGGCCGGCGCGGCGGCGATGAGGCAGGCCTTCTTGTGCGCGGGATCTTTGGTCGCAAGGAACACGGCGCCCGCCCAAAGCACGACCATCGCGAGGGTCTGATTGGACCAGGAAAAATAGCGCCAGACGACGCTGTAATTGATGAACGAGATGCCGTAGCCGATCAAAAGCAGCGGAATCGCGACGGAGAGGCGAACTTTGAGCTTTTTCTCGTCGAGCTTAAAACAGTCGAACAGCGTCATCCGCGCGCTTCGAAACGCCGTATCGCCCGAGGTGATCGGGCAGACGTTTGCTTGAGTAGGCTACATTAAATACTATATAGACATAGTACCTAATAAATCTTTGTTGTAATTTTGATCTATTAGTCGCTTGTCGATTTCAATTACAGTAGGATTATTCAGATCATAATCAAAAATAGAAGCAATGATAACTTGATTATCAGAAAAGTCTCGTTTAAGAATATCAATCATCTTTTGAACAGTGTTGTGTTCAACCTCCTTTCCGCTTGGAGAATCTAAGATAATTGGAAGCTTGATTCCTACAATCATTTCAATCTGGCGAATGTATGCAAGCCGAAATGCAAACACTGTCAAGTGAAGCAAAGCCCCTGAAAGCTCCCTGAGGTTGCTTGTAAATATATACGAGGGTTTAATTTTATTGTCATGGATCCCTAATTCGCTGGCATATTTATCAAAAATTGAAAACAATGACTTAACAACGCTGTTGTTAGAAGTTGTTGATTCCGAAATTTCTTTTCTTACCTCCCTAAGCTTCTCTGAAAGGCGATCACGTTCCTTGCAAATTCGAATAGGATCTAGCTGTAAAGACACAATTCTTCTGTCAAATGTCTGAAACAATTGCTCTTCTTTAAAGAAAGCTAGTTGTTCGGAATCTTTGTCCTTTTGAAGCTCGATATCTAAAATTTTAGAGTTAATTATTTGAAGTCTCGAAGCTGTGATTTTCCTTTTCGCACGTAATAATTCCGTATTATCGTTAAAACCTACGATGTTATCATTTGTTACTAATACTTGTTCGTTATTTACTTGTATAAGCAATTTAATCTCTGAAAGAAATTTATGAAAAGCACTCTGGTCTTTGATGGCTGAATCTAACCTTTTTAGCTCCTTTTGTAGCATACTTTGTTGAATAAGTAATTGTTCGTATTCAATATTGATACACTCTTCGTAATTCTCAACAAGAAGAGAACCACTTTGTTCTTTGACTTTTGATTTGTATTCCGCAACACTAAACATCAGCTTATATTTCATTAATTCAGATTTAAGTTTCTTTTCTTTTTCAAGTAAATCAGGTATCTCCAAATTGGAAAGACCACGCACTAGTTCCTCAATATTAAAATGGATATTTCCGATCACTTTCCCTCGGTTCAGTAAAGTCCATCCCTTTTCTTGATCAATATAAAAAGCGCCGAGAAGATTGTTTAGAATACTTGTTTTCTCCGTGTTAAAGATAATTCTGTGAAATTCATTTAACTGATCAGGTAGAACATATGTTACCTCATTTCCTTTGGTTTTAACTTGCATGGATTCTGCTGCGTTACGCGATAGCTGAAGTTCCTCACCTTTATCTGTCATAATGGTAGCAATAATGATACAATCTTCAAATCTAATGTGCCTTGTGTTTGGAATACTGTAACCTAATGAGTATAGTATGAGTCGTAAGAGTGTTGTTTTACCTCGGCTATTATGTGTGCTATGAATTAGATTTTGGGATGGCCCAAACTCAATAAATCGATATCTGTCACCTTCCTTAAGGGTGAGATTTTTTATAATCATAATTCTACCACCTGCTTGATCTTATCAATTTTTTTTCGTTTGCGAAGAATATTGAGAAGAATCACTTTGATCAAAGCACACCTAGTCTCATCATCCTCAACAATTTCGAATTCTGATTCGAACGCACTCCAATTCGACTTAATGTAAAGGCATAGTTTCTCTTTAGTCGAACATCCTGGAGTATACTGAGCATAATCAGCTATAACTCTTGTGACAAATTCAAAGTTATCACAACAATTATTAATAACACTTGGGTATCTCTGAATTACATCGTCATAAACTTCAGCATCAACATCTCCTATAATTTTCTCAACGTCCTCGTCGCTTGTCTGAGAAATATCTGTTACAATAGTTACAATTGGCCAAATAAGAGATTTTTTTGAGAGGCTTATATCTTTTTTTGTTCCATTGGCAAAGACACAATCTTTCCAAACTGAATGGATTTTTCTAACAATTCCAGGCGAATTCAGCTCGAGCAATCCTACAAAATCATCAATTACAGTTGTAATACATTTATATCGTTCTGCTTCAATATCAGTTTCGAAAGGGATGACTTGGATCATAAATCTATCAGTATCAAAAGAGGAATGCTGCTCTATCTGTAATAAAAGTTCATTGATTATTCTTTGAGAGGAGTCTGGCAATGATTTAAATGGCCTATGTGCATGACCAAAGAATATGAATCTAGAATTTTCATCATTAAGAGGATTCGGAGAATTAGTAATCAAAATCAATTTAGCAGCATGAACTTTTGAGGCACCATCTGATAACGATTGTAATGATTTTTTGAGTTTAGCACGGACGTTTTTAAAATCACAGCTAGCATTAACAACAGCTTTTGCCTGAGCCAAGATATGTGAGCCATCTTTCAATGTGAGGTCGATATCCTCATTACTGCTTTCAATTTTCAAACATGTCATTTCCTTAATATTCTCTATCATAAGGACTATAGCGGCATTGACTTGAAAATCGAATCCGAACATAACTGCATTAGCGCGGCGATCCGATTTAGACGTGTTCTCGTGTTTCAACTGAGCGTTCCAATTAACTGTTCGTTGCGCCATATCAAAGTCACGCTTTCCAGTGACGTTTCCATCTGTTTTTAGAGAATAAAACATATGTCGTCAATGCGGCCCTAAAAACTTATCGCCATTCATGTGAATCATGTGCTCAGGATTTGAAGCAATCCATATTTCGGTTTCCCAAGCAATGGATGAAGAAAACTTCGCATACGTTGCTCTATCAAGAAAAGCAGTGACAAAAATTTTCCCCGCAGTGGATGATTTACAAAGTTCAATGACTTCAGCCACTCTTTTAGTAGAGAACGGACCAACCGATGTTACACACTCTATGAAATATAGCCAGTTTCGAGTGGGGGAATATAGAATGATGTCCGGCATGATTTCATGTGTTGTTATCGTCAACCCCAAAGTATTGAGACGTTCTGTATCGCAGAACAAATCCTTATCGCGAGTATCGCCACAGTACAGGTATACACAATTAGGAACAAAGTGCTTTACAAAATCCTCCAAAACTGCGCATTGAAGTTCATTATGTTTGCCAGGGGAAAACGAAAGAACCATATCGTTAATCATTATACGGCAGTCTCTTTTTTGTCGTTTCGATTCATAGAATAGTTTAATTCTTTCATGATTCTGTAGGAAATTATGTAACGCAGATTTCCAACCATCTGTTTGATAATGTCGAATTAAATCTAACATTTCCAAAGTAAGTCTATAGCGATACGCAGGGCTATTGGTTGCTTTGCCATTATCCTCAACAATCCCAGCGAGCCTAAAATAATGCAAAGCCTGCTTTCTAAATGTCTCGCGACTATTTTCTGCGTAGCTTGCATTATATGCTTTTTTACAAAAGATCAGTATATCATGAATACGGATCCAATGATTCGTAGACTCTGAAAATGGCTGCGATGCTTTCAGATTTGCAAGTGCCAAAAGCGTCAGGCAACACATAGTATTGACCTGTTTGGCACCAAAACCAATAAGGGACAAGATTTGTTCCGCGCATTCTATATGATTCATAGATATTTCTCCATAATATGGTTACAGGCGGTTTCGGTCATATCCTGCATGCTGAGCAAATCTCTGCCCATTCGCTCAATAATGCTCAATTCCGGTATAGGAATCGAATTGATTTCAGTGGAGTTGACTTGGGTTGATCCATTTAGGATTCGATAGTAATTATCGTAAAGTGTAGAGTTAAACAACACATACAATCCAAACACTTGTTCTGAACTAAGGTCTTTGTCGCCAGAAATAAAGTTAATTTTATTTTGAGTGCTTATTCTTGAATACTCTTTATATTCCGATGCTAAATAAACAGCAGCTTGCAGCCGCCGATGTTCTTCCTTTGATGTAAACCGCTTTACGAATAAAAGATTTGTGTTTTTTTGCAGTAGAGATTTCTGCGTCGTTTTAATATACTCACCCTGCCTAGAAGCAGGGAACACAACCTTGCCATTTTTGATGTGCTGCGGATAAAAGAGCGGCACAGTGTCGCCTGCTTTAAAATCACTCAGTAAGTCACGACATCGAAAATCAACTGTCAATCCTGTTCGCATTCTTAAACCGATATCCGGAAGCGTATGACTAAAACGATTAAGCTGGGTAACTGTCTCCTTGTCTGTATCACTTGACAATATAAAAACATAATCATCTCTACCTGATACCACTGCACGATAATTTGCCTGATAACTACGAATATCTTGATAATCTTGGTTTCCATATGTGGATGTAATTGTCACATTTTCTGGCACAATACGTGTCTTTTTTATACAAACAATCATAGTTTCTTGCAAAACATCCTCGTGTTCAAACACATCATTTCGACTATCAAATATATGAATATGAATGAGTTTTCCATCCATTAAAAACTTTTTACGAAATTTTGTAAAATAGGCACCAGAGGTCCATGACCTAGGCATAATATATACCAATTCCGCATCGTCTTTTAAGTTAAAAAGGCCCATACCAGCAAACAAAAAATATAGATTAGGTGCGCCATAACACAAATCCGGCATACTCAAAGCTTCTGACGCATCTTTGGCAATCTTCAAGTATGGGGGATTGCCAATGACAAAATCAAACTTTTCCTGTTTCGTGCTCGAAAATAGTGTATTTCCATAGTCAGCACTCTGGCTGATTATGTAATTCTGTTCCCTTAATTCGAAAGTAAGTGGTATCGCAGACTGACTTGCCAAATGCTCCAAGTTATCCCGCAGATGCGCAATAATTTGTGTATCATTCTCGTAGCAGACCAAATGGATGCGCTTGAGGGTCGCATGATAGTTTTGGAGTCTCTCCACAAGAGCTGCTGACAAAATACCTGTGCCCGCACCGGCATCAAGAATCGTTGCGGAAGCCAAATCGGGCGGTATATGGAATAACGACGCCATAAATACCGCAGTCTCTCGGCTGGTAAAAAACTGACCGATGGACTTGCGAACACTCTTAGGAAGTGACGCCAGATACATTTCTGTGCGTTCAATTATGTGAGTTAGAATGATTGACATGATTTTAGAATGTTCCTTTAGCAAATAATTCATCTAAAATATTCAGTTTAATTAAATTCGGCTCTCTAATATAGACCGAACCGACGGTACGAACTCAAGGCATGAACCCCCAAGCAGAAACCTTTAAATACCAACAATATTAATCTCCCTCCAATTACTCCTCCAATACGAAGATTCTCTAATGTGTAGATAAAAAGAGTTTTTTTCAAGATAAATTGCACACCAAGCCGCTTCAGGGTTCGGCTTCTCGTTCAAGATGAACCTTAGACTGCTTTTCGAGGCTCTTTTCGGGATGTCTGTAGGCGGTCGCTAAAAAGAGGCCGAGGCA
>JAEEGL014479708.1_pt1 | contig 11259 bp, 11 predicted proteins | sample 9134231 | NCBI WGS metagenome assembly JAEEGL01 (sample SAMN16246548, study PRJNA631951) | gut metagenome | biome: gut microbiome; feature: rumen; material: fiber-attached | host: Bos | place: Iran: Karaj | collected 2018-10
CCAGACGACGGTGGGGATCCCCCTTTTCCGCATCTCCTCAAGCACTTCGATGCGCCGCTTTGTATTGCATACGTTCGGCTCAATGATGCCGCACAGCCGGTCGTCGTACGTGGTCAGCGTCATCTGCACGACGCACTTCGCACTGTGGTTGATTGCCTCCAGCAGATCGATGTCCCGCAGGATCCGGTCGGATTTCGTCTGGATCGCCGCGCCGAATCCGTGGCGGTATATGATTTCGAGGCACCGGCGGGTCAGTCCCAATTTCTCCTCGCAGTGCATATAGGGGTCTGACATGGAGCCCGTGCCGATCATCCCCTTCTGCCGCTTGGAGGCCAGCGCCTGCTCCAGCAGCTCAGGCGCGTTGCGCTTGACTTCGATATCCTCAAACGGATGCGTGAACTGATAGCACGTGCTCCGGCTGTCGCAGTAGATACAGCCGTGGGTGCATCCCCGGTAGATATTCATCCCGAAACGGCCTTTTCCGCCGGTCAGGATCCCCTTGGCGTCGACAAAATGCATCCGTTTTCCCCCAGCTGTCGGTGCGGTCCTGATACCGTTTGGCGCTTTTGCGGCATCGACCGGTTTTCTTACGGAATCTTCAGCGGTTTCCGCTCTTTTCATTCTACCACAATTCGGCGGAATTGCATCATATTTTGTCTGTTCCGGTTTCGCGTCGCTTGACGCTGTTTTCGTTTTATAATATACTCTTGATGCCGAACAATCAACCATCGACCGTTCACTGATACGCATGAAAGGAACCTGCCATGCAAAACCGGGAAAACACGTTCCACGAAGCCGCGGACGGCATCCATTTCCGCTGTGATTCCTGCGGCGGCGCGCTGCTCTACGATATCCAGAAAAACCGGCACGTCCTGCGCTGCAGCTCCTGTGATAAAACCAAGGCTGTACGCAGCATCCCCGACCCCACGCTGGACAGCCCTGAGGCGGCCGACGGCCAGATGGAAACACTGGAATACCGCTGTCCTTCCTGCGGCGCGGTGCTGCACTCCACTCAGACCAGCGTCACCAGCTACTGCAATTACTGCGGTTCCGACGTGGTGCTGACGGAACGCGTGTCGCACATGATGCGCCCGTCAAAAATCGTACCGTTTACGGTCACCCGGGAGCAATGCGAACAGATCTACCGGAAACGCCTGAGCGAATCCCGTTTCACCCCCGCCGAAATGGCCAGTCAGGAAACCATCAGCCATTTCCGGCCGGTATACGTGCCGTTCTGGCGCTATTCCGGAAGCGGCGAGGGCGAAAGCCAGGGCAAAAACCTGGTCTCTTACTCCAAAGACGGTTATCACTATTACGACACGTATGAAGTAGAGCTGAAAAACCGCATCAGCATATCCGGCGTGTATTATGACGCCAGCAGCATGTTCGACGACGAAACCGCCCAGGAGCTCTGTTTCAGCGAGAAGGGCATGGTACCGTTCCATCCGGCTTACCTGGCCGGCTTCTACGCCGAAGCCCCCGACCTGGAACCGGAAGCCTGCTACCGTTGGCTGTCCGCCTATTCGCAGGGATGTTTCAATGAATACCTGCGCAAATCCAAGGTTTGCAAGGCGGCCTCTTTCCCGGATAAATTCAAGGAAGAAGCGGAACTGGTGCTGATGCCCGTCTGGCTGCTCGCTTCCCGCCGGGGAGAACAGGTGGTTTACACCGCCATCAACGGCACGAAAGAGAATATCCGGTGCGATCTTCCGGTCAGTCCCAGGCGCGCCGCCCTGACCACCGCCGTCATAACGGCAATACTGGCAGCGCTGATGCTTGTGCTGCACCACTTCATCCTGCTCAAGCCCCGGATCACGGCCGCGATCGGCTGCCTGCTGGCCATGGTGTGCTGGGATCTGACCGGCCCCTTCCTGAATCGCCTGACAAGGAAGAGAAACGCAGACGATGACCTGACCCGCATCATGAAAAAGAAGAAGGGCGCAAGCAAGGAGCCTGACGAAGTGAATCCCGATGCCCAGGCAAAACAGGACGCCCTGAAACCGCCTGTTTCACCCAAAGGCCTGATCTGGTGTGCCGGCATCGCGTTCGGACTGTTCCTGTTCGGGCTGTTATTATCATCCAACCGGGTGCTGTACCTGGACAATCTGCTTTCTGACCGTTCCTGGCTTCCGTATTGCCTGACGATCGCGGCCGGCATAATGGATTTCTGCATCCTGCTGTCTTTGCATGACATATCCATGCCCTGCAGGTTTACGTTATGGGCGCAACTCCTGCTGTGCGTACTGCTGCTGTTTTCACCTACCAACGTCAATTACGCCTGGTTTTACGGGCTGATCCTCATCAATTACGCGCTCACGCTGGGCGTCGTCATCAGCGGCATGGCCATGCACAATCAATACGTCTCCCGTCCGGTGCCCTTCTTCGGGAAGGAGGGGAAAGAAGAATGAAACGTTTCCTTCTTCTCACTCTGGCGCTGACATGCCTGATTCTGACGGCCTTTCCCGCGCAAGGCAGCGGGGAAAGCAGCTCCGGTTACAGGGTCATCCTCGACGACGAGGCAGACCTGCTTACACCGGATGAAGAGCAGCGCGTTCTTGAGGCCATGACGCCCCTGAGCGAATACGGCGACGTGATCTTCTGGACGACGCTGGCACGCTCATCGAACACCTCCATGCTTCGCCTGCAGCAGTATGTGGACATGAATATCAGTTCTTCCGTCGACCACCCGAGTGCTTCCTTTTTCATCGACATGTCTTCCCGCACATTCTGTATCCTGAACCGCGGAGAGCTCATGCGCACGGTTGACAGCTCGGAAGTAAACAGTATCATCAGCGAAGTCAGGCCATACGCCAAACAGGGAGAATACGCCGAATGCGCTGTCCAGGCATTCAACGCCATCCGCAATGCGCATATCGGCGCACAGTCATTCTCCATCATTCGCTGGTTTTGTGCGCTGATGCTGTCCGCAGGCATAGGAGTGATCGTTTCGTTCAGGTATATCCAGCGCAAGAGCATACAGCCGATACCGTCAGTGCGCACCCTCGACTTCAATGTCAAAAAGGACATCAAGTCGGAAGTTCTTTCCAGCAAGCTTGAACAGCAGACAAAAACAAAGATACAGGAACGGAGTTCGTCCTCGTCGGGTTCCTCCTGCTCCTCCTGCTCGTCCTGCTCATCATGTTCGTCCTGCTCTTCCGGTTCTTCCTGCTCGTCCTGCGGTTCCGGCGGCAGCAGCAGTTTCTGATCACGAAAGAAGGATATCCATGAAAAAGAATCTCCGCGAATCCGGCCGGCCGCGCTTCGTTTTCCAGTGGCATATCACTGACGCCTGCGACCAGCGGTGCAAGCACTGCTATATCTACGCGGAAAACAGCGGCAAGGCCGTGGAAACCATGGCGCTCCCACAGATGCGGCAGGTGCTGGCGAAGTGCCTGAATTTCTGCGAGCACCTCGGCTACGAGCCGTATTTCTGCATCACCGGCGGCGACCCGCTGCTGCACCCGAACTTCTGGGAACTCGCTGAACTGCTCCATCAGCTGAAGATTTCCTTCACGATCCTAGGCAATCCCTTCCACCTGACGGACAAAGTCTGCGCAAGGCTGAAAAAGCTGGGCTGCAAGTCCTACCAGCTGTCCATAGACGGCCTGGAAAAGACCCACGACGCCTTGCGCAAGCCAGGTTCCTACAGGGACACGGTGGAAAAGATCGCCATGCTGAACAAAGCGGGCCTCCATTCCGCCGTGATGACCACCGTGAGCAGCCTGAACATGAACGAGCTTCCAGCCGTCATCGAAGCCATGGCGGAAGCGAAGGCAGGCACCTACGCCTTCTCCCGCTACTGCCCCACCGGCGCGGACAAAGATGTGGACATCACGCCGCAGCAGTACAAAGCCCTGCTGGCCAGGTGCGCCGAAACGATACGCGGCCTGCAGCAGCGCGGCTGTGCCACCCATTTCGGGAAAAGGACCATTTATGGACGCTCTACGATTACGAGCGCGGAGCATTCAAAATCCCTGAAGGCGCCGAACCCGGCGTGATCTACGGCGGCTGCCACTGCGGCAGGAGCCACCTGACGATATTGCCCAACGGTGATGTGTACGCCTGCCGGCGCGTACTGAACAGCAAGGTCGGCGATGCGCTGACAGACGATCTGGACAGCATCTGGGTCGGCCCCATGGCCGCCTACCGGCATTACGGTCAGTTCAAGAAATGCGCCGGCTGCGAGCTGATGCCCTGGTGCCGCGGCTGCCCCGCCGTCGCCAGCGCAGGCAGCGGCGACTTCTATGCCGTAGATCCGCAGTGCTGGAAATAACAGAGGACATAAGGACAAAAAACAGGATCGGGATGGTTTGAAGCCACTCCGATCCTGTTTTTTATCACTGATCAGAACACCGGGTTCTCCCGGTCCAGGCCGTCGAAGAAATAGTAGGTATCGCCCTTGGGACGGATATCCGTGAGCGTGCCTGTGTAGTGCCGCAGCATACGGGGCTTATAGGGGCGTTTGAGCACTTCGTCAATGTTCACGTCGATGCCCAGACCCGGTTTGTCGCCGATGAGCAGGCAGCCGTCCTCATATTTGACGTTCTCATTCGTCAGGAGGGAACGGAATTTGCCGTCCGTAAGCATCATCTCGTGGATCAGGAAATTGGGGGTCGCCGCCGCCAGCTGCAGGATCGCCGCGTTGCTGATGGGGCCGGAAGGATTGTGGAAACTCACCGGAATATGGTTGGCTTCCGCCATGGCGGCCACCTTCTTGGTTTCGAGCATGCCGCCGTTGTGGAAGATGTCTGGCTGGGCGATATCCACCGCATCCTTCCGGAACACCTCGTTGAACATGTATTTGCCGTAGAACCGTTCTCCGGCGGCAATGGGCACCAGGCTGTGATCCCTGACCCATTTCAGGCTGTCGATGTTGTCAGGCACCGTGGGCTCTTCCAGCAGCATGGGCTTGAACGGCGCGAACTCCCGCGAAACCTGCACCGAGGTATAGTGATTGAATCGCCCGTGGCACTCGATCAGCAGTTCCATATCCCAGCCCACCGCGTCACGGACAGCGCCCACGATCGCAACGGCGTGATCCATCTCTTCCCGGGTCAGGGTCATATGGGATTTCCCGAAGGGATCCCACTTGATCGCCTTGATGCCCAGCGACTTGGTCTTTTTTGCGGCAACGGCGAAGTCCTCCGGTTCCCGCGCGCCGATGAACCAGGCGTTTGCGTACATTTTCACCCTGTCGCGCATCTTGCCGCCCATCAAGTTATACACGGGCGTATTATAATACTTGCCCGCGATGTCCCAAAGGGCGATCTCGATCCCGCTGAGGGCGCTCATCATGACCGGTCCGCCCTTCCAATAGCTGTCCCTGTACACTTCGAAGAGCATCTTTTCGATCTGCAGCGCATCCCGCCCCAGGATCATGCGCTTCATATCCTCCACACAGCCTTCCAGGGCCATCTCACGGGTGCCCAGGCTGGCTTCGCCCCAGCCGTACAGCCCGTCGTCCGTTTCCACCCGGATGAACGCCCAGTTGGTGCGGAACGCGTCGAGCGTATAAATTTTGATATCCGAAATCTTCATAGGATCAGTCCTCCGTGACAGTCAGCCGCACGGCATCCACGTGCATTTTTGCCAGGGTGCGGATGCCCTCGTAATCTTCCTTCGCGACCAGGTCAGGCCGGAATACGGTGATGCCCGTACCCACGGCAGTGATGCCTGCGCGCATGAACTGCGGGATGGTGGCAGGATTTACTCCGCCGGTCGCCATGAGCGGGATGTGGCCCAGAGGGCCTTTCAGGTTCTGGATATAGTGCATGCCCAGGTCATCGGCGGGGAAAAGCTTGACTATATCCGCACCCAGACTCCAGGCTCGCTTGATCTCGCTGGGCGTCATCGCACCGGGGATGGACAACATGCCGAGGCGCTTGGTTTCGGCGATCACTTTCTCATCCGTATCCGGGCTGATGATGTATTCAACACCGGCGTCGAAAGCGGCCTGTACTTCCTCTTTCGTCAGCACCGTGCCCGCGCCGAAGCGGATCCTGTCCCCGAGCGCTTTCTTCAGGGTCTTCAGCTTCTCACGGTTTTCGGTCACGGGGTCATCAAGCCGGTGGTCGAAAGTGCTCTCAAACAGCGTCACCCCCGCCTGCGCACAGGCTTCCAGGCCCCGGAGCAGTTTCTCGACCGGGATTCCCCGGGCCAGGATCACAAGCTTTTCTCTTTTGATCTGTTCAAGGCAGTCATTCATGGCTGTTCCACTCCTTATTATAGGGCAGCAGGCACACGCTGATGCCCGAGTCCACCGTCAGTTCCGTCCCGGTAATGGTCGCGGCCTGATCAGAACAGAGGAAGTATACGGCGTTCGCTATCTCTTCCGGGCTGGATTCCCGCCCAGCGGGGTATTTTTTCCGGCGCTGGGCTGTCTGCTCCTCCGTCTGCCGGGCCCAGCGCTCCGTCCAGATCGCGCCGGCGATCAGAGCGTTGGCCCGGATGTTCAGGTATCCCAGTTCGACCGCCATGCACCGCATCATAGCGTTGATGGCGGCCTTGGAAGCAGAATAAGCCACCCGACCCACGATGGACTGATTGGCGTGCACGGAGCTGATGGCGACGATGGAACCGCCTCCCGCTTTTTTCATCAGCGGCACCGATTCCTGGCAACAGAAAAAGGTGCCCTTGGTATTCGCGTCCATGACAGCGTCCCACATATCTTCCGTCATATTGAACGTGTTGTAGTCCACCGCCAGATGCGCTGCATTGGACACAAACGCGTCCAGGCGTCCGAATCGACTGTCGATCTGCCGGAACGCCTGACGGATGTCTTCCACCATGGCCGGATCCATGGCGACGCCCAGGAATTCCGAATTGGGGAACTCCGTTTTCAGGGCATCGGCCGTACTGCGAGCAGACGCCTCATCCCTGCTGGAAATCACGACATCATACCCTTCACGGGCAAAGCGCCGCGCGATCGCAAGGCCAGTATTCCGCACCGCGCCTGTGACAAATACCACTCGTCCCATGTGATCGATCTCCTCCCTATGCCGATATCGGATTTTTCTGCGTCAATCATACTCCGATTCGCCTGATCTGCCAATAGATTTGGAGAAATTCGTAACAAAAATAAAAGTATTTATAAAACACATATATATAATTCTGCCCCGGTACCGGCTATAATATGCTTGAAAGATGTCTGATATGTCGTGTTTTTTCGCGTTATTTACATTTTGCATACAATGTCTCAGGTGTGAGAGGCATTGAATAAAGAAGGAGGCGTTTTCATGAAAAAACTCTTGTCCACTCTGTTGGTGCTGGCTTTGTTGGCCGGCACAGCCGCCGCGCTGGCTGACGAAGCGCCGGTCACCATCACCATCATGAACTATCTGGGCAACCAGGTGAAGCTGGATGCCTGGCAGAAGGTTCTGGATGGCTATACCGCGCTGCATCCCTATGTAACGTTCGATTCCCAGTCCTACTCCCAGAACGACTATATCTCCCTGCTGCCGACCCGCATCGCGAACGGTGACACGCCCGACATTATGATGGGCCAGCCGACCCAGTATTCCGACATCATTGACGCGGGCCACGTGAAGGACCTGACCGGCTGCGACCTGATCACAAACCTGGGCCTGAATGAGGGCGACCAGGCCAACTGCTCCTACAACGGGAAAGTCTACGCCCTGCCCCTGGATTTCAAGACCTACGGCGTCATCTACAACAAAGCCATCTTTGAGAAGTATGGCCTGAAGGCCCCCACGACCCAGGCGGAACTCGACACTATCTGCAAAACCCTGTCGGACAACGGCGTGGATCCCTGGATGCGCTACTATTCCAACGTGACCTATACCGACATCGAAATGCGCGGCATCCTTTGGCCGCTGCTGCTGGAAAACGGACATAACGACGCGTTTGAACAGCTGATGAACGGCACCGCGAAGGTATCCGACTATCCGGAATTCGAGAAAGCCTTCGACCTGTGGCGCCAGCGCATGGCCTGCAACCGCATCGACTACATGTCCCTGGACGCTACCCAGGCGCGCACCAAGTTTGCCGCCGGCGAAGCTGCGATGATGTATGACGGCACCTGGGCCTTTGCACAGATCCAGGGTTTCAACCCCGATCAGACCTATGACATGTTCGTCCTCCCGCGTGATGACGGCAAGGAGAATTCCTGGTGCGTCCAGCTGGACCAGATCTTCATGGTGAGCAACGAGTCCAAACACGAAGACGTGGTCATGGACTTCATGGCCTATCTGCTCTCTCCGGAAACGGCCGGCCTGTGGGCTGCAGAAACGCTGAACCCATCCGTGGTGCCCGGTGTGGAAACCGAAATGCCCGACGTGATCATGACTGCCTGCAAAGGCAAGGAATCCGGCATGGTCGCTCATGAAGGCAGCTTCACCACCTGGTTCAAGGGCGAATACCTGACCGCATGGCGTCAGTGCACCCAGTCCTTCGCGGCAGAAATGCTGATGCCCGCCGACGGCGTCCAGCTGCTGCAGGATACCTTCGACGAAATCAACGCCAGCAAATAATCTCTGCTGAACCCGGGGAGCCTGCCCGCAGCGGACGGGCTCCCTTTCTCTTTGCCGACAGCCTTTTGTGGAATCGAGGAAACGATATGCAGCTGCATCGCTCATTCCGCACGACCAAGCGGATCACGTACGCGCTTCTCGTCGCCCCGGCGCTGATCGTATATGTGCTGGTCGTGATTTTTCCCTTCTTTCAGGGCATCCCCTACTCCCTGACCAACTGGAACCTGCTTTCCAACGTGGCGGACTATGTGGGGATCAAGAACTACAGGACTCTGATGAATTCCAAGGAGTTCTGGACGGTCGTCAAGAACACCTTCCAGTTCACCCTGTATTATATCGTGTTCAGCAATGTCATCGGGCTGGCCGTCGCGCTGCTGCTTCAGCGCCCCGGTAAGCTGAACAACTTCAGCCGTACACTGATCTTCATGCCCTACGTGATCAGCCTGCTGACGGCAGCTTTTGTATGGCGTTATATTTTCAACTCCGTCTATACCCCGATCTTCAACCAGCCCAGCCCGCTAGGCGTCAAAAGCCAGGCCATGTTCGGCGTGTCCATCGTTTCGGTCTGGCGCACGAGCGGATACTGCATGCTGATCTACATCGCCGCACTCCAGGGCGTGCCCCAGGAGTACTACGAAGCAGCCAGCATCGAAGGGGCCAATGCCTGGCAGAAATTCCGCAAGATCACCATGCCGATGATCATTCCCGCGTTTTCCTCCAACATTTCCATGCTGCTGGCCTGGGGTCTAAAAGTGTTCGAATCCATCCGCGCGACCACCAACGGCGGACCCACCCGCAACGCCACCACCAGCATGTCCATGTTCATTTACAACAACATCTTTGCCAACAGCAAGGCAGGGTACGGCCAGGCCGCCGCAATCGTGATGACGGCGATCATGCTGATCCTTTCCTTTATTGTTTCGAAGTTCTTCCGTTCCAGGGAGGTGTACTGACATGTCCCTGCAATCCACAGTCCGGAAACCCCTGGTCAATTATACGCAGAAAAAAAAGATCGGCCGCGCCGTGCACGTGACAGCGGTCATCATTGTGACCGTCCTGTTCGTGGCACCGCTGTACATCAGCTTCATATATTCGCTGAAAACGCCGGCGGAGATCGGCAAGACGCCGCCCCTTTCCCTGCCCCGGTCGCTTTACATGGGCAACTACGTGGATGTGGTCACCAAGAATGACCTGTTTCAGACCGGCTTCATCAACAGCCTGATCTGCACCGTCGTGATCGTCACGGTGCTCACTTTCATCACGCCCATGGCCTCCTACGTGCTGGCCCGCAGCAAGCGGAAGCTGTACGCCTTTATATACTACGTTTTCATGACCGGCATCCTGATCCCGTATCAATGCATCATGTTCCCGTCCTATGTAGACCTGAAAACGATCGGCCTCATCAACACGCTGCCGGGCTTCATGGTCGTGCGCACGGGTTTTTCCATCGGCATGTGCGTGCTGATCACCACCAATTTCGTCAAATCCGTGCCTGAAGAACTGGAGGAAGCCTCCAGCATCGACGGCGCTTCGATCTTCCAGACTTTCTGGCGCATCGTATATCCACTGATGAAGCCCATCAACATGACGATGCTGGTGCTCAATACCCTGAGCGCCTGGAACGATTACTCGATTTCCATTACCGTGCTTCAGAGCAACAAGGTGCGTACCATGCCCCTGGCGCAGCTGGTATATACCAGTGAGTCCGGCGTGGACATCAACCTGGCGTTCGCGTTCTTTACCTTGTCCATGATGCCGGTGCTTATCCTGTATCTGTTCACCCAGCGCTATATCGTCAGCGGCATCATGAGCGGTGCTGTCAAGGGATAATGCTCGACTTTAGCAGAAAACTGTGATATGATAATCTGCAGATATCAATGATGCCGCAGTTTCCATAATCCCAACAGCCGGAAAGAAGGATGTGCCCTGTACCAGATCGCGATCATCGATGATAACCGGGCGACGGCAGACATGCTCGCCTCCGCCATATCCTGGGCATCCATCGGCTGCGCCGTCTGCGGCGTGGCCTATGACGGCGTGCAGGGAAAGCGGCTCCTGGAGGAGAAACGGCCGGACATCATCATAGCCGATATCCGCATGCCGGGCATGGACGGTCTGGAGATGGTCGCCCATGTCCGTTCCCGGCTGCCTGACAGCCGCATCATTTTCATGAGCGCTTACGACGACTTCGCCTATGTTCAGAAAGCGCTGCACCTTCATGCCCACGAATATTTGCTCAAACCCTTCGAAAACAGTCAGCTGATGGAGTGCGTGCAGCAGCTGCTCAAAGAGACGAAGGCCGAATCCCGGGACGACGCCCCGGCACTGTCCGTATACTCCACGCTGGTCAATAATATCCTGGCCTATATCGACGACAACCCCGAGCGGCACTCTCTGCAGGAAACAGCGGAACACTTTGGCTTTTCCGCCTCATACATCAGCATGCTGATCAAGAAGGAAACGGGTGAAAACTACATGCACTGGGTGACGCGGGCCAGGGTCAGCCTGGCGAAAAAGCTGCTGCGCGATCCCAACTACCGCATCGAGGAAGTCGCAGACAAGGTCGGATACAAGAACTATATTTCCTTCTATACCATGTTTGTGAAATGGACAGGCCTCTCTCCCCGCGAATACCGGAACGGCGGTGAAACAGAATGAGGATCCATACCAAGTTCATGCTCTGTTTTTCGGCCGTCGTGCTTGTCATGATCGGCTTTCTTTCATCTTACATCAATATCGTGCTTATGAACAGCGTGCAGGATGAGAAGGC
>JAEEGL015341641.1_pt1 | contig 11259 bp, 14 predicted proteins | sample 9134231 | NCBI WGS metagenome assembly JAEEGL01 (sample SAMN16246548, study PRJNA631951) | gut metagenome | biome: gut microbiome; feature: rumen; material: fiber-attached | host: Bos | place: Iran: Karaj | collected 2018-10
CGCTATCTCTCCAAAAAATGGTGCCGAAAACAGGAATCGAACCCGTAACCTACTGATTACAAGTCAGTTGCTCTACCAATTGAGCTATTTCGGCATTATATAAAAAAATAAAAATATGGTGGGCGATGAGAGACTCGAACTCCCGACCCCCTGCTTGTAAGGCAGATGCTCTAACCAACTGAGCTAATCGCCCATATTTCCTGTTGACGCTTATAAATATATCATTTATTACATTTTATGTCAAGATTAAATGTGATTTTTTATGGCGTTTTTGCGTTTTTTTCTAGTTCTTTGAGCTTTTCTTTAACCCAATAATCTAGTTTTTCTTTTAGAGGCTTAAATCCTTCTCCTTTTTCCTCTATTGGCTTCTTTCTTTTAGATTTTTGCTTGTTCTCTTTTATTGATAATTTCACCTGTTTTTTATTATGATCAACATCTAGTACCTTTACTTCGATTATATCTCCCTTTATAAACAATCTTTCTAAATTACTTACATATTTTTCTGATATTTCAGAAATATGTATTAATCCATCATAACCATTATCAATTTTAACAAAAACACCATAATCAGTTATACCACTAACTTCACATTCAATAATATCTCCTATATTTATTTCTTTCATAAAATCACATCATATACATTATATCATATTTTTATAGATTATTCACTTATCCATTTAATTTTATTAATACTTTCATTGTTTATAGAATTTTGCATATATAATAGTAACCTTTTATAATTCTCTATTTTATTAATATAAATATCTATTTTATCCTCATTATCATTATTTAAAAGTATGTTTTTAACCAAATCAAAATAACTACTAGGAAATAGCATATTAGCAAAAAGATAAACCCTTTCTATTTGATTTGAACTTTCAATTATAAAATCTATTTCATCATAAGCAATAATTCCTTTTAAAAAATTATATTTTATATAATTAGATAAATCATACATTCTATTTGCCAATACAAAATTTAATGGATTATCAATTGAATTATTATTAAACAAATAATAATTCAATTTATGACAAATACATTTGTTCAATTTATTTATGGAATCCTCATAAGATTTTAATAATTGAATGGAATTTTCCGCTAATCCAATAAAATAATTTATGCTTTCCTTTATTTTATTATATTCTTTGTTGTATTCCATAAGTTCTTTTTCAAGTGTATCTACATCACTTTCAAATAATTCTATAACTTTTATTGAATCTAGATTAGCTGTATATTTACTATATTTTAAAAGCGAATTTAATGATACTTCCTGTTCAAAATTATTAACTTTTAATAAAAATATAAAGCTATCATCTAATGCTGTACAAAACTTGTTCTTAACATTTAGAATAAATGTATCAACTGATAAGCCATCATTATATAGTTTGTTACTTACATTAGCTAAATGTTGTAGATACTTTTCATCTTTCTTAGTTTTAATAATTTTTATTTTTTCATTACCAATGAAAAAAAAGTAATCATTATGAGTACTATAGATTTTTGATACACACAAATCATAGTTTTTGTTAATAAAATCCTTCATGTTAAATTATATTCACACAGAAAAAAACTAGTCTATAAGACTAGTTAAAATCCAAATTTTGTTCCAGATATTAATTGCTCACTGGGTTCATAAATTGCTTGAGAAACTTCAGGTTGAATAATTTCTTCCTTTGACTGCTCCACAACATTTGGAACAACTGGTGTGTCCGTTATATTTGGTAACTCTGTATTTAAATTTGGTATTTCTACATCAGCACTTTTGTTTATATCTGGCGTGGGAATCTCAAACTTTGGAAATTCCTCAACTACTTCGCTTTTATTCTCTATTTGTTTTCTTTCAAATAATCTATTTTCAAAATCATCTAATAATCTATTGATACTTTCTTTTAATTCGAAAAATTGCTTATTAATGTCATCATTATTTTGCAATTTACTTTCCTGAACTGCAGATTCTAAAGTAGCAACTGGTTTAGATTCATTTTCTATAACTTCCTCTTTTTCTTCTTCTACTTTAGTTTGCACAATAGAATCTGTTGGAATTGTAAATGGTGTATCTGCAACTAAATTGTTTCCAAATTCTACTGCTGGAGTTGGATCTACAGAAGGTACTGTATTATCAATTGTTGATACAGGCTCACTGATTGTTTCTTTATTATCTATTGCTGGCTCAACAAGTGGTTTTGTATCAGATACCGTTGGTATTTCTCCCAAAATTTGATTAGATGAAACTATTTCTTTATTTTCTAAAGGATTTTCAACAGCCTCTAAAGCTGGTATTTGATCATCTATTTCAGGAACACTTGGTACTGATTCTGTTACTGTTTCTTCTAAAACTGGCCCACTATTATCTTGAGATGGTTCAACCAAACTTTCAGGTTTGATAGATTTTTCTGCATTCCCTGAGGAAATATCTGGAATGTTTGGTACTACCGGTTCAGATACTGGCATTTCATTAACTTCAGCTGGAATACTATCTTTTGATAATTCTGCTCCTGAAACAACAGGTTCACTAACTATAGGTGTTTCTGCTGTAATTTGCTCCGTCTTATTAGCATCTTCCATTTGATTTAAATTAGCAACCGGATTTTCTAAAATAGGTTCTGGATTTTCAGTATTAAGATTAAATAAATTAGGATCCATAACTGTAGGTTCATTTGCAATAACCTCAGTTGGCATTTGTGGCATAACTACTTCTTTTACTTCTTCAGTTTTTGGTTGTTCCACTACTGTAGGTTGTGGTACTTCTACTTTTTGATTAACAAATGAATCAAATGATGTAGTATTTGCTATATCACCTATTGGATTTTCACTTATAACTTCATTTGAAGTAGCAGGTGCTATTTCTCTACTTGTTAAATCCTCTAGTTCTTCATCCTTATTAATAGGATTTTCTATAGGTAAATCGGGTACAACTGGTGCAGTAATTTCTGTTGGTTTAGACTCTACACTTGATACTTGAGCTTCAGTATTAGGTTGCTCTATAGGTGCTGTTTGCACAATATTAGGCTCATTATTTTCAAGAGTTTCAACTGTTTTACTTCCTAAAGATTGATTACGTAATGACTCAATGCTACTTGTTGCAACACCAATGGTTTTAAGTCCTTCTGGGTTTTCATTAACGAATGTTACAGCCTGAGTTCCATCTGGATTAAAAATCTTATCCATTTCTCCTGTCAATTCCATTATATTCACCTACCCTTCAACTATTTGTTTCATAGCTTGCTTTACCTTTGACCAAACCTCATCGTCATTTATTCCAATTAAGCTATAAACTCCTGGTTCTCTTTCTACAAATTCTGATATATAAATTTTACTCATACCTTCATTTAGTACTTCACCTTTAGATAGAATAACAAATCTTTTGTTAATTTCATTTATTTTAAATGCATTTACAAGATCTACTTCTTCTAAAGATCCATCAAGATTTTTGATAGATATTTTTCTCATCTGCACCCTCTCCTATCATACTTAATTCTAACATATAAAAAAAATAATATCAATTATTTGCTATTATTTTCTTTCATTTTTTCTAGTACAAAATACCTACAATCATAAGCACAATTATTTTTAATATAATTATCTAGATTATTATAATCATTTATTTTATTATTGAGCTTGTTATTTTTTTTGGTAAATCCCTTTAATCTCAGTTTAGAATATGCTATATCACCCACAATATAATCATAATTTTCAAAATATGAAGTATATTTTTCTAAGAACAACTCTTTATCAAAAGCATCTCTATAGTCTTTTATAATTTTATATTTATTTTTGTCTATTTCTATATACATTTTATCACCTTTTTACAAAAACTATTATATCATAGCCTTATATTTAATTCAATGAGCACTAATGATTCCACCGTAATAATCTGGGACTTTTCCTTGTATGATCTTACTATCTAATATTATTGATTTACTAACACTAACCGTTTTAGATTTAAATGGTAAGATTACTTTTAAACTTATTTGAACATTCATTAGTAGTTCTATTAAAGAACTGTTTATACCATATTCTTTTACCTCAATACTTGTTTCATTATTAACATTACCTATTATTTCAATCTTAAATGGTACTTTAGGACCAAAATTGTTTAAAATCGGTGTATTATAAATAACTCCAAAGGGTATATAAAATATCTTTTTGTTTAATTTGTTGTTATCAGTTTTAAAATTATTATCAGCTTTCTCTAAAGATAGGAGACTTTCTAGTATATTTTCATTTACCAAATACAAAATGTTATTAATTTTACTATTGTTAAAGTCTAAATTTAGATTATCACTATCTCTAGATTTATTATCTATTATTAAATCATTATAATCCTGTTCATATAGTATTTCTCTTATTGAATTGTCAATTATGGAATTAACAATATTTGTTAGTTTAAATGATGCATAATTAAGTAATATTACTTCAGCTTTTTTAGAAAACAGAGTTATTAATAAAAATGTATTAATAATTATTAAAAGAATTATTAAAACAATTTTATCGCTTAATTTTAAACTAATGTTCATAATTAATTATATTAAAAAAGGAATATCTATATGATATTCCATCCAAATATGAAATTTAATATTAACAGAATAGTTGCAATTAATAAAATAACAACAAAGATTATAGCCAGTTTAGTTAAAGCACTATTCTTTTTTACACCTTTTTCAATATCATCAAATCCTTCAAAATCTTTTTTGTTAAATGACATTGAAGTTGAGTAAAATGACTTATCAATTTCTTTGATTTTAGGTACATCCTCAGTTAGTGTATTATCTTTAGTAAAAGTATTATCTTCTTCATCTTTTACTTTCAATAATCCATTTTTTATAGCTTCTTTTTCCAAATTTATTTCATGAGTAAAATCATTTTCTGGTATTTTTATTGATTCTAAATTTTGAGTAATATCCACAAGTACATCTTTTAAACTATTTTTTTCTTCTTCTTCTATTGGTGAAAGTATAGTTGTCTCATCATCTTCAGCCATCAAATCTTCAAATAAATCTTTTTTCTTTCCATGACTTTGGATATCTTTTATTAAATCAACTATTGTTTTTTCCTCAGTATTCAATTCGTCTATTGGAGCAGTTAAATCTTCATCAACATATGGTTCGATTACTTCATCTTTAATTTTTATATTTTTTAAAATATCAATTTGTGTATTATTTATTTTACGATATCTATCTTCTCCATAATCTGATTCTCGATTATCTTTTGCTTTTTCTAACACAGTATTTATGTCATAATTTTTAATTTCTTTTCTTTCAACTACTACCTCTTCTTCTTCCGGTAGTTCTAGGGAAATTCTCTTTTTCTTTTCTTCATTTTCGTCATTTAATGAATAAACATAATTTTTTATTTTTTCTAAATCAATTTCTTTTGGAGCATCAGAAATAATACTAACATTTGTGTTAGTTTTAATTCTAGATAAATTGCTCATATCATTAGAGTTATATATTGTCTTATTTCTCTTAGTACGACTCATATTATCTAGTGAAACATTATCATATTTTTCCATCCTCGAACTCATATTATTTCACCATTATAATAATATCATATTTAGTATTCATTTTCAATAAATTCATATTTATAGATTTTTTTGATAAAATAATATATAATTTATTTATAAAGGAGTGATTTAGATGGAAAGATTAAAAGTTAGTGACTCATGTATTGGTTGTGGATTATGTGTTAGTCAAAGTGAAAAGTATTTTGAATTTAATGATGAAGGATTAAGTAAGGTAAAGCAAGAAATAATAGATCCAGAAGACAAAGCAGAATTATTAAATTTAGTAGAGTCTTGTCCTGGAGAAGCAATTGTTATTGAAGAAGAAAAATAAGCTCATTCATTTGAACTTATTTTTATTTTAGACTATATAATTGTTTTACTTCTTTTATCGATAAAGGTCGATATTCACCTTTCTTTAGATTGGATAAATCTAAAAACGCATAAGTTATTCTTTTAAGTTTTAATACTTTATGATTTACGCTTAAAAACATATTTTTAACTTGATGATTTCTACCCTCTGTTATAGTAATATCAACATATGATTTGTTATTTTTTTTATCTATTTTTTTTACTTTTACAAAAGCAGGTTTTGTTTTCACTCCATCAAGTAATATTCCATTCTGAAGATCTTTAATTTCGTTTGGTTGAATAATACCTTCAATTTTAGCAGAGTATGTTTTTTTGATATTACCACTAGGATGAGTAAGTTTGTTTGTTAAATCCCCATCATTAGTAAGAATTAATACACCAGTAGTATCATAGTCAAGTCTTCCCACTGGGAATATTCTTTCCTTTGTATCTATTAAATCTATTACAGTTTTTCTGTTTTTTTCATCTTTTAGTGAACATATAGTTTTTTCAGGTTTAAATAGTAAATAGTAAACTTTATTAGATTTAGTAATTAGCACATCATCTACATATACTTTATCTTTGTTTGATACTTTGAATCCTAAATCACTAATTATATTATCATTTACTCTTACCTTCCCATCTAATATTAATTTTTCACTTTTTCTTCTAGATGCAACTCCACATTCTGATAAGAATTTTTGTAATCTTTCCATATTATTCACCACTCATTACTGCTAAATTATACACAATTATTTATTAAATGACAATAATTCTTTTATACTTTTTATTCTATCTCTGTATGATAATATATGGATTTTTTCACTGTGGATTTTTATATTATCAAATAGAACAGTCACATAATTTGTTTGCTTACTTAGTGTAATTATAATATTTAATTTTTCTTTTTCATTGTCTTTTAGAAGCATATAAAAATCATTTAAAATATAGTAATGATCATAAGATGAATTGTAAGTTTTGAATGAAAAAGTATTTTTATCAAGTACTTTATATCTAGTATATTCTTTAAAGTATTTTTCATATAGGTTTTGGTGTAAATTAAATTTATCTGGTTCATTTATACTAACTATAATAAGGGTTTTATTGTCTTTTTTTGCTGCAGAAACAAAAACTGGACCACTTGATTCAGTATAACCTATTTTTCCACCAATTGTATGTTTATATGTTGTTAATAATTTATTTTTGTTATACCAGTTTTTGTAATGTCTTGTGCTAGAAATTGCAAGAAATTCTTTGTTTCTAATTGCATATTTCATCAAAAGTGCCATATCATAAGCAGTTGAATAGTTTTTAGTATCATAGTTTAGTCCATGAGGATTTTCAAAAGTTGTATTATACATTCCTAGCATATATGCTTTTAAGTTCATTTTAACTATAAAATTATCATAACCAAGGGTATTAGTTGCTATTGACATTGCTGCATCGTTGCCACTTCTTAACATTAAACCATAAAGTAAATCTTTTAATGTTATTTTATCCTTTGGTTTTAAATATATCATAGATCCATCTACTGTATTGACTTCATCCCCAACAATAATAGTTTTATTAATATCAGTATTTTCAAGGGTAATTAAACATGTCATTATTTTTGTAGTGGATGCAATTAGCTTTCTTTCGTTCATGTTTTTACTATATAAGACTCTTGAACTATCAGCGTCCATTACAACAATAGATGCATTAACTTTTATACAAAAAAATAGTATAAAGATTGTTAACAATTTCTTCATACTAATTCTATTATCAAGCTATAATTATTATTACACTTAATTGTTTTCATAATCATAAAAACCATTTATTTTTTCTAATGTTTCTTTGTCTGGATTTTGAACAACCCATTCTCCATTATTTTTAGTTAAATTAAATTTTATTTCATAATCAATTCTATCTTTTATCTCATTTAATTTGTTTAGTCTATATGTATTAAATAAGTTATTATCAAATATTCCATTTACATCACTAAATTCATTTGTATTGTCATTCATATAATTAATAGAATTTACTTCTTCTTTGTGAAAATCATATACATTTATTTTAACAATTACAAATGCTTCATCTCCATTTAGACTTTCTTCTTTGATTTCATACTTTAGATCCTCATATTGTCTTCTTAATACTTTTTTGTATATTTCTTTATTCTCATTTGTTAAGTTCTCACTAGATACTTTGGTTTCAATATCCATAACAACATCATCGTTTAAATCATTGAGTCCATTTAAATACATTTCTACTTTACTACTTGGAGTATTTGATAAATTACAACCAACAACTAATAATAACATAAATAATAAAACTATTACTTTTTTCATTTGTTCCTCCTAGTATTATTTTTTACAACTATTTTATATTTATACTATTTTTATTCTTTTTTAACGAAATAAATAATAATAATAATACTCCTAAAAAAAGCAAATAAAAATTATAACTTTTTATGATATGTTTTAAATAATCAATAAAAGAATAATCTAAAAGTAGTAAATTTAAATAAATAATCATATACATTAAAGAATAAGAACACATAAATATACCTAACATAAATAAAATTATCTTTTTAATCATATTAAATTGTATTAAAAAAGTACTTAATATATAAGTACTATTCAATTAAATTTGTTTCTTCTTCTTCTATTTTTACATTGCTAATAGAATCAAATCTTTTAGTTATTTTTTCTGTTGTTTTATGTATGTTTTCAACGTCATTACTTACTGTTTGAATACTTCTTGATAGTTTATCCCATCTATCTCTATATCTTGAAAATTCTATTCCTAATTTATTTAATTCTTCATGTATTACAGATGTATATTTATCTCTTTCAAGACCCATTAATACAGATTGAATAATTGTAAGTAAACTCATTAATGTTGTAGGAGATGTTATCCAAACCTTTTTACTAGAAGCATATTTGATAATTGATGTATGATATGCATTGATTTCAGCAAAGATCGCTTCAGCAGGCAAAAACATTATTGCTTGGTCAGTTGTTTCATCACTAATAATATATTTATTGGCAATTGCATCAATATGTTTTTTAACATCCATTTCAAACATTTTACTTCTCTCTTCTTTTTCTCTTGAAGACAAACCTTTTTCAACTAGCCTTCTATAGTTTTCAAGAGGAAATTTAGAATCAACACATATTGTTCCAAGAGGTTCTGGACCAAAGATAATAGCATCAGCAATAGTACCATTAGATAAGGTATATTGCGTTTGATAAATTTTATCATTTTTTTCTCCAAATATAGCGGATAAAATATGATACAAGTTTACTTCTCCAAATATACCTCTACTTTTCTTATCAGTAAGTATACTTTCTAGTGAAACTATTTCATTTCCAAGACCATCAATTTTCTTTTGAGCCTCATCTATTCTTGTAAGCCTTGCCATAACTTCATTGAATGTTTTAGTAGTTTTATCAAACCCATCTTCTAACTTTTCATTAACTTTTTGGTTCATCAAATTTAGTTTTCTTTCAATTCTATCATTTAATTCATTAAAATCTTTATTTAAGTCAGATGAAAAATCATGTTTAAATTCACCTATTTCTTTTACAACATTTACTTCAGTTCTCGAAAGTTTGTCATATACTTCATTATAATTTGCTTTTTTAAACAATAAAATAACTACTAGTATTATTAATACTATTAATAATCCAATTATCAAATAATCCATAAAAACTCCTTAAAAATATCTATATCCATGAACTAAATTATAATACTTTTATACTATTTTTTCAACTCATGAGTTTTATATCCCAAAGATGATAAAAGTAGCACTGCTCTTTTACTTAGTTTTCCGCTTTTACAAGTTAAATAATAATGATCATACTTATTTAAATACATTTTATAATTACTTATAAGATCATCATAAGGAATGTTAATACTACCTCTTATATGTGAAAGATTATATGAGCTTTTATCACCTACATCTATTATTTTCATTAAAAATCACCAATATATTCTATGTAAAAAAAAGATGAATAATTATATTATTCATCCTCTTCTTTAAAGAAATCATCAAACATATTTTGATTATTAGTAGAATTTGTATTATTAGCAGAAGGTTGAGTACTTTCTTCTGAAACAGTTTGTGTATTCTCAGAAGTAACAGTTTGAGTGTTATCTTCCTTGATATCTGGAGTATTATTGTTTTCTGAAGTTTCTTCCTCTTTAATATTTTCTTCAAGAGATTTAATTTCCTCTTGCATTTTCTTTATATAGTCATCTTTATCAATTTTATTTGGTTGATTAGAATCATTTTGATTACCAAATGGCATACCACCTGGAATTGGACCAAACCCTGGAAATCCACCCATACCAGGCATTCCAAATACACCAGGTTTTTCGTTTTGTTTGTCAAGACCTTTCATTTTAGCAACGTATTCTTTTACATCAAATACTTTAACTTCATGTTTTGGTCTTTCTGAATATCCCATTTTATCATATTTTTTTCCCCAATCAGTTTTCCAGTTAAATTGAAGTTTTGTTTTAAATGCTCCACTTCTAAATCTGTTAATGATTACTTCTCCTTCTTTTAGTTTCTGTAAATCACTAACTGTAAATAATGGTCTAATTGGTTCTGCAGCCTCACCTTCTTTTGGTTTTTCAGGCTTCTTATCCCCAAGTAGTTTACTTATTTCTTCTAAAGCCGCAAGTTCTGTACTCATTATATATACAAAGTTTCCACAGTTTCCTTTTATTGTCTCAGCTACTTCTTTTCCATATACTTGTGTTAATTGGGAAAAGTTTTGTATTGCAAAACTAAATCTTATATTTCTTGAACGTGATGCTGTTATCATTGTTCCTACATCTTTTAATGCTGGCATATTTGCAAACTCATCAAGTATAAAGTTTGTTCTGTATGGTAACTTTAATCCAGGGAATGTTTGTGCAACGGCAATTAAAGCTTCATATGCTTGTTTAACAAATATTGTTGCAAGTGCATGATATGTTGTCTTTTCATCATGTACTTTTAAGAATACGGCTGTTTTCTCTTTTCCTATGTCTCTCATGTCAAAGTCACTATATGATAACATTTCAGATAAACTTTCTTGTGATGAGAATATTCTTGTCTTTGTTCTAAATGTTGACATGATTCCACCACGTGTCTCATTTGGTGCATTTATACATGATGCTGCTGCTATATATGCTGGTGATAATTCTCCCTTTGATTTGAAATATTCTTTTATATAAGTAGCTTGCCCTTGTCCAATTTTATCTTCACCAACTTCAGCCATCATATTTATACTATTTATATTTACTTCTTCTTCAGTTGCATCATCAAATAATCCAAGTGATAAACCTGTGAAAAAGTTAGATGCAGTTTGTTCCCAGAATGGTTCTGCTTTATTATTTGGATCTATTAATATATTACTAGCAAGGTCTTGTAATAA
>JAEEGL015486636.1_pt1 | contig 11259 bp, 10 predicted proteins | sample 9134231 | NCBI WGS metagenome assembly JAEEGL01 (sample SAMN16246548, study PRJNA631951) | gut metagenome | biome: gut microbiome; feature: rumen; material: fiber-attached | host: Bos | place: Iran: Karaj | collected 2018-10
CGGCTCGTCCGAGCTTGTCGCAGCGAACTTCGTCGAGCCAAAAGGTTATCTATACTGGCTTGAGCTGCTCGTAGGCGCTTTTGTGTAAAAAACATAACGGGAGCGATACGTTTTGAGACTGCAGAAATATCTTGCCGACGCGGGTATTGCATCACGCCGCAAGTGTGAAGAACTTATCAGAGAAGGAAGAGTCAGCGTGAACGGAGAAACTGCCCTGCTCGGCTCTTCCGTGTCTTCCGGCGACGAGGTTGAGGTCGACGGAAAGAGGATCGATCCGATAAACGAGAGGGTCGTTTACGCATTTTATAAACCCAGGAACGTGATCTGCTCATCCTCGGAGGATGAGGACAGGATCAGGGTCATCGATTATTTCAAAGACGTCCCTTACAGGCTCTATACCGTCGGAAGGCTCGATTATGATTCGGAAGGGCTTATTTTCGTCACGAATGACGGAGCGTTTGCGGACAAGCTTACCCATCCCAGATACATGAAGACGAAGACCTACCGCGTGCTTCTGACGGGGATCGTCACGGATGAGGATGTATACGCGCTCTCGAACGGGATCGATCTCGAGGACGGAAGGACCGCGCCTGCGGAGGTGACCGTCAGGAAAAATACGGCTGAAAAGAGCGAGATACTTCTTACGATCCACGAGGGAAGGAACCGCCAGGTAAGAAGGATGCTCGACGCACGCGGTCATAAAACGCTGAGACTCACGCGCACGGCTATCGGCGGAGTCGAGCTCGGAAATATGAAGCCCGGCGAAAGACGGCTTCTCGGAAAAGACGAGATATCGGGGTTTGCCGACGGATAAATATATTTTTCCTTGATGAGATTTCATGCAGGAAAATAGGAGCCTGCGTCGAATATTGGAAATTGGGATGTAATGAGTTGAGGCAGGAGCCTCTGTCATACCCGTTTTCGGAGGAACAGAATGAAGGGATCGTTAACAGTGCTTCTCATAGGCTTCGGCGTAGTTTTCGTCGGGCTTGTTTGTCTTATCGGCATTATTTATCTTATGAGCTTCATCGTCAAACTCGTAAGGCGTGAGGATCTTCCGAGGAGGAAGCGTATTAAGGGAAAAGTCGATTATCCGAACGAAATAGGCGGATCTTCCGCCGGGTTCGTTCCCGCTCCCGGAAAGCAGCTTCTCCTGGGTCCCGACCGCAGGGCGGCGGTCGCCGCTATCTCCGCCGCAGTTTCGGAATACATGGGCACCGATCCCGACGGATTCAGGATCCACTCCATCCGCATGGTCGGAGCTCCCCCGGTCGATCCCGACAGGCGCGAACTGATCGCCGTTATTTCCTCGGCTATCGCAGCCGAGCTTGACGCCGACGTTTCGGGCATCCGCATCCATTCCATAAAAAAAGTCAGCTAAAAAGCAAATCATCGGCTTTATGCCGTTTTCGGAGGTTAAAATGCGTAAGTTTCTTGTTAATGTAAACGGTACGTCTTACGAAGTCGAGGTCGAGGAGATCAAGGGCGGCGCTCCCGCGCTTGACGCTCCCAAGCCCGCGCCCGTTCCCGAGAACAGGGGCGGCGCAGCCGAGACCATTTCAGCTCCCATGCCCGGCACCATCGTAGGCGTCAACGTCAAGGTCGGAGATAATTTCAAGCGCGGTCAGGTCCTGCTCGTTCTTGAGGCAATGAAGATGGAAAACGAGATCCTTGCACCCCGTGACGGCCGCGTACTCAACGTAAACGCCCAGAAGGGTTCGAGCGTAAACTCCGGCGACGTACTCATCGCTTTTGAATAAGCTTTGATCTATCATGGAATCGATCCTTACTTTCTTACGGCAATCGGGCTTCTTTCAGCTCTTCAATTCGGAAACGAGCTGGTGGGCGACGCTCATAATGATCGCGTTGGCCTGCGGTTTGCTGTACCTTGCCATAGTCAAGAAATTCGAGCCGATGCTGCTTCTGCCGATCGCGTTCGGCATGCTCCTCACGAATCTTCCAGGCGCGAACATGTATCATTCCGCTCTGTTCGAGGGCGGTCACGTTCATTGGGACGTATTCGTAGAACAGGCAGGACTCATAGATTATCTGTATCTCGGAGTCAAACTCGGCATTTACCCCTGCCTGATATTCCTCGGCGTAGGAGCAATGACTGATTTCGGTCCGCTTATTGCAAATCCGAAGAGTCTTCTCCTCGGCGCCGCGGCCCAGGCCGGCGTTTTTACGGCGTTTATCGGCGCAAAGCTTCTCGGCTTTGCAGACGGCGCCGCCGCATCGATAGGCATTATCGGCGGCGCGGACGGCCCGACTGCCATTTTCGTAACTTCGAAGCTCGCTCCCGAATACCTCGGTTCCATCGCCATTGCGGCCTATTCTTACATGGCGTTGGTTCCGCTCATTCAGCCTCCCTTTATGAAGCTCCTTACCACCAAGAAGGAGCGTATGATCGTGATGAAGCAGCTTCGTCCCGTGTCAAAGACCGAGAAGATAGTTTTCCCGATCGTCGTTACCATATTCGCTTCGTTCCTCGTTCCCTCCGCCGCAAGTCTCGTCGGTATGCTGATGCTCGGTAATCTCCTCAGGGAGACCGGCGTTGTCGACAGGCTCTCCAAGACGGCCCAAAACGAGCTTATGAATATAGTCACTATCTTCCTCGGCATCAGCGTCGGAGCTACGGCGACCGCAAAGATGCTGCTCAGCTGGCAGACGCTCGGCATTGCAGCAATGGGCGTTGCGGCGTTCATGTTCGGAACTGTCGGCGGTCTGCTCCTCGGCAAGCTCATGTGCTTAATAACGAAGGGCAAGATCAATCCGCTTATCGGCTCCGCCGGCGTTTCCGCCGTTCCCATGGCGGCGAGGGTGTCCCAGGTCGTCGGTCAGAAGGATAACCCCTCCAACTTCCTGCTCATGCACGCCATGGGCCCCAACGTTGCCGGTGTTATCGGCTCGGCGATCGCTGCCGGCGTTTTCCTCGCTCTGTTTCAGTAAAGGAGTATAGTTATGGCCAAATTACTTGTTACGGATACCATTCTTCGCGACGCGCATCAGTCTCAGGCGGCTACCCGTATGCGTATCGAGGATATGCTTCCCGCCTGCGAGGTGCTTGATTCCATCGGATACTGGTCCCTTGAATGCTGGGGAGGCGCGACCTTCGACGCCTGCCTCCGCTTCCTCAACGAGGATCCCTGGGAGAGGCTCCGTACTCTCAGAAAGGCGCTCCCCAATACCAAGCTGCAGATGCTCTTCAGGGGTCAGAACATACTCGGATATAAGCATTACGCGGACGACGTGGTCGAACAGTTCTGCCGCAAGGCCATCGAAAACGGCATCGACGTCATCAGGATATTCGACGCGCTGAACGACGTCAGGAACCTTGAGGCCGCCATCAAATACACAAAGAAGTACGGCGGATGGTGCGAGCCTGCTTTGAGCTATACGATAAGCCCCGTTCATTCGGAGGACTATTTCGTCAAGCTCGCGAAGGAGCTCGTTCAGATGGGAGCCGATTCAATCTGCATAAAGGATATGGCTAATCTTTTGCTTCCGTATTCGGCTTATTCCCTCGTCAAAAGACTCAAGGCCGAGATCGACGTTCCCATCCATCTCCACACTCACAACACGACCGGCACGGGCGATATGACCATTCTCAAGGCCGTTGAAGCGGGCGTCGATATTGTCGATACCGCGTTATCGCCTCTCGGCAACGGAACGAGTCAGCCTGCGACCGAACCGCTCGTCGCCACGCTCAAGGGGACCGAATACGACACCGGTCTCGACCTGAATAAGATGGCCGAGGCGGCAAAGCATTTCCGCGGCGTAGCCGCAAAGCTCAAAAAAGAGGGTATACTCGATCCCAAGGTGCTCTCCGTAGATACCAATACTCTTATGTATCAGGTCCCCGGAGGCATGCTCTCGAACCTTATTTCTCAGCTCAAACAGGCGAATGCAGAGGATAAGTATTACGACGTGCTCGCAGAGGTGCCGCGCGTCCGCAAGGATTTCGGTTATCCGCCTCTCGTTACTCCTACGAGCCAGATCGTCGGTTCTCAGTCCGTTCTCAACGTGCTTTCCGGCGAGAGATACAAGATGTTCACGAAGGAGTCGAAGGGACTTCTTGCCGGTGAGTACGGTCTTCTTCCGGGCGAGGTGAACGAAGAAGTGCGCCGGAAGGCTCTCGGTGAAAACGGAAAGGTCATCACCTGCCGTCCCGCGGATCTTCTCGAACCCGAGCTTGAAAAGTACACCGAAGAACTCAAGGGCATCGCCAGATGCGAAGAGGACGTTCTCAGCTATGCGCTGTTCCCCCAGGTGGCAATGAAGTTCTTCGAGAACAGGAACAAGAATGAAGAGGCGACCGTTCCCGCTCTCACTAAGGAGATCCCCGCCGTTCCCGAGAAACGAGAGGAGAACGGAGTTCGCACTCTGTATGTCGAGGATCTCACAGAAAACATGTAACTTGATCGACCGAAACGCTTCACTGTCGGTGAGGCGTTTTATTTTGGGATTGAACAGTATCGCTTTGTTTGATATAATTAATAAAAGATAATGGATTCGGAATATGAGGATACTGATCACAAACGACGACGGGATAAATGCCGAGGGATTAAGAGAGCTTGCTCTGGCCTTGAAAGAGGCCGGGCACGATCTCTTTATTGCGGCTCCGAGCGAGAATCAAAGCTGCGTCAGTCACGGTCTGACTCTCAGAAGGCCGCTTTATGCCGATAAGCTCGTTCTTCCCGGTCTTGAGGAGTATCCGACCTACTCCGTCACCGGAACGCCGGCCGACTGCGTCCGGCTGTCGATAGGCAATCTCGGAGCCGATCCCGAAGTCATCGTTTCGGGCATCAATCACGCTCCGAACCTCGGTACAGACGCGGTTTATTCCGGCACGGTCTCCGCAGCGATCGAAGGCTATATGATACTCGTTCCTTCGATAGCAGTTTCAAAGGATACCTTTACTGCGGATCACATGCGGGACGCCGCGAAATACTTTGCGGGGCTTCTCCCGGAGCTGATCCGTTTCTTTGACGCAGGTCCGGGAATGCTCAACGTCAATATCCCCTCAAAGCCCGCCGAGCTATATAAAGGTATCCGCGTTGCAAGGACCGCTCTGCAGGTCTATCATCTCGAGTATATAGAGAGCATGGATAACGACGGCAGAACGTGCTATTCGGTCCGGTCGGAAAAGCTGACGGAATGTCCCGAAAACGACGATTCCGACGAAAGGATGATGCGCGACGGGTACGTTGTGGTCACTCCGCTGACGTATGACATTACGGAGTACCGGAGCTTCGATCGCGCAAAGTCTATGTTTGAGAGGGATTACTGATATGAGATCCATCGCCGTGATCGGCGCCGGCCCTGCGGGCATGCTCGCCGCCGCCTTTGCAAAAAAGACCGATAACGACGTCGTTGTTTTCGACGGCAACGAAAAGGCGGGGAAGAAGCTGTATCTTACAGGGAAGGGCCGCTGCAATATAACCAACATCGCGGACAGGGACGAGTTCATCCGGAACGTTCCCCGCAATCCGAGATTTCTTTTCAGCGCGTTCGACGGTTTTTTCAATAATGACATCATCGATCTTATCGAGGCGCAGGGAGTCGGCACAAAGGTCGAACGCGGCGGCAGGGTGTTTCCCGAAAGCGATAAATCCAGCGATGTTATTACCGCTCTGAGAAACAACGCGATCGAAAAAGGAGTAAAGCTTGTTCTCAGATCGCGGGTCGAAAGAGTATCGAAGGACGGAGATGCTTTTGAGCTGTGCTTCTCCGACGGAAGGATAGAGCGCTTCGATGCCGTGATCATAGCTACGGGCGGCGTGAGCTATCCTTCTACCGGCTCGACCGGGGATGGCTATGCCTTTGCCAAAGCCTTCGGGCATACAGTGGTTCCGCCTCTTCCTTCTTTGATATCGCTCGTTACCGAGGAGAACTGGCCCGCCGAGCTTTCCGGCCTGTCTCTCAAAAATGTAACGCTAACAGTTAAAAAGGACAAAAAGGAGGTCTTTTCCGAACTCGGAGAAATGCTGTTCACGCATACCGGAGTGAGCGGGCCGCTCGTTTTGAGCGCAAGCTCGCGCATCGCCGACGAGCCTCGGGGCGCAAAGCTTTTCATCGACATGAAACCGGCTCTTGACGAGCAGACCCTCGATGCGAGGATACTCCGCGATATCGAGGCGAACAAGCATAAACAGATGAAAAACGCCATTCTCGGCCTTTTGCCCTCCCGCATGGCGCCGATCGTACTCGCTCTTTCCGGGATAGATCCGGAAAAGACCACCGACAGCTTTACCAAGCAGGAACGCAGGCGCCTCGTATCCGTTCTCAAGGGCATACCGCTGACCGTTAAGGAGGCTTCGCCCATAGAGGAAGCCATAATAACGCGCGGAGGGATCAGCACGAAGGAGATCGATCCCAAAACGATGGAGTCAAAGCTCGTAAAGGGATTGTTCTTCGCGGGCGAGGTCATCGACGTGGACGCGTATACAGGCGGGTTCAATCTGCAGATAGCCTATTCTACCGGAGCTGCCGCGGGAAAAGCGGCAGGAGAGTATATAAAGGAGCATATAACGGAGGAAACAGTATGAACGACCGCGTATTCTCTATCGCCATCGACGGCCCGGCAGGCGCCGGGAAGAGCACTGTTGCAAAAGGCGTTGCAAAACGGCTCGGCATCGTTTACGTCGATACCGGGGCGATGTACAGAGCGATAGGACTGAAAACAATCAGGCTCGGGATACCTTCGGATTCAGCCGCAGAGGTCATCCCGATCCTCCCGGAGACCGACGTCAGCATCGGATTTACAGACGGGATCCAACACGTTCTCCTCGACGGCGAGGACGTTACCGGATCGATCAGGACTCAGGAGGTGTCGAACGCAGCGTCCAAGGTAAGCGCCATCCCCGAGGTCAGGCTGAAGCTCGTCGAGCTTCAGCAGAAGCTTGCCGAAAACGTTTCCGTCGCCATGGACGGCAGGGATATCTGCACGTACGTTCTTCCGAATGCAAAATACAAGTTTTACGTTACCGCAACCCCCGAACAGCGCGCGTCCAGACGGTACCGTGAGCTTTTGAAGAAAGGTACGCTCGGAGACATGACTTTCAACGAGCTTTTCCTTGAGATGGTCGAAAGAGACAAGAGGGATTCGGGCAGGGACTGCATGCCTCTTAAGAAGGCCGATGACGCTATCCTCATCGATACCACTTATCTTGATATCGAGAGCTCGATCGACGCCGTTATGCGTTATATAAGCGAGTAAGCTGTTTTCTTTATAAGGAGGCGGTAGTTATGGTCTACTTAATACTGTATTTTTTCAAGCCCATACTTTGGCTCATATTCAGGCCTAAGGTTTACGGAAACAAAAAAGCCTTGGGGATCAAAGGTAAAGCCATATTCATAAGCAATCACGTTTCCATGGAAGATCCGCTCATGATGGCCATTATCTCTCCGAGGATAATCCATTTTATGGCAAAGAAGGAGATATTCAAGAACCCGATAGGGAATCTCTTTTTCAAGATGTCATACGTCTTCCCTGTGGACAGGGGCAGCGCCGACCTCAAGTCGCTTAAAAATGCACTGAAGCTCCTTGAAAAAGGTAAGGTCTTCGGCATTTATCCGGAGGGCCGAAGAATGGTCGCGTACAGGATGGACGAATTCGAGCACGGAACCGCTTTTATCGCGATTCGGTCGAAGGCTCCCGTAGTTCCGATCTATATCCACAACAACTCATACGATAAATGGTACGGTCGTCCGAAGATCATTGTAGGCGATCCGATCTACGCGGAGGATATCACGCTCGACGTTTCCAAACGCGAAAACGAGACCATATTCATGAACAAGCTCCGCAACACTCTTGAGGATCTAAAAAGGAAGCTGGACGAAAAATGCAGATAATCACAGCCGAAAACATGGGCTTCTGCTTCGGTGTGAGACGAGCCGTCGAAATGGCGGAGAAAGCCGCCGAGGAGAACGGAAAGGTCTATACGCTCGGAGAGCTCATACACAACAAAAGCGTCGTGAACGAACTCGCTTCCAGGGGCATTGTTCCGATCTCGTCGCTTGACGAGCTTCCTCCGAACGGCAAGCTCGTGATACGATCTCACGGCGTCCCGCCGGAGATCTATTTCATGTGCCGTGAAAAGGGGATCGAGTATATCGACTGCACTTGCCCTTTCGTGATGAAGATACACGATATCGTCGAGCAGCATGAAAAAGACGGATTCGGGATCGTCATTGCGGGCGACCCTGCCCATCCGGAGGTGATAGGCATCAACGGGTGCTGCGGCGGGAAGGCGTTCTTCGTTCGGAAAGCGGAGGACGTGGAAGAGATCCCCGTTCCTGAAAACGGACCGGACAGGATCTGCCTCGTTTCGCAGACGACTTTCGATCTCGATGAATTCAACAGGATCAAAGCCGCGTTTTCGGACCGTTTTCCCGAAGGCGTCGTTTTCGATACGATTTGCAACACTACGAGAATGCGCCAAAAGGAAGCCGAAGAGATCAGCTCAAAGTGCGGCCTCATGCTTGTTTTGGGCGACATGCACAGCTCGAATACGGGGAAAATGGCGTCCATTTGCGAAAAGCACTGCAAAAACGTAAAAAGAATTGCAAAAATAACGGATTTACCTATTGATATTCTCAAGATAAATGGTATAATAACAGGAGTTGTTGCCGGTGCATCAACACCGGATTCGCTGATTAGGGAGGTTATTACAAGAATGAGCGAAATGGATAAGGCTAACGTAGAAACTGTAGCCGAAAACACTGAGACCGTGGCTAACGCCACAGAAGAAACCGCAGCTCCTGAGGTACAGGCTGCTGCAGAGCCCGTCGTTGAAGAGGGCGAGACCACCTTCGAAGAGGCATTCGAGAAGACGCTGAGACGTATCCACAATGGTCAGATACTTACCGGTTCTGTCGTTCAGATTGTCGACGGTGAAGTATGCGTGAACATTGGGTATAAGTCCGACGGCTTTATTCCTCGCGACGAGTTCTCAAGCGATCCCGACGTCGATCCCGCGACCGTTGTATCCGTGGGCGACACCATCGAGGTCGAGGTTCTTAAGGTCAACGACGGTGAAGGCAACGTACTTCTCTCCCGCAAGAACGTCGAGAGCAAGAAGGTCTGGGAACAGTTCTCTAGCGACGCCGAGTCCGAAGGCAAGGTCGTCGAGGCGGTCGGTAAAGAGGTCGTCAAGGGCGGTCTTATCGCTACGATAAACGGCATCAGGGCTTTCATTCCCGCGTCCCAGGTTGCCACCAAGTACATCGAGAAGCTCGATGAGTTCGTCGGTCAGCCGATGAAGGTCAAGATCATCGAGGTCGACAAGCAGAGGAAGCGCGTTGTTGCTTCCCGCAAGGCCGTTCTTCTTGCCGAGGCTGAAGAAGCCAAGCGCCAGAAGTGGGCTCAGCTCGAGGTCGGTTCCAAGGTCAACGGCGTCGTTCGCCGTCTTACCGATTTCGGCGCTTTCGTTGACATCGGCGGTATCGACGGTCTCGTTCACGTGACCGACGCCGCATGGGGCCGTGTAAAGCACGTCAGCGAAGTCCTCAAGGTTGGCCAGAACATCGAGGTCCTGATCCTCAACGTCGATCAGGAGAAGCAGAGGATCTCCCTCGGTTACAAGCAGCTCCAGCCCAAGCCCTGGACCATGGCTGCCGAGAAGTATCCCATAGGCTCCATTGTTGAAGGCAAGGTCGTCAGGATCGTTGACTTCGGCGCTTTCGTTGCTCTCGAGCCCACCATCGACGGTCTCATCCACATTTCCGAGGTAGGCGCAAGGCGTGTTACCAAGGTCGAGGACGAGATCAAGGTCGGCGATATCGTTCGCTGCAAGGTTCTGGACGTCAATCCCGCCCAGCACCGCATCAGCCTCAGCCGTAAGGAGGTAATCCTTGAGGAGAACCCCGAGATCGCCGAGGAGATCAAGAAGGAAAAGGCCGAGCGTGAGCGCGAGCGTGCGGAGCGTGCCGAGAGGCGTGCTCAGGAGGAGCAGAACCGTCAGCAGCAGAATCAGCAGCGCGAGGATAAGCGCCGCGAGCGTTCCGAGCGCAGCGGTGAGCCCCGTCCCGAGAGGCGCCGCCGTGAGGACGCCGATTATGAGCTTCCTCCCGTTCAGACCGCTACCACTTCTCTCGCCAACCTGTTCGGCGCTCTGTCCGGCATTGCCGCCGAAGAGCCCGAGAACACCGAGGCCGCTGAGAACACCGAGAACACCGAGAATAACTGATAACACAATAAAGAGCCCTTCCCGATCGGGAAGGGCTCTTTTATATCCGCCGTCAGCCCTGAATACTCTCTTCATCCGCTTCAAGGAAGCGTTTGTTTATTTCGTCCATGTTTATCTCGATAGGGTAGAGCTCCTTCCACTTGGCGTAGAGCTCGTCGAACCGGGCGTCGAGATTGTTGTTGTTTGCGGCTTCTTTCCAGGATTCCCAGATCTTGTCGCCTTTTTCATATCTTACGCTTCCCTTTTTGAATTCCTTGTTCACTATTATGTAATGAATGCCGGATTCGGTCATCACCTTAACGACTTTCGTACCGTCCTTCAATTCAAAGAAGGTGAGCTCGGGAAGATCGTAGTCCGCGTCGTCGGAAGGTACCCATTCGCCGTCGTGAAGATTCATCGCCGCGTAAACGAATCCTGGGAAGTATTCCTCATCCAATGAGGGATGGATCACGTACCCGTACTCACGGTATCCGTCTTCATCCATACCGGGATCCTCACCGTACTCGCTTTCAAGCTCCATAAAGCCCTCAAACCCGTCTGTCTCAGGAAGCTCCGCTTCGATCTTCCCCACATCCTCATTTCGGCTTTCTCTGTCGTAATTGACGGAATCGTCATCCGAAGGGAGCATGTCAAAGGCGAGGTAGATATGGTTGACCGAGAAACAGTCGTCCGGGACGTAAACGGGATAAGCCGTCCCGTCGTAAGCAAATCCGCTCAATGCGTCGGCAAAATCAGAAACGGTGCTGTCTTTTTGCTTGCTGTATTCCCTGGAGAGATAGGCGAATACGTCGTCGTCCGTCACGGCTATCTCTTCGGAAAGCTGGGAGTAGTATTTGTTGGCAATGTTGTACATATAGAGATTCTTTGTGGCAAGCTCCATGAAGGACGGGTAATCGAGACCGTCCTGCCTTAAATCGGCATCGAAGAGCTTAAGCGCCTCTTCGCGTACGTTCACGGTGCCTTCGGGGACCTTTTCATCGTACCCGGAAAGAAGCTGCTCAAGCTGCCCTGCGATAGTGGCGTCAAGCTCCTCGCGTTCCTCCGGAGTAAGATCGACGTCCGCATCATA
>JAEEGL017050179.1_pt1 | contig 11259 bp, 5 predicted proteins | sample 9134231 | NCBI WGS metagenome assembly JAEEGL01 (sample SAMN16246548, study PRJNA631951) | gut metagenome | biome: gut microbiome; feature: rumen; material: fiber-attached | host: Bos | place: Iran: Karaj | collected 2018-10
CGCAGGCACTTCTTGTCGGAAGAAGAAATGCGAGCGGCGGCGAATGGTACGGCAGAGATGCGGCAAGTCAACCATCCTTCACCGTACGCGCTGCTGGCTATCCTTGAAAGAAAGCCGCATTTTGGCGACGACCACGGCCCAGAGCGCTTGGCGATACTCTTTCTTGGAGCGGACGGCATCGCGACGTACGAGGCGATCTTCGCGAACGGGAATGCGCCGCAGTTCTTCGGATTCCTTCTTCAGGATCATGGCTTCGGCGGCAACTACGATCGCTTCGGCAGGGGCGGACTCCTTGAAAAGATTATGACTCGCTCTAGGGTATTTCCGCATTTCGTCCTCACAGCACATGACAGGCTATACGATGGATATGCGAGAGTTGAATGGGCGGAACCAGCTGGCTCTAGAATACGCTCCTTGTTCTTCAGGGAGGACATGGGATGTTTACCGCCGAAAACGGAAGAAGAGTTGGCCCCCATGTATGTTCCGAAGATGTCAGCCGAGGATTTTTTCGATATCCATGATTGAGTGTTTTAAGGTTTCGTGTAATTGCCAAGCTTGAAGGCTGTTGATATAAGTGGGGTTGGGAAAATCCCAGAAAGGGAATCAAAATGATAATCGCTGAATGGTCGGGTAAGAGGGTTACGTTGTACACGGACACGAAAATCCAGTTCCGTCAGATTAACGTGCCTTACAATGTGGTTGGCGTACAGGTGAGCGGCGACAGCCGTACCGATGCCATGGTGTCGATCGCCATGGACAACGGACGTACCTGGCTCTACAAGTCGAGCGGGACGCTGGTTCGCCAGTAGAATTCGCCGGTGCCATGCCCGTGGACCGGTTCCGCTGGATCCGGGCATGGCACCATGAAGATGGGGGTTCACATCGAAAGGGAAGAAACGAATATCGGTGGCAGGGGTTGTTGCCCGAGCATATGATGGCGATACGCTTGGTAACCTTGTTAGATGGCGTCGGTCTATTTTGCCATACTATCACAATTGAAGGAATTTTATGAGTATGAAATGAAGATACTGCGGCGGCACGAGCTAAGACTCCGCTTAACGACAATCGGAATTGCGATTCTTGTAATCTTCGTGTCTCAACTTAACTTGACAGAGGTTGGGCGGCGCCTATAATTGATGGCGCAAAGTAACCAATCAGAAAGGAATGCGAGATGGGTGACAGATATGTAATTGAGTTCGATTCGCGGCAGGCAGCAATGAAGAAACTGGATGGCAGTTTCGTGCGCAGGTTTTTCGCACGGAGCGGCACGAGCATTGTGCAGGCGACCGTAAGCGGTGAGGGCCCGGACGCAATGGTGACACTCAACTACGATAATGGTCGTGCGGATGTCTACCATTGGAACGGAGCTATCTACAGGTCGCTGTAATGCGCGAGGAGGATAGGGCATGTCCGTTGCCCCAGCAGGAGCAATGACCATGCCGCAAAACTTAGGGTCGATTCGTTGGTGTTACGGGGGCGAAATAGTCTCTTGTTCTCTGGTCAAAAAAGGCCGCTGACGAGAAGAGACTGGTCAGTGAGGGCGTGCGTCTGCTGCGACGGGCTATTTTCCGAGAGAGCGGATTTTCTCGCGCAACCACTCGTAGTGTTCGCGGTGCGACGGATCCGAATACCAGGCGACCTGTGGCAGGATCACGCCGTCGAGCGTGCCGTCGGCAACGGCGTCAAGCGCCATCGAGACGCTGAGCTTCAGATAGTCGAGCGGCAGGGGAGCCGTGCCTTTCGTGACCGAGGCGGAGAAGTCGTGAAAGTACAGCCCCTGCACGATCTTCGCTTGCGGCCCCACTTGGTTGCGGAGCGCGGCTATGTCCGCGCGGAGGTTGTGCCAGTAGTTTGTGTCAGTCACCCACTTCCATCGCGACACATGGTCGATCTCGCCGCGGAATGGGCTGAGGTCGATGTTGTAGTTGGCCGAGTCCTTTGCGTATGACACGACGGAGATCTTGAGCTTGGGGTTGATCGCGTGCATCGCCGTTCTGATCGCGCGGATCTGCGGAACCGTCTCCTCCGCAGCCGAAGCCATGCCGAAGTCGTCAAAGTTCACGCCCACGATGTTGCGGTGCCGCAGCGACGCCATTGCGATTTGCACGGCGGATTCGAGCCGCCTGCCATGCGTTGCCGCGCACCAGACCTCCGGCACGTCGCGCAACTTCTCCAGCTGGCTGTCGGAAAGGCGGTTGTCGATGCAGTTCTCCAGGCACTCGCGGTCCCAGTGCGAGAAGTGCTTGGCCACGCAGTCGCGATTGAACAGCGAGTTCATGTACATCGCCGCACCGGCGCCGAACTCGCTGGCCGCGCGCTCAAGCGAGTATTCGGTCTTTCCGATCATGTACGGGCAGGCTGTGGGCGTCTTGTCGAGAACGTAGCCCCACACGGCGATCTTGTCCCTGAAGGCCACAGGTTTGGGATCGTCCGACAAGCCATAGATGCGGCGCATGCGCTCCAACTTCCATTCCACCGTTCTTGCCCCGCCGCGATACTCCATCGTGGGCTCCCAGCCGAGGCGCGAATTGCGTTTCATAATCCGGAGCGCGGCCTTTGTGTTGGCGTATTCTGCCTCGGCGAGTTTCTGCACGCGCGCTCTCGCCTGGCTCTCGGCTGCTCCGGAAACGCCCAGCACCTTCACGCGGTGTTCCTGGATCACGGCGTCGCGGGTGTGCATGGCGGTGAGCGCGCCACGCCCCATGTATTCGGCGAGGTCTGCCATCCTGAGCGCCTTTTCGCGGCGCGCGGTTCCGAGATCCGCCTGTGCCGCTAATCCCCTAAACGTCGCGGCGCCGGCAAGGAACCTCTCGGCGATGCCCTTGAAAAGCTCAAGTTCGCGCGCCAGGTATTCCTGCGAGTCATGCGTTTCGCCGAGCCAGTCGTTCTTGTTGTAGAAGCGGCTGCGGAGCTCGTTGTAGTAGCGCCCGAGATACATGGGGGGGATGGGAAAGTCGGCGTGTTTCAGCTCGGGTCCGAACGCGTTGAAGGGGAATGCCGGCCCCATGCGGAACGGGCCGTACTGGTTCTCGTATGTGGGCGGCATGTCTCGGACGGCGTCGGAGAATCCGTGCCATGCGGCGAGCGCCGCATCGGCGTTCCTCCGCCCGTAGTCGCGTTCCGCGATCTTGCGTATGTGCCAGTCGAACGGCATGCCGCCTTCGGTGTACGCCTCCTTTTCGAGTTCTGTGATGAAGCTTGGCCACACGCCGTAGTGGTGCGATTCCATCACGCCCGTCACGCCGTAGTCGCCATGTGCCGCCACCACGCCATCCCATCGCCGCTTCCACTGGTAGGGACACGGCTCGAACGGCACCGTGCCCCAGTCCCACGCAAGACCGGCCGAGTTCGCCATCGTGTAGAGCCGCAGCCCGTCCTTCTTCGCGCGCGCCGCCATCGCCCGGAAGAACTCTCCGGGTCCGGCGTACGAAAGCGAGTAGTCCTCCACAACGCTTCGCATGCCGTTGCGCTTCTCGTGCGCGCCGCCCATCTCGAACGTCACGTTCAGTGTCACATCCTTCGGCAGCACGTCCACGAATGCCGTCGCGTTCCCGATCGGCTGCCACACAAACGCATAGGCCCAGAACACGAGCTCCAGGTTCGGGTTGGCTTTGTGAAGTGCCGTCTGCACACGCTGGAACCACGCCGGATAGTCGGAGCTCGGAAAATATCCGGGCGCGGGGCGCGGGTCTTTCGGGTCCTTCTTGCAGCGCCGCTCGAAGTCCCAGTCCGCGACGCGCGGATCCTTGCTCGGGAACCGGCAGTTCTCATCGACGACCACGAAGCCCTTCGCTTCGGGATACGCGGCGGCGAGCTTCCCGTAGCGCTCGTCGAAAAACGCCTCGGCGTCAGGATCGTCCGGATGCTTCCAGCCCGAGACATGGCTGTAGATGTATGTGTCCAGCCCCCACGCCTTCGCGCGGCGCATCGTGTCGGCCACGTTGTCCTTGTGGTGAAGCTTCGCCACGCCGGGTTTGTACAGGAAGATCAGGATCGCGTCCATGCCGTGGTGCGCAAGCACGCGCAGATGCTCGTCGGGGAACTCGTCGCATTCGTAGCCGGAATGCACCATGCGCGGAGAGAACCGCATCTTCCGCCGCGTGTGGCCTTTCCGGAGGAACGGCCCGCCGCGCAGGTTCATCACGTCTTCGAGATGGTAGAGCGCCTGCGCGGCGGCGCGCGCGTCCACGGCCCGCACCGCGACCTTGCCGCCCACATCCACTTCATACGACCCTTTCTCCATCGAGGGGTCTATCGCGATGGTCACCGCATCAACGGTTCCCGTGGCGACATCCATCGACACGGCGAGATAGTCGGCGAAGTCCCATGCCGCGCGCGCGACCAGAGGCGGCGCGTCCTTCGGCACCGCCACTCGGCTTCCGTTGCCGAACACGAATTCGTCCGGCTCGGGCTTTGTCGCAGGATCGCGGCGTCCAGGCTCATGCACCACGAGAAGCCGCTTGCGGAACGCATATTCCGGCTCGTCAGGCAGCGTTGGCACGGCGGCCTCGGCCGCTGGCGCCGGATCGACCGTCCCGAATCCGACCGGATCGTGATAGCCGACGATGAACGGGCTCCATGTGTAGATGTCATACGAATACTTTTCGCCGGAAAGGACCCTGTCGCGCCCGAAGTTCGCGGGGAACTGCGGTTTGACCGGCTCGCCGAACGATGCCACCGGTATGCGCACCTCCAGCGTGTAACCCCCGTCGAATCGCCCGGGCGTCACCTTCGCGCCTGAGTTCCACGCGATATCGCATTCCGGGAAGTTCTTCCCGGAGCCAGTCTGAATCGTCCGAAAGTCGTCCATCTCGCCATTCATTGCCACCACGAACTGGTAGTACGTCTTGCGGTCGCCGCTTACGTTCAGGAAGAACTCCACGCCGTTGTTGCGCCACATCATGCCGGAATCGTTCCGGCCTGCCGGGAGGCAATGCGCAGCCCCCATGCGCGGTTCCCAGCATGTGTAGCGCACCACGAGCTCGTCTGCCTCGCGCTGGATCGTCGCCTCCGTGCGCACTTCGTCGGAGCCTTTCTCCAGTTTGAACGGCACGAGCGCCATGGGCTTGCCATCGGCGGCGGCGTACTTCAGGGCGGCGACCTTCGCCATCCGTTCCGTGAAACTTGCGGACTGCGTCTCCAGCGGCTTGAGGAAATTCTCCAGCACAAGCCTCACGCGCCGCGCGTGGAGCGAGTCGCCGGCGGCGAACGGCTCGAACGATTTCCGTGCGGAGGAAAGGAATTCCGGCGTGTAGAGGCGCGCCCAGATCTCCGCCTCAGGTGGCGGGATGACCTTCGGGCCGATGTTCGAATCCACGACCTTCTCGACTATCCCATAGACCCATTTGCTTTCCAGCGCCTCGAAGAACGTCTTGGCCACGGCGGCGGCAGGCCCGTACATGAGCCGGTAGTATTCGTCAAGCGCGGCGGCCACATCGATCTCCGCATCCCATGACACGCGCGAGAGCATGTAGTAGTTGAGATGGTTGTAAAGGTAGGCGTCGGTCTCGGATTCCATGAACGACCCGAATATCCATGGCGCGACGGTCTTGTAGTATTCGCCGATCGCGCGTGGCGTGAGGTTGGGTATCCCCGGGAACTCCTGCTTGCCGTATTTTCCGGGATACGTCCAGATCCACACCGGCCGTCCCAGCTTCTCCGCCCATCCGCGGATTTCGGCATTGTCGCGCGCCATGCCTTTGGGGTCGCTCTTGGCCCAGGGCCCTCTTTCCGCGACCATCACCAGCACGTTCGACGGAATGTCGATCTCGGGTATGCGCCTGTACGGCGAATACGCCATCTGCGTCACGTAGCCGCTCACGCCCTCGGCGGTCAGGCGGTTCGCCAGCTTCGCCGTCTCGCCCCAGACCATCTCAGATGCGAACTGGTTGCCGTATTCCTTCCGTTCGCGCGGTCCGCACTTGCCGCAGAGGCAGGCGAAGAACGCGTCGTTGGCCATGATGTCCACGTACTTGCCGCCCACGCAGTTGTAGCCCCAGCGCTCGAGCCCGCGCGAGGAGGCGGGCTTGCCCGTGAGATACGCCTTCACGTCCTGGTAGAGCTCCTCCATCGCGCCGGAGGAGTAGCAGATCTGCCCGAAGTGGCTGCATCCGGGCGCGATGGCGTGGTTGAAGCGGGTGCCGTCCTTCATCTTCATGAAGTATTCGGGATGCGACTTGCCGAAGCGTTTCACGTACTGGAAGGCGTTCTGCCCATGGCAGCAGGGCACGGACTCCGTCTCCATCCGCAGGCGTATCATGTTGAACCTGTCGATGCGGCCGCGGAGGGTCTTTTCGTCCTTCCCGCCCTCGAACCACTTGGCGTTTGAGCCGTTGTACCATCGGCGCACGCGGAAGCGCGGGGCGACCGTGCGTACGCCATCCTTCACGGAGATTTCGGCGAACTCTGGCACGCACTCGCCCAGCTCGCCCGGGAAGTAGAACCGGCAGCCGATCTCGCGCTCGAGAAAGTCGTACGCGCCAAACAGCGTGCCACGCTCGAAACGTCCGTCGTGGCCGTCGCGGATCATGCGTACCGGATCCTTCTTCGGGTCATCGCGCCCGGCGATGGCGATACGCCCGCCGCCGACCTGGACCACGAACGCGTCTCGCGCAAGGGCGTCCGTCGCGATGCCGGCCGCCTCGCCCAGCAGAATGGCCGTCCGCCCGGGCACCGGCGCGCCCACCACGGGCACCGCGCGCCCGGTCGCGCGCGACAGAAAGTTTGTCAGCTCGCCCGCCGCAAAGCGCACCGTCGGGCAGGCCTCCCCGGATATGACCACGTCGATCTTGCCGGCCGCCAGCCGAACGTCCGCTCCCGCTTGGCAGATTGCAAGCGTCATCGCCGCCGCCAACGCGGCTCTTTTCATCTTTCCCATAATCGATATCAGTCCTTTCTTGAAGTGGAAGAGGCGTTCGCCCGTGTCGCGCGCTTCGCGCTGGAGCGCCTGTCGCGCGCCGCCAGAAGCGGCTCGAGCATCTCTCGTCTGAAGAGGTCCACGTACCGGGCGATGAGAGGGTCGTTCAGCTTGCGCGCGGCCTCAAGCGCATGCGTGAGCAGCCCGTCATAGTTCCGGATCGTCTCGGGCGGGAAGGCGTCCGCCGCCTGTTTCCCGTCCGCCTGCGAAACGGCCTTCGCCCATCTGGCCTCGAAATCATCGAGAAACTTGCCCATGTACCATTCGACGAGCGTCGGGCCGAACAGGCGCTGCCGGTAGTCCGTGCGCAGGCGTTCCTCTTTCAAGGAGCCGTCCCAAAGCATCTTGGCGTTCGCGTAACGGCGGAAATGGCCGCAGAACGCGTTCTCGGCGAGATCCTGCGTCGGCGCGGAACGGTCGCGTGCGACAGGCCTTGGGCCGAAGAGAACGCGTGCCGCCGCAAGGCGCGCGCCAGGATGGTCCGGGGCTGAGGTGTAGTCGAGGTCCTGGACCGGAAGATCGTCCCGGCTGCGGACGTACTCGCCCAGCTCGCCCGGGAAGAACACACGGCAGTCCGCGACCTTTTCAAGGAAGTCATGCACGCCCAGCAGGCTCCCCATCGCGCATCTGCCGCCCATGCAGCTTGCGGTGTCGGCGGTCGGATCGTCCGCGCCGCAGATGAAGACGCGCCCCGGCGCCGTCTTTACGGCGAATCCGTCGCGGGGAAGTTTCGCCGGGTCGAGCCCGGCGGCACGGCTCCAGACGTTGTCGCCCACGACAAACGCGAACTCACCCTCGGCAGGAGACGTTCTCACCGGCACCTCCCTCCCGGAAAAGCGGCGGGTCAGGAAACGGGCCAGCTCTTTCGCCGCGAAGCGCGTCACCTCTGCCGCCTTCGGTCCCACGACCACCGCGCAGCGTCCCGGCACCGCCAGCTGGTCGGGAATCTCCTCGATCGTCACGCCGTCGAACCACGCGGTGCCGTTCGCGCCCGACAGGCGCAAGTAGATGTAGCTCTGGCCGCCCTTGTTCGTTCCCGGGGCGGTTTTGTGCACGAACGACTGATGGATCCAGTCGAACGTGCCGGAAAGCGCGGCCGGGCTCGGGAACATGTTGTTGCGCGCGTCGCAGAGCGTCAGTCCCGCGCCGCCGCCTTCGCGCATCGGCACGATGTCCTTCCCCTTGACGAAGAACGAGATGCGGTAGCGCGTGCCGGGCTTCAGCGCATCGCCCGCGCTGCCATCCAGATAGTGGAGCGACGCGGCCGTGCCGTTGGTCGATACTATCTTTATTGAGCGGCCGGATACGATTCCTTCCGTGTCGTCCCACTTTGTGGCGTACCATCCCATGTCGTGCCGCACGATGTTCCGCTTCGGCGGGTTCGCCTTGTACCGTGCCGCGGCGCGTGCGGCGTCCGCCACCGAAAGATACTCCTCCGCGGTGCGCTGCATGATCCCGAGCAGCTCATCGCGGAACAGCCTGAAGCGCCGGGCCTCGTCCGACCCGTGCGCCAGCTTCGCCGCGCCGGTATCGAGCAGGCGTGACCACCTCTCCAGCACGGCCGGCGAATAGACGCGCGTCCAGATCTCATGCACGCTCGGCGCCTTCGCCTTCGGCCCTTCGCCCGTCATCTCGTACGCGCCGACCACCTCGTCAAGGAACTTGTCCTCGAGTTCTCGGCAGAACCTCTCCGCCTCTGGCGCCGCCGCCCCGAAGCAGCGCGCGAAGTACTCCTTCAGCAGCCCGTCAACGTCCACCGACGGATCCCAGCACACCTTCGCGAACACATAGTAGTTCAGGTGGTTGAAGAAGAACCGGTCGCATTCCGACTCCGCGAACGCGCCAAACACGTCCGGCGCGATCGTTTTGTAGTACGTCCCCCAGGCCCACGGCGTCATCGTGGGCACGCCCACCACCCGCAGCTTCCCGTACTTGTTCGGATACGTCCATATCCACACGCTGCCGACCTTCTTCTTCCATTGCCGGATCACCGCGTTGTCGCGCGCCAGCAGGTCGGGCTTGCGGACGGAGAAGGGGCCGGTCTTCGCGACCATCACCATCACGTTCGTCGGGATGTCGAAGTCCGGCACGCGGCTGTACCATTCGTACGCCATCTGCGTCACGTAGCCCGGCACCTTGTCGCGGATGAGCCGGTTGGCGATGTCGCGCGTGTAGCCCCATACCAGCTCCGACGCATATAGCCCGGAGGGGTCCGTTTCGTTGTACTTCGCCCGGCAGTTCGCGCAGCAGCACTTGTACTGGTTGTCGTTCGGCATGATGTCCACGTACTTGCGGTCGCTGAACGACAGCGACCAGTCCCATTTGCCGCCGGCGCCCATGTGGATCTTGCGCACGTCCGGGCTTTCGCCGCTCAGGTAGCTCTTGACGTCCTTGTACAGCTCCTCCATCACGCCGGAGGTGAGGCAGACCATCCCGTAGCGCGAGCACGGATAGCCCGCGTACGTCGTGAACCTTGTGCCGTCCTTCTTGAGCGCGAACCACTCGGGGTGGGTTTTGCCGAAGCGCCTCAGGAACTCGAACCCGTTGATGCCGTGGCAGCACGGGATGCTGAACGACCCCATGCGCAGGCGCGACCAGCTGTAGCTCAGGCCCTGGCTTTCCGTGTATGCGCTGTCCTCGATCCAGCCGTTGTCCTTCCACGGCGGCGGGCTGTCGTATTGCGGATGGTAGTACTTGCGGATGATCATCTTCGGCGCGTAGGCCCGTTCGCCGAGCGGCACGCGCACCGCGTCAGCCCTCGGCACGATCTCGCCCAGCCCCGGCCAGTAGAACCGGCAGTCGCAGTGCCGCTCCAGAAACTCGTACACCGCAAACGACGCCGACCGCCTGCCCTGCATCAGCCATGTGCCGTTGGCCTTCCGGCGGAAGGCCTCCTCGTACCACCGGTACGTGCCGTCGATCCCGCAGAGATAGAGGCGGTCCGCCGTGGCCTTGATGACGAATCCGTCGTCCTTCCCGGTCTGCGTCGGGTCGATTCCCTCCGCCGCGGACCATTCGTTCGTGCCGACTACGATCTGCCGCTTTCCGGCGGTGGGACGCGTGACGAGTGGCACGGGCGCGCCGAACACGCGGGAAAGGAAATTTGTCAGCTCGCCCGCCGCGAAGCGCGTGGCGGGCGGCGCGCCGGCGGCGATCAGCGCCTCGGTCGTGCCGGGCGAAAGCGTGAGAACCCCGGCATCCGCCCCGTGCAAGGCGGACGCGCCCGAAGCCAGCAGCGCCAGGAGAACGGGCCGAACGCTTGCCGTGTGCGCCATGTGCCGCCTACCTGACCGAGATGACCACGCCGCGCGGAGCGACCCTGAACATCGATCCCGTGAACGTCGCGCACTGGCGCGTCGGCGCCTCGCCGTTGATCGTGATCGGCCAGCGGCCCACGTTCGCCTTCGTGCCGCCGTCGTTCACGATGGCGATCGGCATCTCCACCGTGGCCTTCGGCGGTATGTCCACGAGATCAACCGACCCGTTCGCCGCGAACCTGAACCCGTCGATCGTCCCGCCGCCGGCGGCCGCGACCTTGAGCCCCCTGATCTCGCCCACGTTCTCGTATTCCGTCTTCAGCGTCGCGCCGGCATCGACGCGCACGCTGCGGACGTTCGGCAGGGACGACACCTCGGGACGCCCCGCGATCGCAAAGCCGTGGCCCTCGGAGACCTTGCGCACCTCACCCGCCACAAAGAGCAAGTTGTCGGAACACCACGTGTAGTTTTCCGTCGGCATCGTGAAGGATCCGTCCGGTATGTTGGTCAGGACCTGCCAGTTGAGGCCGTCCTGGCTGCCCTCCACGAGGAACGACGAAGGCCAGCGCTCGGGCGTCCAGGAGGTGCAGACGTCAAACGAGGCGATTTCGTTCGCCGTGTCCTTGAGGCGCATCACCGCCGGGACCCACGTGAACGCGACCTCCTCGTTCGGGGTCGCAAGGTACTGGAAGATCCCGGCAGTGTTCTTGTCGTCCGTCACGTTCTCGATCGGCGCGCTGCCTTGCTGATAGGCGGTGGTGTAGGAGCACCCGTAGTAGAGTTCGCCCGGCAGAAGATCGCAGCATTGGTGGCGCACGCGCACGGGACTTCCGCTGGGGGCGCTCGCAGGCCTCTTGAGCCCGATGTTCTGACGCACGCCGTCCTTGTCGTAGAACGCAATCTCGGAAGGCTGGTTATAGACCGCTCCGCACTTGCGGAACGTGGTGCGGAACCAGTTGAACCTGTTCGTGTTCGCCTCCACATGCAGCTCGCCCGCCTTCACGACGATGTCGCCGGAGAACGTCGTGTTGCCCTTGAGCCACCACTTGCCGTCGCCCTCCTTCACTACGGAGACGTGTGCGCCCG
>JAEEGL017098630.1_pt1 | contig 11259 bp, 9 predicted proteins | sample 9134231 | NCBI WGS metagenome assembly JAEEGL01 (sample SAMN16246548, study PRJNA631951) | gut metagenome | biome: gut microbiome; feature: rumen; material: fiber-attached | host: Bos | place: Iran: Karaj | collected 2018-10
CTTGTCTCCTTCTCCCAACGAACTACGCTGCACCACTGGTTGAGAACCTGTGGAAGATCCTTGTAGGAATGGATCTCATTCTTGTAGTAATCGCAGAAAAGAGTCTCTGATGTAGGACGTACGCAGTATCTCTCTGTAAGTGGCTCAAGTCCTCCGTGTGTTACCCATGCAACCTCTGGAGCAAAGCCTTCTACATGATCCTTCTCCTTCTGAAGAAGTGATTCAGGAATAAACATTGGAAGGTAAGCGTTCTGAACGCCTGTTGACTTAAATCTTGCATCAAGATGCTTCTGGATGAGCTCCCAGATTGCATATCCTGCTGGTTTGATAACCATGCATCCCTTGATGTTAGAATAGCTTACAAGGTCAGCCTTGATGCACACATCTGTGTACCATTGTGTGAAATCTTCATCCATGGATGTGATTTCTGCTACGAGTTTTTTGTCTGCCATTTTTCTTCTCCTTTTCATTGTTTCTGTGTTGCGCAGGTCTAAACATACGCGTTACAAAATGCGGGATTGAAGACATAAAAAAACCTTCTGATCCCTACAACAGGGACCGAAGGTAATCGGCGGTACCACCCTATTTAAATCTGGTCTATGGCAAATATCCCAGATTTCTCTTCATTAACCCTTAACGCGGGATACGCTGTGCTTACATAACATGTCACTCTCCGAATACGTTTCTAAATATAGCTTGTGATCAGTAATCTCACACAGAACTCCAAGGCAGGTTCACTGTTTTATCGTAAGGGCCTTCCACCAATAGCCCTCTCTCTGAAACGCTTACGCAGTTACTATTCCTCTTCAACGTCTATAAATATATTTAAAGATGATTTTATTCACATTTCAAATTAATGTCAAGAAATGATTTGTGATAAAAATACTGATATGCATACCAAATTAATCTTTTTGTACATTTATGAAGTTACCATATAAACTATATCAATCAAACTGCCGATATAAATAGTGATAAGGGTTAATGTGCCAAAATGGATTTTTGTGCCAGATGCGTCATGGAGGATGCAAATGTCGGTAGGTATTCTGAGTAATGTAACTTCATACTCAAATATGTACACAGGTAAATCTTCATGGGGCGAATCTGCGTCAAAATCCTCCTCAGGTCCAAATATCGAGAATACTGAAGGTTCTGGCTCTGATATGCTGAGAAAGCTGGAGTACAACCGTTGGAAACAGGAAAAGAAATCCAGCGTCGTTGAGCAAAGCGTAAGCTACGCTGACCAGCTTAAGGCCTCCAGAAAGAAATCTAAAGAAATATCTAATGAGAAGAAAAAACTTCAATATAGTTTCAAGAAAATTTCTTCACAAATTATCCGCAGTAAAAACTCAGTCAGTGCAAGAAGCGCCGTTCAGGCTGCAAAACGTGAGGTTATGCGCCTTAAAAGGCTTCGAAACACTGGTGAATACGATGATGAGGAACTTCAGCTTGCTATAGATCACGCCAAATCAATGGAACAGGTAGCAAGGAAAAAAGCCGTTCACCTGGAGCAGGAAGAAATGGTAGAGCGTCACCAAAATGGCTTTGGTGCTGCACTTGAAGAAATAGAAGATAAAAAGAAAGAAGACGAAGCTGAAAATCCTGAGGAATTGGAAGAACTTGAAAATATTGAATCAAATGAAGATCAGGTAGCCGCAGAAAATGTCGATGAGTATTATGTTGATCCCCAGTACATTCCAGATATGAATCTTCAATATGAACTACAGCAGGCAATGGAAGAACAAGAAATGGCTCTAGAAGCATTGATTGAGGAAAATCAATACGAGCTAGAGGAAATGATGGCATCTATAGCAGATAATAGTGAACAGATTGCCGACGCATCCTCACAGTCCATGACAGATATGATGGATCAAATGAATCAGGCCATGTCCGATATGATGGAAGACCTTGATCTTACTGAATTGTCAGAGACTCTATATGCACCAGACCCCAATATGTCTGAGGATGACCTAAAAAAGCTAAAGATAAAACACCGCGCAAAAGAGATGAAAGAAATCGCTGAAGCAGACAAGGATTATCTCAAAGGTCTTATGGAACATGAGAAATCCAAGGCAGCAAACTCAAGTGCCATTTCAACAGGAAGTTCATCTCCTAGTCCCGCTGCTATGTTTGGCGGTAGTTCATCAAGCCCGATTACTCCAGTAATATCAATGCCCGGCGCTGCTATGGGTGGAGGAATCACCGCTCCCATATCTTCTGGCGGTTTCAGCGTATCGATATGATACTTTTAATGACTAAAAGACCTGGTTACCCAGGTCTTTTGTCATTAGAGGTTTTATAAAGGAAATACGTTATGGCGAACGTAAATCGGCATTGTAATTGTCAGCGGTTTAGCTCACTAGTTGGCCCATCTGACTGGTGGTTTCTGATAATACTATCGATCTCGCGAAGATCGCTTGCTGGAAGATCTCCAGGAATAGTATTCTTGACGCTTGATGTGGCATTACCATAGGCAAGAGCCTTGGCTACATCGTTGTATTTGAGCATTCCGTACAGAACACCTGATACATAAGCATCTCCAGAACCAATTCTATCTATTACATCAATATTTGTATAAGGCTTCTCAGTAAAGAATTCATCCCTGTCTGCATCATAGATTGTAGATGTAAAGTTATGCTTGCGAGGGCTTATAACCTCTCTCTGCGTTGTACATACAATCTTTACAGGATACTCTTTGGTGTAGCTTCTCATGATGTCCTGAAGGTCGCCGTCCTTCTGCATCATACGTCTTGATGTCTCTTCTGAAACAAAGAGAATATCAACATATGGCAGAATATTCTTGATGGCTGCCCTTGCATCCTCTTCGCTCCAGAGGTTTGCTCTGTAGTTACAGTCAAAAGATACTAAGGCTCCGCCCTTCTTAAAGCGCTTTATCATCTCTGTTGCAACTTCGCAGGTGTTCTTGTTAAGGGCAAGAGAAATGCCGCTTGTGTGGAACATTCTGGTGGAAGTGTAGACGCTTTCTGGAATCTCATCAAGTGTGATCCTGGTAATTGATGAATTCATTCTATCGTAAACAATAGATGGCTTACGTGGCGCTGCGCCATTCTCGTAGTAGTAAATCCCAAGACGAGCCTCAGGTGACTCATCATAGATCAGATAGTCATCTGAAACGCCCTCAAACCTAATCCTGTTCTTGATAAAGGTTCCAAGAGCATTCTGTGGAAGTCTGGATATCACACCAGTACGAAGTCCCAGGAGTGCTACTCCTGAAGCCACATTAAGCTCGGAGCCACCAGCCCTCTTATCAAACACATCACCACGTGTCATACGTTCATAATTGGGTGGTGAAAGGCGAAGCATAATCTCACCGAAGGTTAAAAGATCAAATCTCTCGTCTCCCATAATGGCCTCCTAGCATAAGTGTTAATACATCCATAAATTCAACGAAATCTTATTGCTTACAATGCACATGATATATCAAAAGATATTCCAATGTAAGTGCTTACATCGCACCAAATATGGAATATTTTGAATTAAAACGTTTAACTTTACAGTCTTGATGTATCTTTATCGTTATATTTTGACAGGACTACCTCTCCTTTTTTAAGTGTAGCCTTTACATCAATTATTCTCTGATTTTCAGAGCCTCTAAATCTAAGCATCAGATTCTTTTTATCCAGCATAAACTCTCCATCAACGAGGATATCTGTCATTGACAGAATGGCATCTGTATCTTCGCTATGACACCTCTTGTTATCAGGATCAGTGAGTTCCTCCCAGAGATATCCTGAGTAAATCCATATGGTAGCCTTTGGAACTTCTCTTTTTATACGCTCTATAAGGGGCCTTATCTCCTTCTGGTTTACAACTTCCATAGGCTCTCCACCAAGGATAGTAAGGCCTGCGATGTATTCAGGCTTTAAGGATTCCACGATCTCATCCTCAACCTCTTTGGTATAAGGCACTCCATAATTAAAGTCCCAGGTCATCTCATTGAAGCACCCCTTACAGTGATGAGTACATCCACTTACAAACAGAGCTGTCCTACATCCTATTCCATTAGCCACATCATTATAATAAACCTGTCCGTAATTCATATTTACAATCTAACTTTCCGACCGGCAAATGAATTTGTATGCAAGCATCCATTCGCTTTCAGGTCTTGTACAACAAAAGCCGGGGCAACTCTCCCGGCTCTTGTTTCTATTTCAATTTCATAATCCCCCGCGTGTCTATTTCCGGAAGAATCATTTCATCCAGAAGCCACGCATTATAAATTTTCAAAAGAGTCTTATCAGAGCTTTGGATTACTCATGTGAAGTACTCTTTCTTTTATCTCCTGTGTACGTCCCTGATTCCAGTACTGAGTACCGATGTATCCGCAAGTACGTCTAGCAACGTTCATCTTGTTCTGATCGCGGTTTCCGCAGTTAGGACACTCCCAGATAAGCTTGCCGTCTGTATCTGTAACTATCTTGATCTCTCCGTCATAGCCACAGCACTGGCAATAATCTGACTTGGTATTCAGCTCAGCATACATGATGTTCTCATAAATGTACTTCATTACTGAGATTACAGCATCGATGTTGTTGTTCATATCAGGAACTTCTACATAACTGATAGCTCCTCCTGGAGAAAGAGCCTGGAACTCTGATTCAAACTTGAGCTTGGTGAATGCGTCAATCTGCTCTGTTACATGAACGTGGTAGCTATTTGTAATATAGTTCTTGTCAGTAACTTCTGGGATAATTCCAAAACGCTTCTGGAGGCATTTTGCAAACTTATAAGTTGTTGACTCAAGTGGTGTTCCGTAAAGGCTGAAAGCAACATTGGTCTCAGCTCTCCACTTAGCGCACTTGTCATTTAAAAACTGCATAACCTTAAGCGCGAAATCTTTTCCCTTAGGATCAGTATGAGAAACACCCTTCATGTACTTGGTACACTCGCAAAGTCCAGCGTAACCAAGAGAAATAGTTGAATAATTTCCAAAAAGGAGTGGATCAATTACCTCACCCTTCTGTAATCTGGCAAGTGCTCCGTTCTGCCAGAGGATTGGTGCTACGTCTGAAGGAGTTCCAAGGAGCCTGTTGTGTCTGCACATAAGTGCTCTCTTACAAAGCTCAGTTCTCTCTTCAAGGATTTCCCAGAACTTCTCTTCACTCTTGTAGGAAGAGCAGGCTACATCAACAAGGTTGATAGTAACAACGCCCTGGTTGAAACGACCATAGTACTTGTGGTCGCCCTCTTTATAGTTAAGAGCATGTGATTTGTTGCCCTGATTGCAAAGGCCCTCAGCATTCTCTTCACTATCTGGTGTCAGGAAGGATCTGCAACCCATACATGGATATACATCACCTTTCTTGAGTTCTTTCATCTTCTTGGCTGAGATGTAATCTGGAACAAGTCTCTTGGCTGTACACTTTGCAGCAAGCTCCGTGAGGTACCAGTACTTGGAATCCTCGTGGATATTGTCCTCATCAAGAACATAAATCAGTTTAGGGAATGCTGGTGTGATAAGCTGTCCCTTCTCGTTCTTGACACCAAGAATACGCTGTTTGAGCATCTCCTCGATCACCATTGCAAGATCTTCTCTCTGCTGTCCCTCTGGAACCTCATCAAGATACATGAAAACAGTGATAAATGGAGCCTGTCCATTTGTTGTCATAAGAGTGATGACCTGATACTGGATAACCTGGCATCCTCTCTCGATTTCCTTTCTAACTCGCATTTCTGCGATCTCATCTACCTGCTTCTTGTTAACCTTAACTCCAGCAGTTTCAAACTCAAGAGCAACCTCCTTGCGGAACTTCTGTCTGCTAACGTCCACGAAAGGAACAAGGTGTGAAAGAGTAATACTCTGTCCGCCATACTGTGAGCTTGCTATCTGCGCAATTGCCTGTGTTGCAATGTTACAAGCAGTTGAAAAGCTCTTGGGACGCTCGATCATGGTTTCAGAAATAACTGTTCCGTTCTGGAGCATATCCTCAAGGTTTACAAGACAGCAGTTGTGCATGTGCTGTGCAAAATAGTCTGAATCATGGAAGTGGATAAGTCCCTCTTCATGGGCCTTAACAACATCTTCGGGCAAAAGAAATCTTCTGGTAATATCCTTGCTGACTTCTCCAGCCATATAGTCTCTCTGTACGCTGTTAACAGTAGGATTCTTGTTGGAATTCTCCTGCTTGACCTCTTCGTTATTGCACTCGATAAGAGACATGATCTGCTCATCTGTTGTGTTGGATTTTCTAACAAGGGCGTGCTTATAACGATATGTAATATATTTTCTGGCAACATCAAACTTACCAGCCTTCATAAGGCCATCCTCAACCATATCCTGGATTTCCTCAACGCTGGCAGCACGTGTAAGTGTTGCACATAATTTCTCTACACTTGTGGCAATATCAATGATCTGACCATGGGTCAGCTTCTTCTCCTCAGTGACCTCGTTGTTGGCCTTCTCAATAGCTGCAATGATCTTGCTGACATCAAATGCAACCTCTTTACCACTTCTCTTGATGATTTTCATAGGAACCCCCTCTAAATAAACTAAAAACTATTATATAAACTGGTTTTTGACCATAAAAAATATGTTTGTCATGCAGAAAGCTGGCATGAAAACATATTTTAATTTGTTTGAAATCACAATATCTTGTAGTTACATTAAAATAATAATACAATATTTTGTTAATTTCAAGACTATTAATTTCAGATATTTCTGACCTCTTCGAGGCGATTATGCAGTCTTTTCAAGTGTTCCAGAGTTTTTTCATCTTCAATAAATTTTTTTGAAAAATAATATTCCGTTTTGGACTGCCCCAACATCTTGTGGTAGTCATCAAAATAGACCTCTGTATCTTGGTCCGAATTCATATCAAGTGAAAGAACGTCTGCAAGATGGTGAACAGTGCCAAAATTACCATCAACCAAAAGTGTGTCGTTGCCAAAGAAATCCCTGAATGCAGGCTTGAAATAGTTAAAATGAGTACAACCTAGAACCAGTGCACTATATTTAGACGCGTCATAATCTGCAAAAGAGCTTCTAATATACTCAATTACTTCTGGTGTGTCAAACACCTCTTTTTCTGCGAATTCTACTAGCTTGGGCATGGGTTTAAGGTCTACTCTATGCTCCTCATCTACCCTGTGAAGCAGGTCCCTTAGCTTATCTTCTCTGATGGTAACAGGTGTGGCTATTACCATGATTCTTTTTTCCTCAGTTCCCTCTACAGCTGGCTTTACAGCTGGCTCCATACCAAGGATTGGGATGTCAAAACGGCGCCTTAGCTCCTTAATAGCAACACTTGTAGCCGTATTGCAGGCTACAACCAGTGCATCTGCGCCTTTATCTATGAGAAACTGAGCGTTATCAACGGCAAAACCGACTATCTCCTCTGGAGTCTTTGTTCCATAAGGAACATGCTCAGTATCTGCGTAAAATATGTATTCTTGCCCCGGAAGTCTGTGGTAAGCCTCATGTAGTACGGACAGCCCACCTATCCCGGAATCAAAAATTCCTATTTTCATATGCTTTTCCTATCTTTACTTTTTCTTTTAAAACAATTAATCTTAATTTATGAGCGAAAAAAAATTTGATGAATTACAAAAATTATATGATAACTCCAAGGTAGGTTCCCTTGTCCAGGAAATCTGCGAATACTACGCAACCCTTGATGGCTACGAAGATAACTCCTACCAGGATGAGATTGAACCACCAGAAATAGTGGAGTCAGTCTATCTTTTGTTCTGCATTCAGAGTCGTGAACAGATTCTGGATGAACTTACTATTGTGCAAAAAAAATATCCCGAACTTTATAGATCCGTAAGCGGGATGCACAATACTCTTTTGATCAATATGGATTATCGCTCACTTGAAAAAAGCTGCGGAGAAAGAATCGCGCAGTATGCACAGAACACTTCTCTGGAAGAAGTCCTTAGCTGCGCAGAATCCTGTTCTCGTACCAGCGACAATCTGTCCGAAGCTGTGGATAAGTTCTACACCTGGCTCCACAGCCGCAGAAGATGATCCATGTCTTTATTTTACTTCAAGGTATTTCATTGATGCATATAATCTCTGGCCATTGTATTCAACAAGCGCCCAGCTATTATCTGCATTCACTGCAACTCTTTTAAGTTCCGTACCCTTGTTTACAGTTCCCATAACTGTGTCTTTACTGCTGGAATTATCAACAGATCTTAAATTGAGCATCTCAGCTGTAACTACAACTGTGTCATTTTTCTCTGTATAACCACTAGGAAGTGCAAGCTCTGAAACTGTTACCTGCTCCTCATCCGGATCTGGTGCCAGATATCTGTCATAAACCTTGACCTTTAAAACGATAGCCAAAAAGGCCAAAATGATAACTCCAGTGATGATAGAAGAGATTCTTACGAACAGTTCAATTGGGAATCCTCCCTCAGAATCTTCCTCTTCGTCATAGCCCTCATCATATCCATCTTCGTAGTCTTCATCGTAATCGGGATCATAATCATCTTCATAATCCCTGCCATCATTTCCAGGCAAATCCTTGTTCCAGGCATTGTCAACTAACTGACTGTAGTCATCCTGTGAATACTGGGGCTGAGGCTGCACTGGCTGCTGATACTGCGGCTGAGCATATTGCTGCGCCGCCTCCTGCATCGGTGGTCTATTCTGTGCCAGCTCTCTTTCCTGCTCCTTCTGTCTCTCCTGATAGAACTCCTCCCGCTCCTCGGCATTAAAGAAGTTCATTGGGTCTTCTATCTGGATATCAATATCTGTTGTATCCCCGACGTTGTCTTTTCTCTTGTAGTCTTCAAATTTAGTAATCTTATCCGCCAACGTTTCTACCTCTAAAGTAAAGTGCTGACCTTTAGGCCAGCACTTTATCAATTATTCCTTGTAATTTAGCCTTATTAAGTGCTCCAACCGCTGTCTCAATAACTTCTCCGTTCTTGAAGAAAGCAAACATTGGAATCGACATAACATTATACTTCTGAGCGATATCAGGAGACTGATCAACATTGATCTTACCAATCTTCATTTCTCCCTCATACTCTCCAGCAAGTTCATCGATAACAGGGGCCATCATCTTGCAGGGGCCGCACCAGTCTGCGGAAAAATCAACGAGTACCGGAATCTTGCTGTTTAAAACCTCTTCTTGGAAATTCTGACTGTTTAAACTGTAGTCCATAAGTTACTTCCCCTTTCTGCTAATAATGTATTTGTAGATTGGATTGCCTTGTGATGAGAATTTCTCTTCATATTCCGTCATTACATTACCCTCATTCATGACTGGGTCGTTATGAAGATCATATGTAACTGCATCCAGGGTCCAGCCTGCTGGTTCTACCTCTTCCACTGCGAAATCAAAAAGGTCCTTGTTGTCAGTCTTGAACTCTACAACTCCATCGCTTTTAAGGATCTTGTCGTAGCGTCCCAGAAACTCTCTGGAAGGAAGGCGCCTCTTGGCATGTCTGTCCTTGGGCCACGGATCGGAGAAATTGAGGTATATCTTATCAACCTCTGAAGGAGCAAATACATCTGTGATATTCTCAGCATCCATCCTGATAAAAATAACATTTGGAAGCTGTCTCTCCTCCTGCTTCTGAATTGCTCTAAGAAGTACACTGGAATACTTCTCAATTCCAACATAGTTGATATCTGGATTGAGTTCTGCCAGATCCATAAGGAATCTACCTTTCCCCATTCCTATCTCGATATGGATCTTGTGGTCATTACCAAATACTTCTTTTTTCCAGAGTCCCTTTTTTGTTTCTGGATTCTTGACAGTGTACTTACTGTCAGCAATAACTTCTCTGGAACCTGCAATATTTCTTAAACGCATTTCTCATCCTACCTATAAATCTTATAAGAGAATTTTACAACATTTGCGACCACTTGGAAAGTATTGTATTATCTATATACTATGAGACACTTATTTTTCTTTTGCAAAAGAAAAACCAAATACCGCGCGGCTTTAGGCTGTCTTCTTATTTTTATTAGCCTATGGGGGCTCAGTCTGACAGCGCTTGCAGAGACTGTAGATTTCCAGGCAGAGGCAGAAGCCAGAAAAGAGCTGCCCATACAGAGTAATGAGACAAGCGGCTGGCCGGAAGGGCCTGCAATTGGGGCGCAGGCAGCTATACTGATGGATGCCAGAACCGGAACTATTTTATATTCCAAGAACATCCACGAAGAACTTTTCCCAGCCAGTACTACTAAGATAATGACTTGTCTTTTAGCTGTGGAAAATGCCAACCTTGGCGACAAGATCACATTCTCAAATGATGCCGTGTTCAGCGTACCAAGAGATGGTTCCTCTATTGGAATGGATGTAGGCGAATCAATTACGCTAGAGCAGGCGCTTTATGGAATCATGGTTGGAAGTGCCAACGAGGTTGCCAATGCTGTAGCAGAACATGTAAGCGGCAGCATCGATGACTTTGTTGCTCTTATGAACAAAAGAGCCAAAGAGCTTGGATGCACTAATACTCACTTTAGTAACCCTAACGGGCTTCAGACAGATGATCATTACACGAGTGCATATGATCTTTCTCTGATAGCCAGAGCTTTTTTTGACAATGAACTTTTGTGCAAGGTTGGAAATACTCCCAGGTATCATTTTACAGCAACAGACACTCAGCCCGATGACTTCTATTTAAACAACAAGCACAAGCTGATCACAGGTGAAGTTAAGTATGACGGAATAGTTGGTGGCAAGACGGGGTACACTGACCAGGCAAGAGAAACCCTTGTAACCTGCGCAGAAAGAGATGGAATCAAGCTTATATGCGTTGTTTTAAAGGAAGAATCCCCTTCTCAGTTTACTGACACAGCAGTTCTTTTTAACTATGGTTTTAATAATTTTGAGGCTATAAATGTTTCCCAAAATGACAGCCGATATATGCCCAATGATTCTTTATTCTTTGAATCAGAGCATGATGTGTTCGGCAAATCCGGCGCCATTTTAAGCCTTGATGAGAATAGCACGATCATTATTCCTAAGACCTCATCTATAGAAGACACAACCTACACCGTATCCTATGATCTTACACAAAATGATCTGGCGGTTAATCCAAATGCTCTAGCCAAGGTTATCTACACTTTTAACGATGTTCCAATAGGAAACGCACTTTTGTGCTATGCGGGTAGTAGCTCTGATGGATCCAAAGGCGGCTCATCCCATACTCATACTACTTACATTAATGTTAAATATCTATTCGTGTTTGCAGTGGTTTTCGTTTTACTTACAACTTTGATCTGCTCTGTTATCACCAGAGTCCACTTTAGCCACAAATACACCAGTAAGAGCGACAGGA
>JAEEGL010453785.1_pt1 | contig 11258 bp, 10 predicted proteins | sample 9134231 | NCBI WGS metagenome assembly JAEEGL01 (sample SAMN16246548, study PRJNA631951) | gut metagenome | biome: gut microbiome; feature: rumen; material: fiber-attached | host: Bos | place: Iran: Karaj | collected 2018-10
ACGCCGCCTAAGGGCGACGCGGCCAGCCTGCTGTTCCCGTACGGCAGGGCCTGACCGTCATCTTTGCGGGGAACCTTTTACGCTAAGCTTTGCCCGTAAAAGAGACTCATGAAGCTACCAAAACAGCCTTGCCTGCTTACCGGCATAGGCTTGAGGGAATAAAAGTAGATAAGCTGTGATGGGAGAAAATCTGGTGGATGGGTTTTCGGACGCGGGTTCGACTCCCGCCTACTCCATTAAAACGCTGTTCCATACGAAACAAAGAAGACCTCTCCCGTCCTTCCGACGTAAGAGGTCTTTTGATCAGGAGGGAGCATGAACGAAGCATTTTACACATCGGACTGGCATATCCATTCCGTGGCGAGTTACGATGCGCATCTTAAAGTGGCGGATCTGGTGAAACAGGCGGAGGTACAGGGTCTTACAGATTTCGGTCTTTCAGACCACGTCAACGTACCCAGCTGGATCCATTATCTCAATGCCTCCCGCGAACTCGTGAAGCAGTTCGCGCGCCCCGGTTTCCACTTCGGGGTGGAACTGACCACGATCTCGGCCTATCGAGAAGCGTATGACCGGAAGCACGGAACCCAAGAGGGTTACGTAAGCCACGTCATACCCGGCCCGGAGCCGATCGCATTTCCGCTGAATGCGGAGGAACTGGATGCCGCAGGCGTGGAATACACCATCGGAGCCGCGCACTGGATCCTGGATTCCGACAAATGTGAAGACAACGCGCTGAAAGATTTTCACCGCCAGAACCTCTTCTGCGCCACGTCTCCTCTCGTCGACATCGTCGGACATCCTTACTGCGTCTGCGATAAAATGACGGACAAGGACGGAAACCTCCGCAAATACTTTGATTTCCAGAGCATCCCACAGAGCATGCATGAAGAGCTCTGGGCGGCGATCCGTGAAAACGGCAAGATGATGGAGGCCAACATTTGCTTCTTCCGGGGAAGCTATCCGGAGGAATACCGGTGGGCCTACGCGGAGTTCGTCCGGGGCGCCTTTGAACACGGCGTTCCGATCACCATCGGTACGGATTGCCATGGTCCTCAGTACGACGACCGGAACGACGTCGTCCGGGCGTATCTCGGCGGAGTCGGTTTCCGCACAGAGGATTTTTCGATCCCGAAGTTCAGGAAACCGAGAACCATGTAAGAAAACGCATTTCCAATCAGAAAAGCCGGCGCTTGAGCGCCGGCTTTTTCTTTGTTTCGGATCCGTCAAGGCCTGATCAGCAGCACCGACAGGTCATTTACATTGGTCCCGGTGGCACCGGTCATGACAAGCGCGCCGGCTCCTTTCAGGGCGTTGTAGGCATCATTGTTCTCCAGCATCCGGTAGGGGTCCATGCCGCATTTCCGGATCTTTTCCACGGTCTGTCCGTCCACGATGCCGCCTGCAGCGTCGGTCGGCCCGTCCGTTCCGTCGGAACCTACGGAGAAGAACAGGACGTTCTCAAGACCTGCGATCCCTCTCGCGCAGGAAAGCGCCATTTCCTGGTTCCTGCCGCCTTTGCCGGTTCCCTTTAGGTGAACGACTGTCTCTCCGCCCAGAAGGAAAGCAATGCTTTCTTTGAGCGGCGAGAAGGTCCTTGCGATCGATGCCAGGAAGCGGCCGGCTTCTTTGGCCTCGCAGTCCAGGGAATCAGTCAGCACCACTGTCTGGTAGCCCAGTGATTCGGCACACTGTTTTGCTCTGGAGATCATAAGATGGATGTCCCCGATGACCTCGTGCGTCACGTTCCTGAGGGTCTTCGGCGTCTCCTGAAGGAGCACCTGGATCACGTCCGCCGGCACGCGGATATGGTATTTCTCGATGATGGAGAAGGCCTCCTCTCCGGTGGAACGGTCCTGCACCGTCGGCCCGCTTCCGACCATGGAGATGTCATTTCCGATCACGTCAGAAAGGATGATGGTATTCACGACCGCAGGTTCGCAGATCTTGGCAAAACGCCCGCCTTTCACGTATGACAGATGCTTCCGCACGGTGTTGATCTCGCGGATGTCCGCGCCGCTCGCGAGAAGCTTATCGTTGATGAAATGATAGCTCTCTTCGGGGATCATGGGCTTTTCGAACAGGGAGGAGGCTCCTCCGGAAAGCAGAAACAGGACATGATCCGAGGCGCTGAGTCCCTGAACCATTTCGATTGCTGTGTCAGCCGCCTGATAAGACATCTCGTTCGGATATGGATGCCCTGCGAGCATCACCTGGAATCCGGGGATCTCGCCCACCTGTGAGCCTTCCTTTGTGACCACAAGTCCCGCGCTGATCCTTTCTCTCAGAACGTCGTAGGCGGCCTCCGCCATCTTGTACGCTGCCTTTCCGACTGCGATCACGATGACCTTGCCCTGCCCCACGTCCGCCTGGAATAGAAGCTCCCGGACATTCTTTCCCGGAAGCGAGGAACTGATGGACTCGCGGATGATCTTTGCCGCGTCTTTTCTAAGGTCGTACTCTCCTGCCATGTTCTGTCCTTTCCGTGTCCTTAGGCACGTGACCATTGAAGCCCTTTACTTCCGTTCACGTACCGATGCTCTCAGCTCCTTTGCGTTCAGAAGGGCTGCGTCTGTCATTTCCCCGGTTCCCAGAAGCCTTGCGATCTCCTGAAGGCTCTCTTCTTCCGTAAGCGCCTGCACCCCTGTCACAGTTTCATTTTCGAATACGCTTTTCTCGATGAGGTAATTATGGTCCGCCATCGCCACGATCTGCGGCAGATGGCTCACGAGAAGCACCTGCCTCTTCTGGGCCGCGCGCCCCAGACGCTTCGCGACAGCCATGGCAGTCGCGCCGGAGATGCCGGTGTCGATCTCGTCGAAGATAAAGGTTTTGTCCCGCTCTGAAGTGTCATGGCCGGCCATGGTCTTAAGCGCCAGCATGATGCGCGACAGTTCGCCGCCGGAAGCGACAGACGAAAGCGGTTTCGGCGTCTCGCCCGGATTCATCGAAATATAGAACACTGCAGTGTCTGCGCCGTTCCGGGTGAAACGGTTCGTTTCTGTCACTTCCGTCCGGAAAATGACCGACAGAAAGCGAAGTTCCATAAGCGCAGCGGTCATGTCCCGGTCAAACCGGACCGCCGCTTCCTTTCTAGAGAGATGGAGTCTGCGTCCGGCGGCTTTCAGGGCCTCCTTCCTAAGCTCCAGCTCACCGAGAAGCTTTTCCTTGTCCGCGTCAAGACGGACCAGTTCCTCCAGTTCTTCAGACAGCCGTTTTTCTGTCTTCAGAATATCTTCCGGAGACCCGCCGTATTTTCTGCGGAGTCTCTGGATCTCATCCAGCCTGAGCTCCGTTTTCCCGGCTTCTTCCGCCTCCAGAGGCAGTTCCGCGATGCTTTCTTCGATCTCCGTAATTGCGTCCCGGAGTATCGAATCCGCATCTACCAGAGAGCGGAAGATCCTTTCTGCGCTTTTGTCGGTCTCGGAGACCTTTTTCAGGGCAGAGACCGCTCCGGAAACGTTCTCCAGCGTATCGCCGGACAGCAGGCCGTCCGCCTCCGCAAGGCTTCTCTGGATCTCCTCCGTCTTCATGAAGCGGAGGCGCTTCTCCCTCAGTTCCTCTTCTTCCCCGGGCTTAAGATGCGCGGAACGGATCTCGCGGACCGTATAGTCCAGATAATCGATCCGCCGCTTCCGCTCTTCATCGTCAGTGCCCAGTTTCCGGATCTCTTCTTTCTTCATGCGGTAGGCGTCATACGCTGTCCGGTAGTCCAGAAGCGCTTTTTCGATCTCCCCGCCGCCGTAGGCATCCAGTGCCTTTAAATGATTCTCCTCGTAAAGGAGCGATTCATGCTCCCGCTGTCCGTAGAGATCGATGAAGAGCGACGCGGTCTTCCGAAGGAGGCTTAAGGGGACCGTCTCGCCGTTGATCTTCACGATGCTTCTGCCCTCTGAGATCTTCCTGAGGATCACGATCTCTCCGTCTTCCGCCGAAATGCCCAGTTCTTTGAGTTCCTGAAACGTTGCCGGATCTTCCGCGCTCACGATCAGTTCCACGGTGGCTTCATCCGCGCCGGTACGGATGAGTCCCGAATCCGCCCTTGATCCAAGGGCCAGCAAAATAGCATGGAGCAGGATGGATTTTCCGGCTCCGGTCTCACCGCTCAGGACGCACAGACCGTCTGAAAAGGTCATTTCCACGTCTCTTAAGAGCGCTATGTTTTTGACATGCAGGTAGTTCAGCATTCCTTCTCTTTCTTCTCCTGCCTGAGGGCGGCGAGGGCTCCGCGGACAATCGAGTCTGCATCCATGCCGCACCATTCCATGAGTTCTGAGACCGTTCCCTGGGGGACAAATGTATCTCTGACCCCGAAGGAAAGGACTCTGGGTCTCGCGTGTTCAAAAAGTTCCGCCGCAATGAGGGATGCGGCCTGTTCGCCGAAGCCGCCCGTAAGAAGCCCGTCTTCCAGCGTCACGACAAGAGACGAGTTCCCGGCGGCTTTTAGGACCGCCCCGCGGTCCAGGGGTTTTAAGAAGCGCATGTTTACAAGGCGTACCGATACGCCCAGATCTTCGAGCTTCTCTGCCGTACTGAGCGCGGTGCCGTACATCGTGCCTGCGCTCAGTATGGAGACGTCCGTTCTTTCTCCGGCGCTTCCGAAATACAGTGGCGCTTCCGCCTTTCCTGTTTCGATCTCCGGCGGCTCTCCGATGAATGTTTCCGCATTTCCTCTCGGATAACGGATGGACAGCGGACCGTCAAATGAAAGCGACCACTGAAGCATCCTAAGGAACTCGGGACCGTCCTTCGGGGCCAGTACGGTCATGTTGGGAACGGAGGTCATGTACGCGATGTCGAAAAGTCCGTGATGGGTCTCTCCGTCACGCCCCACAAGGCCTGCGCGGTCGAGAAGAAAGACGACCGGCAGTTTCTGAAGCGCTGCGTCCATGATGATCTGGTCGTAGGCCCTTTGAAGGAAACTGGAATAGATGGCTGTATAAGGATGCATGCCGCCTTTGGCAAGTCCAGTCGAAAAGGTAACGGCATGTTCTTCCGCGATGCCCACGTCGAAGAAACGGCTCCGGAAACGCTTTTTGAAACGGTGGAAGCCCACGTTCTCGCCCATGGCCGCCGTCACGGCGCAGATCTCGGGATGCTTTTCTCCGCTTTCCGCCATGAAAGCGCCGAGGATGTCCGCGTAGGAAGGGATCTCGTGGGGTTTTGGCACGATGCCGGTCTCAAGATCGAAGGGACCGACGCCGTGGTACAGAAGCGGATGCATGCGGGCGGGTTCATAGCCGCGCCCCTTCTGGGTCAGCACGTGGATCACGACAGCGCGGTTCATACGCATCGCGCTCCGCATGATCTTCTCCATGCCAAGAACGTCATGACCGTCCACCGGGCCCAGGTATTTGAGCCCCATGTTTTCGAAGATCATGCCGGAAGGCAGCATCAGCTCTTTCAGCGAATCCTTGGTATCGTCGATCGTGCGGATCAGCGCCTGGCCTCCCTGCGAGCCCGAAAGCACCTTCTTGACGCCTGTCTTCAGACTGTTGTAGCCCTTTGAGGAACGCGCGTTTGTCAGAAGTTTCGTCACGCCGCCGACGTTCCGCGAAATGGACATTTCGTTGTCATTCAGGATGATGATGAAATTCGTACGGAGCGCGCTCGCATTGTTCAGCGCTTCATAGGCCTCTCCGCCTGTGAACGCCCCGTCCCCGATCACGGAAATGACCTTGTAATCCTCTCCTCTGAGATCTCTGGCTCTCACAAGACCGAGGCCCGCGGACAGACTGGTCGAGGAATGACCGGTATTGAAAGTGTCGTAAGCGGACTCATTGGTCTTCGGGAAGCCGGACATGCCGCCAAACTCCCGGAAACGGTCAAAGCCCTCCATGCGGCCGGTCAGAAGCTTCCAGGTATAGCACTGGTGGCCTACGTCGAAGATCAGCTTGTCCTTCGGGAAATCAAAGCATCTCCACAAGGCCAGGGTCAGTTCTACCGTGCCCAGATTGGAGGCCAGATGTCCGCCTTTCTTCGACACCTTGTCCAAAAGGAATTCCCGGATCTCCTGGGAGAAGGCATTCAGTTCTTTTTTGTCCATTTGCCGGATCTTCTCGCGGTCCGGAACATTCGTCAGCATGTCGGTCCTCAGTTGTTGCGTGAAATCAGTGCTTCAAACAGTTCCTTCAGGAACGCGTTTTCGCCGGTGAGCGAGTTCAGAAGACGCATGGCGTCGTCCGAAAGCTTCTCTACTGTCTGGAGCGCATTTTCCATGCCGTACAGAGATACGAAAGTGGTCTTCTGGTTCCGTTCGTCCGAATGGACGCTCTTCCCCATGGTCTCGCTGTCGCTCGTCACGTCCAGAATGTCGTCCCGGATCTGGAAAGCCACACCGATCCGGTTCGCGATCTTTTCGCAGGTCTCAACGTCCTCCCTGGACGCGCCCGCAAGCGTCGCACCGATCATCATGCAGGCTTCCAGAAGCGCTCCGGTCTTGTTCCGCTGGATATAATCCAGTTCTTCCGGTCCGATCGTCTTGCCGCTCTTCAGGACGTCCAGCGTCTGTCCGCCGATCATCCCGTAGATGCCTGTCTTCTCGGCCAGTATCCGGATGGCGTCTCCGACGCTCTTCATGTCGTGCGTCATCGTGAAAGCCTTGGATGCGGTCTCGAATGCGTAGATCATGAGCGCGTCGCCCGCCAGGACACCCATTGCTTCGCCGTACTTGTACCAGGTGGACGGATTGCCTCTCCTCAGTTTGTCATTGTCCATGCAAGGCAGATCGTCATGCACCAGCGAGGAGGAATGGATCATCTCGATTGCCGCCATGAACGGTTCCGCAACGCGGCCTTTTCCGTCGAAAAGCCTGTAGGTCTCCCTAAGGATCATCGGCCTGAGGCGCTTGCCTCCGTTCAGCACGCTGTAATTCGACGCCTCGATGACCGTCTTCTGGAAGCCTTCTTCCGGCGGCAGGTACAGAGAAATGACGTTCTCCACCTCTTCGCGTTTCCGCGCAAATTCCTTGGCAAATTCCTCTGTCATGACAGTTCCTCCGTGCCTGTGTCCGCCCCGGAAAATGCTTCCCCGCGGGCCTCCGTCAGCGTCTGAAGACGCTTTTCCGCTTCTCCGAGGGCTTTCTCCGCCTCACGGATCAGCGCGATGCCCTTCTCGAACTCTGCCAGGCTTTCTTCCAGACTGAGGTCGTTTCGTTCCAGCTTTTCAGTGATCTCTTCGATCATCGAAAGGCGTTCTTCAATCGTCATTTTCTTCTCATCTGCCATGTCATTTCTCCTTCTGTACCCGGAGGATCTTCGCATCGGCGCGGGCATCCCGCATCCTTAGCGTTACGACGTCTCCCACAGCTGTGCCGGAAAGACCTGTCAAAGGCTTCCCGTCCTGTTCCACGTATCCGTAACCGCCCGTCAGTTTCTGAAGCGGCGACAGCGCATTCAGCCTGGCTGCCAGAAGACTGAGTCTGTTCTTCCGCGCCTCTTTCCGGTTCTCTGCGGCCAAAATGCTTCTCTTCTCAAGATCTTTCAGCTTCTGGACGGACCTTTCCAGGTTCAGTCTGGGATGCGAAGCCCTGAGCCGCATGGCATCCCTCTCCAAAGTCCTCCCGAGAAGCGCGGTTTTATTCCGGACGAGGCGCTCCATATGATCTTCGATCCCGGCGAGTCCCTCCAGATAATCCGAAGCAAGGAATACCGCCGCCTCTGCGGCAGCCGTCGGGGTGGCCGCCCTGAGATCCGCGCAGAAATCCGCAATGGTGAAGTCCACTTCATGGCCGACAGCTGAGATCACCGGCGTTTCGCAGGCATAGACCGCTCTTGCGACGGCTTCTTCATTGAAGCACCAGAGGTCTTCCATTGAGCCGCCTCCGCGGCCGACGATCATGACGTCAGGCTTAACGCTGTCCAGAAGACGGATGGCCTTCACAATACTCTGTGCGGCGCCTGCCCCCTGCACCTGAGCAGGACTCAGGATCAGCTGCACGTACGGATTCCGAAGCTGAGCAGTTCGGATAATATCTTGAAGCGCGGCTCCCGTGGAAGCCGTGACGACGCCGACTCTCAGCGCATATTTCGGGATCGGTTTCTTGTGAGATTCAGAAAAGAGGCCCTCATCCGCGAGCCTCTTCTTGAGTTCTTCAAACTTTCTGTAGAGTTCTCCCTCTCCGTCCGGGCGGATCTCCCGGGCGTAGATCTGGACGCGCCCGTTCGCGGGATAATAATCCGCGCGGCCTGAAACGACCACTGTCATGCCGTCTTTTATGTCGGCTTTCAGGCCTCTCGGACGGTCGAAACGGAACATCACGCAGGAGATCGCGGCCTCGGCATCCTTCAGGGTAAAATAGATGTGCCCGCTCGGATGGTACTTGCAGCCGGACACTTCGCCGCGCAGTGTAAGATCACGGAGGAAAGGCTCCTCCGTGAATAAATGCTTTACGTAAGCGCTGATCTCACTGACTGAGTATATCCTGCTCATTTTCCTGATCGGCAAAGCGTCTCAGCACACCGTTCACGAACTTCGGCGAATCTTCGCTGCCGTAGGTCTTGGCAAGCTCCACGGCTTCGTTGATCGCCACCTTCATGGGGACTTCAGGATCTTTGGCCTGGATCTCATAGACTGCGAGGCGGATAATGGACAGATCCAGTCGGCTCATGCGTTTCGTGGTCCAGGATTCCGTCTTCTCGTTGATGGCCCTGTCGATCTCCGGGATCTTCTTTATGACGTCTTTTGCACGGTTCCGGACGGCCTCACGGTCTTCTTCCGCAAGACGGACCGGCTCAAATACGGCCTCTTCGGTATCAGTTTCTTCTGTCTCTTCCGAAGCCGTATCTTCTTCCGGCGGAAAGCAGTCCGGGTCCGCAAGGTCGGCATTTTCAAGAAAGGTGCCGATCTCGCGGTCGAGCTCGGCTCCCTTCAGGAAGTTGAACTGAAACACGATCTTCATGACGAGATCGCGTAAAATCTTACGGCTGATCATGACGCGCGGACTCCTGTGATCTCAACGTCCACCGAGGACACGTTCATGCCGGTCATCATCTCCAAGGCGTCACGGACCTTGTCCTGCATGGCCCGGGTCACGTTCGGAATGGTCTCGGAGCCGTCCACCACGATGGAGAGACGGATGTCGATGACGTTGTCGTTCACGCTAAGCTTCATGCACTTCGCGAGTTTCTTGCGGTCCAGTGTCGTGACGTTCTCACGGGTGATGCCGCCTTCCAGCGAGAATACGCCCTTGACGTCAGTCGCGGCAATGCCGGCGATCGCCATGATGGCATCGTCAGCGATCTTGACCGTTCCGATCTTGTTCTTGATGTTTTCGTCCATTCCAATGCCTCCTGAGAATGGTCATTCCGTATTATTCTTCGTGCTTCACTTCGATCGCCTGCACCGCGTCGTTCAGCGCCAGCATCCTGTCGTCCAGCGCATTGATCATCTTCGCGCATTCCGCCAGTTCGTCCTTTAGGTATTCCGGGGCGTCGCCTTCGAATTTGTAATAGATCTTATGTTCCAGAGACGCCCAGAAATCCATGGCGATCGTGCGGATCTGGATCTCGACCTTCACGTCTACCGGCCCCTCCGCCACGAAGATCGGAATGGTCACGATCATGTGGTAGGACTTGTAGCCGTTGGCCTTCGGACTCGCGATGTAGTTCTTGATGATCAGGACCTTGATGTCGTCCTGGGCCGAGATCATGTCCGCGATCTTGTAGATGTCCGAGTTGAAAGAGCAGACGATCCGGACCCCGGCGATGTCGTTCAGATACCGGAGCATGGACACGTGATCGGTCTCATGCTTGTCACGGAGCAGCTTCCTGCGGATGCTTTCCCTGGTCTTCAGCCGGCTGGTCACGTGCTCGATCGGGTCATAGTGATGGATGGTGACAAATTCATCCTCCAGGATGCCGATCCGCGTATTCATCTTCCTGAGAGCAGACGCGTACAGGAAACGAAGCATCTCTTCGTCTTTCTGTTCATCGCCGCTCAAAAGATCGATAGGTTCCATGTCTGTTCCTTTACGCCTGTCTTTCCGGCAGGCAATTGATTATACCATAACGGGCCGCTCCGTTCAAGGCGGAGGTCACTTCAGAACGATCTTCGCAAGGTGCTCCGATTCGTCTTTCGCGCGCGATTCGGTCACGGCAAAAGCAATGTTCATGGCGTGGTCCGCGATACGCTCCAGTTCGGAAACGATATCGGAGAAGAAAATGCCTGCCTGCGCGCTGCATTTGCCTTCGTTGAGCCTGTTGATGTGGGCCAGCTGATAATCGCGCTCCATGTCGTCGATCTCGTTCTCCAGACGCTGGATCTCGTCCATGTGCGTTTCGTTCCGCTCTCCGAACATTTCGAGCGCGTAATCCTGCATCTGGTTCAGATTGTTCATCATGAGCTTCAGCTCGCCGATGCTCTCTTCGGAGAAGCGGATGTTGTTCTCAGATAGCTGAACCGCGGCTTCGGAAATATTGAGCGCGTAGTCGCCGATGCGCTCGATATCGGAGATCACGTGGAAGTAGCCGTTGATCTTCGCCTGATCTTCATACGGCAGCGAGTTCTGGTTGATCTTGACAAGATAGTCGCTGATCTGGATATTCAGGAAGTCGATATAGTCTTCCCTCTCCTTGATCTTCTCCGCGTTTGATATATCGCCGGTATACAGGCTCTTCATGGCGGCGTTCAGGTTGTCTTTGGCCATATGCGCCATGCGATAGCTTTCCTGAATGGCCAGATAAATGGCGATGGCAGGGTTCGGACGGGCCGCGCTGATGAAATGCGTGACCATTTCCCCGGATTCCTCGTTCTCTTTCTTCTTCACCAGGATGCCGGTCAGTTTGATGATCAGGTTCATGAACGGATACAGAAGGATGACCGAGAAGACTTTGAAGACGAAATGCGCAATGGCGACTTCGCGGCCCAGGGAAACGGCTGAGCCGTCCGAGAACGCAACCGCCCGTATGACAGCCGTCACCGCATCCTTAGCGAAGGTGATCAGAAGGAACAGCACGATGCTGGAGAACAGGTTGAAAAGAAAATGAATGAGCGCTGCCCTTTTCGCATTCCGGGTGCCCGAGAGGCCTGCGAGAAGCGCCGAAGTGCAGGCGCCGATGTTGCAGCCCAGAATCATGTAAAGGCAGATGTCCAGACCGATCAGGCCCTGCGCGCCCATTAACACCATGATGGAGACCGTCACGGAAGAACTCTGGACGACCGACGTGATGACGATGCCCAGAAGAAGCGCCAGGAAAGGATTCGTGAAATTCTGAAGGAAGAGCGCGACGGACTCGATCTTGTGGAGTTCTCCCATCGAT
>JAEEGL010933714.1_pt1 | contig 11258 bp, 7 predicted proteins | sample 9134231 | NCBI WGS metagenome assembly JAEEGL01 (sample SAMN16246548, study PRJNA631951) | gut metagenome | biome: gut microbiome; feature: rumen; material: fiber-attached | host: Bos | place: Iran: Karaj | collected 2018-10
CCTTGAGTACCGCAAAGAAAATAAAACAAATTTTATTTCTCGGCTAAACGGATTTATCTTTTAAATTCTAACTTCGTATTTGGCTCAATCGAGTACCAACCGCTACCGCTTACTTTTATGTACACTTCATTCACCAAATACTTCGTTATAATTTAAAATCTGTAAATCCTTTGAGAGCTAAGAACAAGGTAACATAAAATCTTAAGGTCTTTAACGACAACGACACAACCTATTAAATTTATTGACAATTCTAAAATAATCGGCTACAATACTATCGGATGGTAGCTCTCTGCTCAGGGTTGTCCTGATGTTCATTGAGCTATCGTCTTTTATTTTTTCTATGTCTATCCCTGATATAAAGCTTGAGTGTAGATATCTCTCACCTATAGTTCCTTTCTTTTTGTTTTGTCCTACTTTTCTTTCTGCTACGGTAAATCTTATAATATAATTATAAAATCTTAAGGTCTTGAACGACAACGACTAAAACTTAAAATCTTTTAAATAATACATTATTCCTAAAATCAGCATTATTCCGTCTTCCGCAAAACAATCAAACGGATTATGTTCGAATGATGCTCCCGGAGTCATCATATTACCGTGTTTTATATTACAGTATTTTTCATAAAATCTGTTAAATTCTTCACCACCGAAAGAAGATGTGCTTTTTATAAAAGCATTTATATATTCTCTTACTTTAACTTTTGAATAATATTCGTTCAGTACACGAATTTTATCTCTGTTTAAACCTTCTCTGTTACTTAGTTGTTTAATTGCTTCTTCGTTGTTTTTGTTATATTTAACAATACTTGTATCAACGGTTTTAAATATGTCCAACAAAGATTTAACGACATTCCACGAAGATTCAGTTTTGAGATTATCCCTAAGTTCCAAATTATATTTCAATCTTCCAAATACGGACGATGCCAAATATTTGTTATATCTTTTCCTGCAAATTTCATCGGTTGGAGCATCTTTTATATAACTTAATATTGCACAAATTTCCAAACAATGTCCTGCAATAATAAAAGAATCATAATATCTTTCGTTTTCAAACAATACAACAAAAGATTTAATTGCTTGGCAAACTCGGTGATATAAATTACAAATCATATAATCAAAAGTATCTTGATTTCCATCGGTAAAAGCCGGTATTTCCATCGATTTAAAATTTTTTATAGTCTGTAAACTTTTTTGAATGTCTATCATGATTTTATATTTCCTTTAAATAAAATTTATTTTCATTATACAAATAAAATAATAATATAAAAATTAGATTTTTCTTAAATTTTTTAAATGCAAAGATATTATGATTGTCATCCCTCACTTGATACGGTATCTGTCTGCTCTGTCATTCTGAACTTGATTCAAAATCTATCAAAATCACGACAAGATGTTGTCGTGATTATTTGATATAATTTTTAATAAATAATTTTGAACAAGGTAAAAAATTAATGGCACAAAATAAGAAAGAAGAAGAAATTAATTATTTAAATCAATTTTTGAATACACCTGAAGGGAAAAACTGGTATCAAACATATAATTTCATAAATCGTATGGATGAAGAACACCCTGATTTTATTTTTATAACACAAGATAACAAAAAAATCGGTTTAGAAATAACACAATTTATTGTAAAAGGTAAACATTGTAGTGCTTTGCAATCTTTAATGAGAACGGGAAACAAAATATGTAAATATATACTAGATACTTATGGCTTTTCCGTTTCTATAATTATTGATAAATTTAATAAACGAAAATGGCATGCTAAAACTCGTGAAGAGTTTTTAGAATCGATCTATAATCCTGGTTTCATAGATATCTTTAATGAAAAAGAAATTAAATCTAAAATATATCCAATAATCGATCAAAACATAGAAAAATTAAAAGGTGCACCATATTTCATAAAAGAAACTATTGAGATTAATAATGAATGGTTAACTTTTTCAATTGATAGTTTTCAGTATAATCCTAATAAATATAATTGTCATGTTAATAACGAATGCTTTAGTTTGGAAGATCCTTTTAAAGAGTTACAAGAAGAAATAGATAAGAAAAATGAAAAATTTGATAGTTATATCAAGAACTGTGACGAATGTTTTTTATTAGTTTGTAATTTGGATGTTTCAAAAGGAAATTATTGCCATTTTACAGATAAGTTAAACACACAAAAATTCTCTTATAAATTTACTAATGTTTTCTTTTATGATGAAGATGATAAACGTATAATTTGTCTTAAAAATAAAAAAGACTAATCTATAAAGTATAAAAACATTTCTTGTAACTTTTTATTGAGTGGAGTAATTTTTGTAAAAAATTTTATATATTGAATAAATTTTGTATAATATCTTAAATCATCCTACTAAGAACAAATTTATTAGATTAAGTGTAAATTATTCTCTTTACGAATATTAAAGCAGAAACATAATACATACAAATGGAATTGAATGCTTTGGGCTTTATTAAGAAGGAGAGAGAATATTTAGAATGTATCACCGCATTGCAGTAAAATATATACAGATTTTTGTAAATAAGTTTATGTTTAGGTTGAGTGCATTTTGATATAAATTTAATAAACAATAACAAATTTAAAAAGGTAATAAACAATATAAAAAATAAAAAGGTGTCTGAATAATGGCGATGACAAAAACAGAAATTGTTAATTTGATTAAAAAACTTGGTTTTACAAAAGAAGATGGTGTAGTAAATATATATAGTAAAAAATACAATATGCACAATGATTATCAAATTAGAATTAACTTTGATGATAAGAGAATCTTTTATTCATCTAATAATTCTAATAATAATGAGAACTCAATTCGAGTATTAGGTAATTTTTCTACTAATTTTGATAAGGATGAAAATTTTGTTGTTTTAGAGTGCATAAATCGTTTGTTAGAATGTGGATATAAGCCATCATCTATTGAAATTGAAAAATCTTGGCCATCAGGACATAATAAAAGTGATAGACTTGATATTTTAGTAAGAAAGTTAAATCATGATCCATACATAATGATTGAATGTAAGACATGGGGAAATAAATACGAAAAAGAAAAAAATAATATGCTTGAGACAAGAAAAATAGGCAATGAAGAACAACCTAAAGGTCAACTTTTTTCTTATTATTGGGAAGAGAAAAAAACTGAGTATTTAGTCCTATATGCTTCAAGGTATAATGAAAATAAGATAGAATTTGTAAATAGCTTGATACAAGTTCAAGAAGAATGGAAAAATTTATCTAATAAACATGAGGTTTTTAATTACTGGAACAAAACATTTAGACATTCTGGATTATTTGAAGTTGGAATAATGCCTTATAATATTAAATCAAAGGCATTAACAAGAGCTGATTTAGAAAAAATTACAAATGATTCGAGTAATTTGATATTTTATCAATTTGAAGAGATTTTAAGACATAATTCTATATCAGATAAATCTAATGCATTCAACAAATTATTAAACTTATTTATATGTAAAATTATCGATGAAGACAGAAATAATGATGATGAGTTGTTGTTTCAATGGAAAGAAAATGATTCTTTTATTACGCTTCAATCCGCCTTAGAAGATTTATATAAAATAGGTATGCAGAGATTTCTAAATATTGAAGTGACTGATTATTCAGATAAAGATATTGAATACCTATTAAATTCATTAGACAATGAAAATAGAGAAAAAATCAAAAAGATTGTTCAAGATTTACGTTTTCAAAAGAATCCTGTATTTGCTTTTAAAGAAGTTTTTAACAAAGAATCTTTTGAAGATAATGCAAAAGTTCTAAAAGAAGTAGTTGAATTATTACAAACATATCAATTTAGATATGGACATAAGCAACAATTTTTAGGAAGTTTCTTTGAATTGCTTTTAAATTCAAGTATTAAACAAGAGTCTGGTCAGTTTTTCACACCAGTACCTATTGCAAGATTTATGGTTTCAGCTTTGCCATTGAAGGATATTATTGATGAAAATGTTAGAAAAGATAGGGATTTGTTATTACCAGTAATGGTAGATTATGCATGCGGAGCAGGGCATTTTTTAACAGAGTATATGGATGTTCTTCAAGATATTATTAATGCCTATGATGTAACTGGTAAAAAAAATAGAATTAAAAATTCTTTTTTAAGATGGAAGCAAACTGCAGATTCGAATTATCCATCGGGTGAATTTGAATGGGCAAAAGATTATGTATATGGCATAGAAAAAGACTATATGCTTGTTAAAACAACAAAAATAAGTACATTTTTAAATGGTGATGGAGATGCAAACATTATCCATGCTGATGGCTTGGATAATTTCAATTCACAAAAATATATAGGAGCATTAAAATCAACAAATAAATTCAATTATAATTTTGATGTGATAATTGCTAATCCACCATATTCAGTCAATTCTTTCAAACAAACATTGCCTTGTTCACAAGATTTATTTGAGGTGTATAAAGATCTTACTGAAAATAGTTCTGAAATAGAGTTGCTGTTTATTCAAAGAACACGGGATTTATTGAAAGAAAATGGTATTGCAAGTCTTGTATTACCAACTTCAATCTTGAATAATAATGGAACAATATACGAAAAAACAAGAAAAATTTTAATTGAAAATTTCAAAATTAAGTCTATTATTGAAATGGGTAAAAATACTTTTATGGAAACAGGGACAAACACAATGATAGTATTTTTACAAAAGAGAAAACAAAATGAAATTGATAAAGCTGAACTTTACTCAAGGAAATTTATTAATGAAAGAAAAGATTTTACATATAATGGTATCGAGAATGTAATACAAAATTATTTGGAAGATACTTTTGATTCAATAACATTTGATGAATATAAGAGTATTTTAGAAGGAAATTTTAGTGAAGAGTTTAAGAAAAGTGATTACTACATTGAGAATGAAAGAAATGTGAAAAAATATAAGGGCTATAAAAATATTACTAAATCAAGAGAATTTAGAAAATTATCTGAAGATGAAAAGAGAGATAAATTGGCTAAAGTATTTACTACCTATATCAATGAGATTGAAACTTTACATATTAAATATTATTTATTATCAATAAACGAAAAAACAATCTTGGCAAACACTGGTGAAAAAGATGAAGAAAAGCAATTTATAGGGTATGAAAACTCAAAACGTAGAGGATATGAAGGTATACACACATATAAGGATGCAGATGGTCACATAGATTCGGGATTATTTGATGAGACAGTTCAACATACAAATCCAGAAAAATTAGATTATTATATTTATAAAAATTATAAAAATGAAGAATTAGAAATACCAGATAGTTTAAGCGAAAGAGCTAAAGTTTTTAATACTTATCAGTTATTTGATTTTTATAATCTAACATTGAGTACAAAACTTACATTAACACCAGATTTTAATATTATTATTAACCCTCAATACGATAATCATGTTAGATTAGATAATATTAAATTTTTTGATTTTCAAAAGGGAACAACAATAACAGAAAAAGATATTGTTAAAGGTAATGTACCAGTTGTTGCAGGAGGAAAAGAAGAGGCATATTATCATAATGTTTCTAATAGAAATGCTAATGTTGTAACAATCAGTGCTTCAGGTAGTGCCGGGTATGTAAATTACTGGGATGTACCAATCTTTGCTTCTGATTGCTACACGATTATTTCTAAAAATGAACAAATCTTATTAACAAAATTTATATATTGTTGTTTAAAATCACATCAGGATGATATTTATAAATTACAGCGAGGACAAAATCCCGTTCACGTATATCCAGAACAATTAAATAGAATTAAAATTCCATTAATGTCATTTGATAAACAAAAAGAGTTGTCTTGTAAATATTTTATGTGTCTAAATAAAATTAAGGAAAACAATGAGAAAATAAAATCTATTGTTGCAAAAGAAAATGAGATAATATCAACAATTGATAAAAGTAAATGTAAACAGGTTCCTTTAGGTGATGAAAAGTATGTTAATTTAAAACGTGGACCTTTTGGCGGAGATTTGAAAAAAGAAATCTTTGTGTCATCAGGATATAAAGTTTATGAACAAAAAAATGCTATTCAGAATAATATTACTTTAGGAAGATATTATATAACACAAGAAAAGTTTAATGAAATGATTGCTTTTGAAGTAAAACCAAATGATATTTTAATGAGTTGTTCTGGCACTATTGGTAAATTCATCATAGTTCCAAATGAAGCAGAACAAGGAATAATTAATCAGGCATTGCTTAGAATAAGAGCTACCGATAAGATAATTCCTACTTATCTAAAACTTTGTTTGGTTGATTTAACAAATACATTCATTAAAAACAGTCATGGAACTGGTATAGAAAATATTAGTTCTATTGATATTCTTAAAAACTTTAAGATTTTTGTCCCTGATAAACCGATTCAAAATAAAGCAGTAGATTTATATAACGATTATGAAAACCAAATTAATATTTTGAAAAAAGAAAATATTGAATATGAGAAAGAAATGTCTGCTTTATTTGATTAAAAAAATTAGTCACTTGATTTAGTTGATAAATCTATTTTAATTCGTAAAATAGCAAGTTGGTTCTTATTATAAAACGAATTGCGTTAAAATATAAAAAATTTAAAAGGTATTATACTCACTTGTGGAATGAAAAAGGTTTTATAATTGTAGGTATTTTATGAGCTTAAAAAATAAAAATTATAACAGAAAAATAAAGAGAAAAAATTATCTGTTAAAACATTCAAGAAAATTGCATGAAAGAAATATACGATATAAGAAAATTAAAAAGAGATATAATAAATTAAAATATACAAATAGTGATCAAAAATTAAAAAATAAAGCTTCAGAAGAAGGTTTTAAAATTATAACAGCTCCTATAGATTTTTCTTTAATAAACAATACTGAAGAAACATTGCAATTTATACAAAAAATTGAAAATTGTTTTGAAAAAGCAAAAAAAGTTTTTGTAGATATTCGATTAGTTAATAAAATATCAACAGATGCGATAGTCGTTTTGTTATCAATCCTTACAAAATTTAAAACAAATAAAATTGGATTCAATGGTAATTTTCCAAAAAATAATCAAGTAAAAAAAGATTTGATATCGTCAGGTTTTTTCTATCATTTAATGTTAAAAGATTTTTTACCAAAAGATTCTTATTCATTTGAAAAAGAGATATATACTAATGCTTCAAAAAAAGTGAATCCTGAGTTGGCAGATAAACTAATAAAAAAAGCAACAGAGTTTATATGGGGTAGAGAAAAAGCTTGTAGAGGTGTTCAAAGAATATTTTTAGAATTAATGCAAAATACAAATAATCATGCATCTGAAAAACAAGGAGAACAATATTGGTGGACGACATTGAAATGTTCTAAAACAGAAAAAAAAGCAATGTTTTCTTTTATAGATTACGGAATGGGAATATTTAAAAGTCTAGAAAGAAAAAGCAAAAACAATAAATTTGCTAAAGCAATGGAACATATATTAAAATCTATAAAAAGTAATAAAAATGATGAATTACTAAAAGATTTACTTGAAGGAAATATTCATAAAATAGCAAAAATACCTTATTATAGAGGAAAAGGGTTACATGGTATTTGGAGTGCATGTAATGATAATGCGGTTTCAAATTTAATTATAATATCCGATGATGTAATTGCTAATTATGCAACAAATACTTTTCAAAAAATTGAAAGTAAGTTAATGGGTACTTTTATATATTGGGAATTAAATGAAAATAATATAAATAAGGAGTATGTCTCTAATGAATAAAAACATTAAAATACAAATAGCAAAAGATTTTAGCAGAACACCAGGAGCAAGATTTCCAGAAGAAGGAGATTTTTCTGGACAAGACTTTAGAGAAAATATATTACTGCCAAAATTAAAAGAAGCTTTTAAATTAAATGTTAAATTAGAAATTGATTTAGATGGTACAGCTGGAATGGGAACATCTTTTTTAGAAGAAGCTTTTGGTGGATTAATTAGATATAACAAGATAGATTATAATAAAATAAAAGATACTATAATTTTTATATCTAAATCCGATCCTGAATACATAAGGGAAATAAAAATATATATGGAAGAAGCAAATGCAAAAAAATAATATTATATCTTTTATTATTGGTCTAGTTATTGGATTAGTTATCGGATTAATAGTTAAAAATTTCCCATGCATTACTTATTTTTCTTGGGATAAATCTGTATCTATTATTGATTTGGTTTCTATTTTTATTACGATAGCACTCGCTTTATTGATATCTTTAAAATTGGATATTGTTGCTGAAAATAAAAAAGCTGAAAAAGAATTATTAATATCTAAAATAGAAGGATTTGAGAATAAATTAGTTTTTATATCCGAATTAATACAAAATAAAGAACCATCTTATATAGGTATAGTAGCAAAATATGCTTTGTTTAGAGAAGAATATCAGTATATAATAAATATTTTCAATAATTATAAATATTTAGATGAATATAAAACAGATCTTGATAAAAATATTTTTGTACTAAAATATTCTCTTACAGCAACAGATAATAAAGACCTTAAAGTTACAAAAGATAAAAGTATTTATTCTAATGAAAGAAAAAATGAAATAAATAAATGGATATCAGATATTAGAAATTTATTATTTAAAATAAAATTAGATATTATTAAAATCTAATAATAAAAACAATTATTTTTTTATAAATAATGTATGATATACATTTAAATTGTAAAGATTATACTGAAGGGAAAATTTGTTATTCTTGTGGCAAACAATTGTGTGGACATAACAATTGCAAGAAGAAACAAATTTGTGAAATATCCGAAACTTTAGATCATATACCACCAAAAGGTCTATTTGAACAAAATAAAGGTTATCCCAATATAATTTCAAATCCAAAAAAGCAAAAAATAACAGTTCCATGTTGTAAAGAATGTAATAATACATATTCTAAAGACGAAGAAATTTTTTTGATTTATATTACAATGATTGCTGCAGCAAAAGGTAGTAAAATTGCAGAATATGCTCTTAAAGATAGATATAGAACTCTCAATAACAATAAAAAACTAGGAAGAAATTATGTTAATAATATTAAAGGAAAAACTTATATACCAACTGAATCGGGTATTTTAGAACCTGGAATGGAATTTGGATTGAATAAAGACAGAGAGATAAAATCAATACAAAAAATATTAGTAAAAATAGTTAAAGGATTTTATTATAAATATATAGGTAAAACATTAAATAAAGAAGTTCATTATTGTGCTGATAATATTTTTTATACAAAAATAGGATTAAAGTATTATCCTAAACATCCTCTTTCAGAAAAGAATCGTCTTCTTATAAAGGAATTAAAAAAAATTGATGGAAAGTTTAATCTTAATAGCAAAAAAGATTCTGATAGATTAACGACTTTTTATAATGAAAATATAAAAGATGATATTTTTTCTTATGGCTTTATTCGATTTCAAAATGAAAAATATTCTGTAGATGATGTTTTATTTGTAATAACTTTTTATAATAATCTTGAATTTGTATTATCAACTTAAAACTCCGAGACCGGAATTCTAACTTGATCATCGCCTTGAGAGGGCGATATCTTAAACCATAAGCCATAAGCTTTAAACTGAAAGTTTAATTTTAACTACGAGATCCCGCATCGAGTGCGGGATGACAACCGGCAAACAATATGTTGTTCTTGTAGTAAGCTATAACCTTTAATCTTGTCGTTGTCGTTTCCATATATCCATACATCTATACATCCATACCTCAGTTTTCATTTTCAAACTGTTATCCTAATAATATATAATAATAGTGATATACTTAAAACATTAAAGGAATACCGTATGAACATACATCAAGAACCTAAACAAATTAAAATTCGCGGTGCAAGAGTTCACAACTTAAAAAATGTGGATGTAGATATTCCGTTAAACAAAATTGTTGCCGTTGCGGGAGTGTCCGGTTCGGGAAAATCGTCACTTGCATTGGGTGTTTTGTATGCCGAAGGTTCAAGACGATATTTAGATTCACTTTCAACTTATACAAGAAGAAGAATGACACAAGCTTCAAAAGCAGATGTTGACGAAGTTTTGTATGTTCCTGCATCCCTTGCATTACATCAAAGACCTGCAGTTCCCGGAATTCGTTCCACTTTCGGAACGGGAACCGAACTTTTAAACAGTATCCGTTTAATGTTTTCAAGACTTGCAAGTCACAGATGCCCCAACGGACACTATTTACAACCTACACTTGCCGTTGCCGCGGAAAAAGAACTTGTTTGCCCTCAATGCGGAGCACACTTTTATGCACCGTCGGCGGAAGAATTAGCATTTAACAGTCAGGGTGCCTGCAAAAAATGTGAAGGAACCGGTACCGTAAGAACAGTAGATAAAGCTTCTCTTATACCGGACGAAACACTTACAATAGATGAAGGTGCCGTTGCACCGTGGAACAGTCTTATGTGGAGTCTTATGACGGATGTTTGCAGAGCTATGGGAGTAAGAACAAATGTTCCGTTTAAAGATTTAACCGATAAAGAAAAAGATATTGTTTATAACGGACCTGCAACAAAAAAACATATATTTTATAAAGCAAAAAATACAAATGTTGCAACAGAACTTGATTTTACATACTATAATGCCGTTTATACCGTGGAAAATGCTCTTGCAAAAGTTAAAGACGAAAAAGGCATGAAAAGAGTTGAAAAGTTTTTAAAGGAAGAACCCTGCGACCAATGTTTGGGAACAAGGTTATCCGAAGCTGCCAGAGCGCCTAAACTTATGGAAAAAACTCTTGATGAAGTTTGTAAAATGACTTTATCAAACCTTGTAAACTGGGTAAAAGAAGTTCCTTGTTGGGTGCCTGCGGAAATGAAACCTATGGCAAAAAGTATATGCGAATCGTTTCAAACTGTTGCAAAAAGGTTAATGGATTTAGGGTTGGGTTATCTTTCTCTTGACAGAGCAGCATATACTCTTTCCACCGGAGAAAGACAAAGAATGCAACTTGCCCGTGCCGTAAGAAACAGAACGACAGGTGTTTTGTATGTGCTTGATGAACCGTCAATAGGGTTACATCCGTCAAATATTGTAGGATTAAAAGGTGTTATGCACGATTTGGTTGCGGACGGTAATTCCGTAATATTGGTTGACCATGATATGCAAATTTTAAAAGAAGCCGATTGGCTTATTGAACTCGGCCCTTATGCCGGATCCAACGGCGGACAAATTATTGCCGAAGGAACAATTGACGATATAAAAAAGAAAAAAGAATCGTTAATAGGTCCGTTCCTTTCACAAGAAAAAAATATA
>JAEEGL011735991.1_pt1 | contig 11258 bp, 14 predicted proteins | sample 9134231 | NCBI WGS metagenome assembly JAEEGL01 (sample SAMN16246548, study PRJNA631951) | gut metagenome | biome: gut microbiome; feature: rumen; material: fiber-attached | host: Bos | place: Iran: Karaj | collected 2018-10
TAACTAATAATAAAGATGGTATGGTTCCTTGTACAGCAGCAGGTGTAATAAGAATATTAGAAGAATATGAAGTACCTATGGAAGGTGCTAATGTAGTAATCGTAGGTAGATCTAAATTAGTAGGTAGACCACTAGTAAGTCTATTCTTAAAGAATAATGCTACAGTAACAGTATGTCATTCACACACAGAAAACTTGAGTGAAATCACTAAGAATGCAGATATCTTAGTAGTTGCAACAGGTTCTAAATGGTTAATTGGTAAAGATGATGTTAAGAAAGATGCTGTAGTTATTGATGTAGGAGTAACTAGAGTTGATGGTAAGATCTACGGAGACGTAAATACAGAAGAAGTTAAGAAAGTAGCTAAACTAATTACTCCATCAACAGGTGGTGTAGGACCTATGACAGTTGCTATGTTACTTTCAAATGTAATTAAGAGTTATAATAAAATGAATAAATAATTTATTCATTTTTTTATTTATCTATTGCAAAATATATAAATATATGTTATTATTAATATGCATTTGAAATGGCGAGGTAGCTCAGTTGGCTAGAGCATCTGGTTCATACCCAGCAGGTCGAGAGTTCGAGTCTCCCTCTCGCTACCATATGTATATTAACTAACTAGAAATAGTTAGTTTTTTATTTGCACAAAAAAAGCATTAAGTTTCTTAATGCTTTTTATAATAATTCTATTCTAATTCCTAAAACACCATATTCTTGTTGTTTTTCTTTTGTATAGAAAGTTTCTAGAATACTAATTAATTCTTCTTTAGTCATAGATTTATCAGCTAAAATAGAAACGTCAAAATCTTTAAACATATCTTCAAAGCTATTATATCTTAGTAAACCAACAACTCTTGCTTTAAATGACTCGTTTAATTCAGGTTCTTTTAAAAATTTAATTGTATCCCCAATTTTAATTTGTTGTCTTTTTTCATCGAATAATCTGATTTCAATTCTTTTAGTACCATTAAGTATATAATTATAATACTTAGGTTGCAATTTCATTTCATGTTCCATATTAATGTCTTCCTTTCTTTATAGCGTTTTGTATAATTATTTGTTTCGCGTTAGTAGGGTTACTACATAAATTACCATCTAAGCTAAATGCTTTATCCCATTGCGTAATTGCATCGTATAATGGATTATCTTCATAAATATATTTAACATATTGAGGCATGTCGACATTATTTGAAATACTTCTCATATCTTTTAAAGTTAAATACTCATCAAATTCAGTTACATCATATAATTTAAGTGCATAACAATTTGGATTATTATTTCCGTAATACTCGATAACTTCATGACCATCAGGTCTTTTATCATATCCAGTAGCACGCAAAATTTCAGCAGTGTTTCCATGTAAGATCTCATTTACCTTAAAATAACCAATAATAGCTTTATCCTCTTTAGCTGAATATACGTAAATTTTTTGATTTAACATACTATCTTTTATAGGAGATTTTCTAAATTCATAAAGCTTAGTTTCATCAAATATTTGCCTAGCGTAATAAGACATAATTGAGATAACAGCAATTCTGTTTTTTTGTTGTTTTTCCATAATACCCTCCGCATAAGTATTATACCATGAATTGACAATTATATCAAAAGGTGGTAACATAAAAACATCGTGAAGGGGGAGAATGGTGCAATGTTAATAATTGAAAGTTTAAAAGATTATGTAGATGTTCTTGATGAGGAATCATTTAAAGAACTAGCTGATAGTATTTATGAAATAACAGATTTCATCTGTGAAGATTATCCAAGCCATAAAGAATGGTATTACAAAAAACAATTGCCAGCAACAAAAATATCAAATGAAAGAAATATATTATTTGCAAGAAATCCTAAAGATTCAGAAAATATAATAGCAATGGCATGCTTAAAAAAAGATGATGAAGAGAAAAAAATATGTACACTATATGTATCAGATAAATGTAGAGGAACAGGAATAGGTACTAAAATGATAGAAGCATCAATGGATTGGTTGGAGACTACAAAACCTTTAGCTACTTTAGCTGATTACAAATTAGATATGTTTAGACCAATAATAAAAAAATATGATTGGAAATTAACTCAAATCGTAAGTGGATTATATAACGATAGATCAGAGGAATTATGCTTCAATGGTGTCTTAGCAGAAAATAGTGAACCAATTGAAAAGCAATTATATATGAAACTAGCTTCAGCGTTAAGAAAAGGTTGCAATCATGCAAGTTAAACTAACTAGAAATAGTTAGTTTTTTTATGCTATAATGTAATTGGAGATGATATTATGAATAAGACTGAAGGAATAATTATTAAATCAAGTAAGCTATGGTGGTGTAAGATAAATACAAAAGCATTTAGAACTTCACCATTAGATGGCGCTACATTCCCACATTTTATAAAAATAAAATATAATGTGGATGGTAATGAATACATAAAAGGTAAAGTAGTATATTGGGGTAAAGAACTAATCAATACAGGTGATAAAGTAGTTATTACGTATAATGAATCAAAACCATCAAAGATTCTAAATATTATTAAAAAATAGTATCTTACGAATATATAATATTATGATATAATGAAATTGGTGGTAATATGGCACAAACATCAGAAAATGAAAAGGATCATGTATTCTCACAAATAAGAAGATTAATGGAACTATTTGATTCAATGTTAGTTAAACTAAATAATGTATCAAATGGAAAACTAATTGATGATAATACTAAAATTAGTATTGCCTTAAATAATAAAGTAGTTGAACTATACCATTATTATGGTAATAGAGGATTAGATTTCTTTGATTCAGATTTATATCATGTGATGTATAATTATATATATGAAATGTTTGCTGAAAGCCTTGTAATTATAAGACATGCTGATATGTATATGTCAGCTAAATTTAAAACGATTAAATCAGCAGAAGAATATGATCAAATAATTGAAGACGCTAAAGCTATACTTGAACCATATAATAAGTTATATTATAAAATATTTGATTTTAATATAAATGATAATATAAAAGAAGCAGTAGAATATGATATTAAATTTTCAAAAGTATATTCACATAATGGTGTAGGTGATAAATATAGTGGCCATGAAAATGAAATATCTACTAGGTATAACGAAGAATTAAAAAAACTTGGTTTAAGTGTTAGAATAACTATACCAGGCGATGAAAGAAATTCTACTAATCTAACACCATCACAAGAAGCATCATTTGAAAAGTTACAAGAAGATTATGATACAATAGTAGAAGATATCGCAACTTTTAAAATATAGAAATACAAATCAGGAGGGTTACACATGGGAAAAATAGAAATGTTAGGTAAGAAGATGCTTGCTAAGATTGTAAATTGGATGTTGATAGATGAATTTAAAGGGCAACTTCCAGTAAAAGAAGATTTTGAAGAGCAAAAAGTAGATAAAAAAGTTTCAATGCTTATTGACACAACAAAAATTAAAAAGGATGAACCAATTAATTTAAATGAAAAGATTGAAGATTTTCTAAAGGAATACCGCAGAGATTTAATAAAAGATTGCAATGTAACATATGTAAATACTCGCGTAGAAGAAATGAAACACTTGATTGATAAAATGGCAGTATGGTATGAATTAAGATATTCAGAAGAAAAGTTAGGTAGAATATTTAATTACGAAGTAGGAGAAGATAACGTAGATGAAATAATGTTTAAATATAATCCATACGTTAATGACTTATTAGGTGAAGATACAGATGCTAAAGAAATGGAATGGGATAAATTTTATAATGCTGAAGTATTTATTAATTCATTACCATGCGCAGAGAAAAAACTGTTTGCTGAACCAAAATGTATAGATTTTATCTCTATATCACCAATGCTTGATATAACACCTGGTTTACGTGCGGCGGTGTTTATAAATGTAGCAGAAAATGGCAAAGTAGTAGGCACAGATCTTATTAGTTTTGCAACCGAAGGAAAAATAAAAAATGACGAGTTAGTTGGATTAACATTAAAAGAAGTTGTTGATTTGTTTGAAGAAAGAGGTTTCAAATTAAATAATGATTCTGATTTAATCAAAGCGTCAAACAACTACCAAAGACAAGTAAATAGAAAAAATGGAATGCTTGACTGTGTTATGTATAAATTAATTGAACGTGATGATTATTCAGGAAGTCTAAGAGCTTATCTATTTGCTAAAGAATTTGGAAGGGATAAAGATATTGCAATTAAATATGGTGTAAATATTGTAGCTGATGGATCAAAAGAATTAGTAAATCAATATCTTAATGAAGGTGGTAAAAAAGATTTAACATGTTATCCGTTATATCCATATTTTGATAAAGATAAATCAGTATCTTTAAATGAATTATATAGTGAACCATATTTTTATAATTATCAAACTGAAGAAGAAAAAGCATTACATCAAAGATTAATTAATGCTTTGGCAACACAATTACCTCCTGCTGACGAATTGAAGAAAAGAATACTTCAAGCAAGAATTGCAAGAAAACTAGAAAAAAGTAAAAAGAACAGATAAAGTTCTTTTTCTTTGTATATTTATAAAAATGTGCTATAATAAAAGTGCAAACGAGGGGTGATATTATGACACTAAAAGAGTTTGAAAGAAATATGGAACAATACCAAGGTCAAATAGAAAGATATAATAATATTTTAAATGACAGATTAATTTCTATGAGGGTAAAAGATTTAATTGGTGATGAGTTAAAAGAATTAAAAGGTTATAGTTTATTTGATTTCATCAATATATTAAAAATCTTAAGAATGTTTGAATTAGGCAGAATTACTAAAGAAGAAAAAGAAGAATTACTTATTGCTTTAGAAACATATAATGAAAAATTATTAGAAACAGCAAGATTACCTAAAACAATGACAGATCCGGTTGCAATTAAATTTGCCCGTGATAAAGCAATAGATGAAATGGGCATTGTTAGAGAAGAACTAATTAACAAAGGTATAGATCCAAATCCAAAAAATACAATTAAAATAGAAGATATAGTAAAATTTGATGTTCTTAGTAGACTTGATAGTAAATCATCTGCGCAAACTAATACACAAATATTCAAATCAGATGTAGTAAAACAATTAAGTGAACGATTCAGTACAGAAGTATTAAGAATATCAGAAAATGATAAAGAGAATGTAGAATTATACAACTTATTAAAATTAGAATATTTAAAATATCGAAAATTTATTGGATCGAGTGATAAAGCAATAGTGGAAGAAGAATACTTGATGGCTTATGAAAAAACTGATGATGAAGAATTAAAAGAAGAAATCAGAAAAGAATTATCAGTTGATCCATATAATTTAGTATTTACTACCTTGCCATTTGATATCACATCTTTTATAGATTATTTAAATGCTAAAGATAGAAAAAGATTAGAACCGGAAGAAGTAACATATGAAAGTGAATTTTCAGGAAGTACTAGATAATATTATTGAAAACTTAGATGGCCCAAAAAGATTATTAATTCATTCTTGTTGTGCCCCTTGTAGTAGTTGTGTATTAGAAATACTTGCTAAACATTTCTATGTAACAGTATATTATTATAATCCTAATATTGAACCAAAAGAAGAATATGAAAAAAGAAAAAATGAACAAATTAAATTCTTAAAAGCATTTAAAACCAAATATCCAATAGATATGATAGATGCTGATTATGAAAATGATTTATTCCATGAAACTATTAAAGGATTAGAAGATGAACCTGAAGGTGGAGCTAGATGTCCTAAATGTTTCATGCTAAGATTAGAAAAAACAGCAGAAAAAGCTAGAGAATTAGGATATGACTATTTTGGTACTACGTTAACAGTATCACCACATAAAAATAGTCAAGTATTAAATGAGATAGGTAAGATTCTAGAAGAAAAACATAATATAAAATACCTTTACAGTGATTTTAAAAAACGTGAAGGCTATAAAAGAAGTATAGAATTATGTAGATTATATAACATATATAGACAATGCTATTGTGGCTGCATGTATAGTAAAATAGAAGCAGATGAATATAGAAAAAAACAATTAGAAAACAAATAAGTTCCTTAATAGGAATTTTTTTGTTATAATTATATTAGGTGATATCATATGCGTAAATATAGATTAGCAGTAATAGATCCAGATGATGACTATGAAACATTATTTTCATTTAACGTAGATGAAAAAGGACTGCCATTTAAAACAGATGCTCCAAGTGAACTTGCGGAGATAGACTTATATACAATGCAATTCAATAATGTAAATGATATAGAATTAGAATTATACACTGCAGGATTGATAGATGAAGATTATGTAATAAAGGTCGAATACCCCGTTAACCCTGATGAGAAAAAAAGAATAGATGTAATGTATAAGAAAGATATTGAGTTATTACCATTCGCACAAGAAATAGTTGAATCAGGTGGTTCAAAAGTAGACACAAATTCAAGTTATTTTAATAAATTCTTAAACGGTATTGAAACTAAAGATGGTAAATGGCTTGATTTCATGCTTGATAATCATTATATAAGTAAAGATTTATATCAAAAAATATATGATAATAGATTTTATAAATTTGATAAATTCGTAGAAAGACAAATTGCAGAACAAATCTCATCATATAATATGATTAGAAAGATTTATGTAGGTACTAAAAGATATGAACATCAACAAGATTATTTGGAAGATGCCCAACCAGGTACATTAATACAAGGAATTAAAGATTTAGATGATATCATATATGAAGAACCGGATGAACCATATAAAGATTATTCTGATGAAAAATGGCATAGATAAAAGGATTTAATCCTTTTTTTCTTGTAAAAAATAACAAATATTGTTATAATTTAAATAGGTGATACTATGAAAAAGAATGGGTTTACATTAATCGAACTTTTAGGGGTAGTAACAATTCTCGCGATTATTTTAATGATTGGTACAAATGCCGTATCAAAAATAATAAAAGAGAATAAAAAACATATGCATGATGAACAAATGTCTAATTTCGTAGACGCAGTTAGAATATGGTCTGCTGATAACGTAAATAGTTTACCTTATGATGGAAGTACAATAACAATCACATTAGAAACACTTATAGTGGATGGATTAGTAGAAGATAATGTAATAGATCCATTAACAGATGAAGCGTTCCCTAAAACAACTTCATTTTGTATAAAAAATATAAATGGTAGTTATACATACGGAATAGGTAATAACTGTTAAAGACTAACCGTCTTTTTTTATATAAGTAGGTGACATATGGAAGATATAAATTTTAATAATTTAAAAGAATTATATGAAAGATTAAAACCAGCGTTAACAAGTAAAAAAGATGAATTAAAAAAACTTGGCTGTGATTATATAGATGAATTTGATATATGGAAATATTTAGGTATGAAAAAATGGAAAAGTGCATCTGATTTATTACTATATCAAATGGTAGATGACATAATAAATGTAGATAACTACGTATTAATAGATTATTATAAAAATAAGAAAGTAGATGACTAATATGGTTACATATAAAGATTTAGAAACAAAAATAAAAACATATTTAGACGCGGATGATATAAAAGAAGTAAAAAAAGCTTATCTTTATGCTGATGAAAAACATGCAGGTCAAAAAAGAATGACAGGTGATGATTATATAGTTCATCCTTTATCAGTCGCATTAATTTTAGCTAACATGAAAGCTGATAAAGAAACAATATGTTCAGGATTACTTCATGATGTATTAGAAGATACAGAAACAGAATATGATGATATAGTAAAACTATTCGGTAATGAAGTAGGTGTTATAGTATCAGGTGTAACTAAAATCAATAATATTACATTTAAAGGTGGAGAAAACGAAGCTAGTATTGCAAATCAAAGAAAGATACTAGTAGGTTTAACAGAAGATGTACGCGTTATCATAGTTAAATTAGCCGATAGATTAGATAATATGAGAACATTATGGGTACATCCAGAAGAAAAACAAAAGAAAAAAGCAATTGAGACATTAGATATATTAGTTCCAATCGCTCATAGATTAGGTATGAGTAGCATTAAAAGTGAATTAGAAGAACTATGCTTAAGATATCTAAAACCAGATGTATATTTTGATATAGTAGAAAAATTAAATCAAAGTAAAGCTGAAAGAGATGAATTAGTTAAAAAGATGTTAGCTGAAGTATCTAATATCTTAAACGAACATGGTATTAAACATGAAATAAAAGGTAGAGCTAAAAGTATTTATAGTATCTATAAGAAATTAGATACAGGAAGAAGATTTAGTGATATATATGATTTACTTGCCTTAAGAGTATTTGTAGATACAGAAGTAGATTGTTATCAAGCATTAGGTATCATTCACGCTAAATTTAAACCAATTCCTAAAAGATTTAAAGATTATGTTGCGATGCCTAAAACAAATATGTATCAATCATTACATACAACAGTATTTGGTATCGAAGGACATTTATTTGAAATACAAATAAGAACATATGAAATGGATGAAGTAGCAGAACATGGTTTTGCCGCTCACTGGTCATATAAAGAACATAAAAGAATGGATTCTAAAGAAATGCAAAATGAAATGGAACATAAATTACAATTCTTTAGATCAATCATTGAACTTAAAAATGAAGAATCAGATGATGAATCATTCGTTAATTCAGTTAAAGAAGAATTTAAAGATACTATTTATGTATTTACACCAAAAGGTGATGTAATAGAATTACCTGCAGGTTCTACACCAATAGACTTCGCGTATAGAGTTCACTCTAATATCGGTGATAAAATGGTAGGTGCAATCGTAAATAACCAAATAGTACCATTAGATTATGAATTGAAAGATAATGATATAATAAAAATTAACACTAATAAAAATTCATTAGGTCCTAATAGAGAATGGTTAAATATGGCTAAAACCCAATCTGCACGAAACAAGATTAAATCATTCTTCAATAAATTAGATAAAGATGAATACTCTAAACGTGGAGAAGAGTTACTTGCTAAAGAATTAAGACATCAACATGTAAGTATTACAGATTTCTTAACAGATGAGAACATCGATAAAATTGACAGTGATTTTAAATTAGGTGATTTAAACGAAATATATATCGCGATTGGTTCTAATAAAATAACAGCTAAAGCAGTAGTAAATGATGTTTTAGATTTAAATGAGTCTAAAGAAGAAGCAATATTCAGAAAAACAAATAATAAAGAAGTAGAATTACCAAATATTAAAAATGATGTATTAGTAGATGGTATAGATCAAATAAAAGTCAATATTGCATCATGTTGTAAACCAGTACCAGGTGATAGAATAGTAGGTTATATAACAAAAGGTAATGGTATAACAATTCATAGAATGATGTGCCCTAATGTTAAAGAATTAGAAGAAAGATTTATATCTGTTCATTGGAACAATGTAATTACAAAAAGATATCCTACAACAATATTAGTTCATACAGTAACTAAAAAAGATATATTATTAGAAATAGTATCTAAATCATCAAATAATAACATATCAATTGAAAGTATTAATAATATGACATCATCTGATAATATAACTTATAGTATAACTGTATTAGTAGATAATAAAGAAGAATTAGTTAAATTCATGAATGATGTTAAAGGTATACCTGAAGTTAAAGATGTTGAAAGGGCGATTAAATGAGAGTAGTTGTTCAAAGAAGTAAAGAAGCAAGTGTATCTGTTGATAACAAAGTAGTTGGTAAAATAGATCATGGTATGGTTATTTTAGTAGGATTTACATATAATGATACCATAGAAGATATAGATTACATGATTAATAAAATAATTAACCTTAGAATATATAATGATGAAGAAGGTGTCATGAATAAATCTATATTAGATACAAATGGATCAATCTTATCAATATCACAATTCACTTTATACGCGGATGCTACTAAAGGTAGACGCCCTTCTTATGTAAATGCATTAAAAGGTGAAGAAGCAGTCAAATTATATGATGAATTCAATATTAGATTAAAAGAATATATCAATGTTGAAACTGGTATTTTTGGTGCTGATATGAAAGTATCATTGTTAAATGATGGTCCTGTTACAATTCTATTAGAAAGTAGGAAACATGACTAAAATAGTAATTATATTAATAATATATATACTATATAAATTAAACTTATTAGGTAAATTAGTAAATACTAGTTTACCTTTTCTTTTTGGATTTGTACTAGCTTATATACTAAATCCAATAGTATTAAAACTAAATAAAAAACTACCTAAATTATTAAGCATATCAATAGTAGTATTATCTTTAATACTTATGATGTTTATATTGTTTTATATATTAATACCTATACTAATTAAAGAAAGTGATAATATATATAATTTATTCATATCTTTATCATCTAGATTTAATATTGATATATCTAAATTGAATGAACTATTTAATTATAAGAATATATTAAATGGTATATCTTTATCACTAAATGTAATTACAAATTCTATAATCACTTTTATTAGTTTTATTTATATGTTGATAGATATGGATAAAATAAAAAAATTAATTAAAAACATAAATATAAAATTATATAATTATCTATCATATATAAGTAAAGATTTAAAAGAATATATTAGTAGTTTAATAAAAATAAGTATCATATCATTCTTTGAATATACTCTAGCTTTTCTAATAATAAGACATCCTAATCCAATCTTGATAGGATTATTAAGCGGAGTATTAAATATGATACCTTATCTAGGAGGAATGCTAACCATATTTATAACAATAATACTTGCGCCTAATATGATAATAAGAGTAAGTATATTATATATAGTATTAGGATTAATAGATGGGTATGTAATAACACCTTATGTATACGGTAAATACAATAAAGTTAATCCTATCTTAGGATTATTTGCCTTATCAATAGGAGGATTATTTGGACCAATCGGGATAATTATGTCATATCCTATTTTAATCATAATATTATCATCAATTAGATATCTTAATTATTGATAAAAATCGTATTTAATGTTAAACTTATATATAGTATAGGAGTGCGTCAAATGAAGAAAAAAGGGTTTACATTAATAGAATTATTAGCAGTAATAATAATACTAGCTATTTTGGCTTTTATATTAATTCCAGTAATACAAGATTTAATATCAGATGCAAGATATGGCGCTGCAGCAGATTCAGTATTAAACTATGTTCATGCAGCAAATACACAAGCATCAGTAGATGTAGGTGGATTTGAAGAATATAAATTAAATCTATCAGATACATTTGAATTAGATAGTGAAATAGATACCGAAGA
>JAEEGL012798099.1_pt1 | contig 11258 bp, 9 predicted proteins | sample 9134231 | NCBI WGS metagenome assembly JAEEGL01 (sample SAMN16246548, study PRJNA631951) | gut metagenome | biome: gut microbiome; feature: rumen; material: fiber-attached | host: Bos | place: Iran: Karaj | collected 2018-10
GGTAGTCCGGTACGGTACCGTCCGTGAAGCCGTTGACGATGTAACGGATCTCGTCGCCGGAAAGCGTCTCGCCGTTCACCTTTTTCTCGATCAGATCAACCATGCGCATGCGAAAGTACCTCCTGTAAAAAATGGATAGAATATTATATCACGATCCGGACGGATTGGCAACGTCTTTTCCGATCCGGGGCAAAACCGAACGAAGGAAGCGATCCGGCTGTTCCTCCCCATCCGACAGGCAGACCGGCGCGTTCTTCAGGCGCACGTCCGCGCTTCGGAACACGTCCGGCCGGTTGGTCACGACGCAGTCCGCCGCCGCTGCCGCGTCGAACAGTCCGATGCGCCTGAGGATGCGGTCCGCATCGCCGTACAGCGGCACAAGCTCGGTTTCGGAAAGCCGTTCGTCCGTCCCCGCGTCCGCCGGTTCGTCGGACGCAAGCCAGATGCGGCGCAGTCCGAGATCCAGCGTCTTTCGGATCAGCGGTCCCGCCGTCACGTTGCCGGTTTCGATCACGGCGATCGACCCCGGGATCACGCCGAGCGTCGCTTTGACGCCGTCGCACGCAACCGTTTCCGCACGTCCGCCGCACGCGCACAGCAGCGCGCGCACCGTGCCCTTTCCGCCGAATGCAAGCGGCATCCGGCGCACACGAAATCCCGCGTCGGCCGTGAGTGTGCCGAGCGTGCGCGTCAGACCCTCCGCGTCGCCGGTTTCGGAGGCCAGCGCAAGCAGTACGGTCAGGCCCTCGCAGCGCTGCATCGGCGCGACGGGGCCGGCCGGTAAAAATTCAGCCGCTTCTTCGGCATGGATCGCGCCGGTCTCGTCGATGCGGGCGAGCACCGGATACGGACCGAAGGCCTCCAGATAGTTTGCCTGCACAAGCGGGCGGCAGAGACACAGCCGCGCAAGAAGCCGGTCCAGCGCGTGCATCGTCTTGCCCGCGGCGCGCGACTGCTTGATGCCGACATAGCAGACGATACAGGTGTACACCGGGCTTTGCGACACGGGATCGAACGGCTCGCACGCCTCGAAGAGTTCCGTGCCGTTCGGATCGGACGCGTAGATCGCGGACAGCGCGATTTGCCAGCAGGCCCGCTTCGTTTCGTCGGAAAAGTCCGCGACCGGAAAGCGCATCCCGATCGGAAACCAGTGCCAGATCATGCTTCCTCCTCCGTTTCCAGGGCCGAAAGCGCGCGTTCCGCGTCCTCCAGCCGATCATACAGGTTCCCTTCCTCCGTCTCCAGCGCGGAGACGGTCTCGTAAAGCCGCTGCATCGCGCGATAGTCGTTTCCGGTCTGCGCCAATAGCAGCGCCGCCTCGGCCTCGCGCTTTTTCGTTTCGTTTTCGGCGATCAGCCGTTCGATGCGGGAAACCTCCTGCCGCGCCTTCACGCGAAGCTGTTTCTGCTCCTTCTTGCGCAGGTACGCGTTGTCCGCCTCCGGCTTTTCCTTCGGCTTCGGCTTTTCGGCGCTTCGCGCATACAGCGTTTCAAACAGGTCGTCGTTCTCATCGCGCTGCTCGACAAATCCCTCCGGCGTCATCAGGATCACGCGGTCCGCCAGCCGTTCGACCATGTAGCGGTCGTGCGTGACGATCAGCACCGTGCCGGTGAACTGCTCGAGCGCAGATTCCAGCATTTCGGCGGAGGCGATGTCCAGATGGTTCGTCGGCTCGTCCAAAAGCAGCACGTTCGCGCCGGACAGCACGAGCTTCAACAGCCGGATGCGCGCCTTTTCGCCGCCGGACAGCGTGCCGATGCGCTTGTCAATGTCGTCGTTTTTGAACAGGAACATGCCGAGCCAGCCGCGCAGCCGGTTGTATTCCATGTGCGGGAACGTGTCGTACAGCTCGCCGATCGCGCTCTTCTCGTCATGCAGGTCATAGGTGTTCTGCGCGTAGTAGCCGAGCCGCACGCCGGCGCCGAGCTTATACGTTCCCTCGGTCGGGCGCTCCTGTCCCGTAAGGATCTTCAGAAGCGTCGTCTTGCCGCAGCCGTTTGCGCCGATCAGGCAGACGCACTGCCCCGCGCGGATCATGCAGTCGAGGTGCGAGAAGATGCGGTGTTCCCCGAACGCCATGCCGAGGTCCTTGAGCTCGATCACCTCATTGCCGGTCGGCGCGGGCGTCGGGAAACGGAAGGCAAAGGATTTTTCGTCGCGCTCCGGCTCGACCATATCCTCTTTGATGCGGTCGATCTGATGCTGCTTGGACGCGATCGTGATGTAGTTGCGCTCCTGATTCCAGCGCTTCTGCTGTTCGATGATGCCCTCGATGCGGCGGATCTCCTTCTGCTTGCGCAGATAGATCCGCTTCATGAGCTCGCGTTCGGTCATTTTGAGCTCCATATAGCGCGTATAGTTGCCGTCCGTACCGCGGATACGGCCGTGCTGCAGCTCCAGCATGCGCGTGACCGTGTCGTCCAGAAACGCGCGGTCGTGCGAGACGACCAGCACCGCGCCCTTGAACTGTCGGAGATACTCGGTCAGCCAGCGGATCGCCGCAACGTCGAGGTTGTTGGTCGGCTCGTCTAAAAGAAGCAGATCGGCCTTGGACAGGATCGCGCGGGCAAGCATCGCCTTGCTGATCTGACCGCCGGAAAACGACGTGACGGAGCGGGAAAGATCCTCCTCCGAAAAGCCGAGTCCCAAAAGCGCCGAGCGCGTGATCGCGCGATACGTCGCTCCGCCCTCGCGCGAAAGCGTATCCACCACGACCGCCTGCCGCTTGATCAGACGATCGCGCTCGCCCTCGCCGCGTTCGAGCTTCTCCGCGATGCGGGCTTCCTCCGCCTCCAGATCAAGGAGCGGCCGGAACGCTTCGAGCGTGAAGCGGTACAGATCGACGTCAGAGGAAAGCGCCGGGATCTGCTCGACATACGAAAGCTTCGTTCCCTGCGGCATGCCGAACGTGCCGCCGTCGAACGGTTCCTTTCCCATCAGGATCCGCATCAGCGTCGTTTTGCCGGTTCCGTTCACGCCGATGAGCCCCACGCGTTCGCCCGGACGGATCTCAAAGGACACGTCCGAAAACAGCGTACGGTCGGCAAAGGACTTTTTCAGATTTTCTACGCTCAATACTGCCATTGCTTCATCTGCCGTAAAAACATATTTTCAATTATATTGTATCATATCTTTCGTCTTTTGGAAATCATTTATAAAAATTTCAATTTTTTGTTGCATCTTCGTTGCATCCGGTATGGTATAATACACGCGAAAGGAGTCGAACGATGGACAAAGAGGTCAAACTGCTTCCGGGCAAAAAGAAACGGTCCCTGCCGGCCGCGCTGCGCGTTGCGATCGCGTTTGTGATCGCCATGACGCTCTGCGGGCTCGGGCTGTTCTTCCTGCTGCGCGACCGTTCGATCTCCCCCTTCCCGGCGGCCAACGCGGAATCGGAGTACCTGACCGCCAAGGAGGACTCGGTCCTTGCCCGCGGCGCGACGCCGTCGCCCGTTCCGGCAACGCTTGCGCCGACGCCCGTGCCGACGCCCGCGCCCACCGAAAACCGCATCGAGATCTCCCGCTACTCCACCCTGCAGCAAAACGACGACAACGCCGCCGTTTCCGCGCTGCAGCAGCGCCTGATGGACCTCGGCTATATGGAGGCCGACGAGCCCGGCACGCTGTACAACGAATCCACGAAGAACGCCGTAACGCTGTTCCAGCGCGCGACCGACGCCGAACAGACGGGCGTCGCCTCCGCTGCGCTGCAGGAGGTGCTCTTCTCCGACAACGCCCAGGAATACCGGATCAAGCTGAACGACAGCGGCGCGGACGTGCGCAGCATTCAGCGGCAGCTTTCGGACCTCGGCTATTACACCGACCGCATCACCGGCTATTACGGGCCGCTGACCGAGGAAGCCGTGCAGCGCTTCCAGTCCAGGAACGGACTCGACACGGACGGACAGATCACCCGCAACGAATGGGACCTGCTCTATTCCGACGACGCCGTTGCGCTCAGCACGCCCACGCCGTCGCCGACCCCGACCCCGACGCCGAAGCCGACCAATACGCCGAAGCCCACGACCAGAACCACGCCGAAGCCGACCGCAAAGCCGACTAAGACGCCGAAGCCCACGAACACGCCGAAGCCCACGAACACGCCGAAGCCCACCGCGAAGCCCTCGTCCGGATCGAACACACCGAAGCCGACCAAAACGCCGAAGCCGACCGGTACCCCGAAGGCCACAAGCACGCCGAAACCGACCAAAACGCCGAAGCCGACGAACACGCCGAAGCCCACGAACACGCCGAAGCCGACCAAGACCCCGAAACCGACGAATACGCCGAAGCCCACGAATACGCCGAAGCCGACCAAGACCCCGAAGCCGACGGCGGACAATACGTCGTATTCGCACAACCCGGACGGCGTCGTGTCCTGCGCCAAAAACCAGCTCGGCGATCCGTATGTGCTCGGCGACGAGGGTCCGGATTCGTTCGACTGCTCGGGACTGGTCTACTATTGTCTGAAAAAATGCGGGGTCAGCGTGAGCCGCCGCAACGCCTATACCTATTCCAACAACGACAGCTGGAAACGGATCGACTCCGTGGACGACCTCAAGAAGGGCGATCTGCTGTTCTTCAAGAGCGACACGAGCGACAAGGTCAACCATGCCGCGATCTACATCGGCAGCAAAAAGTTTATCCATGCGAGCGCCAGCAAGGGCGAGGTCGTGCAAAGCTCCTTCTCCTCCTACTGGTACCGCAATTTCGTGTGCGGGAGGCGCGTATTCGACTGATGTCCTGTTCGATCTGTCCCCGAACCTGCAACGTCGACCGTTCAGCCGCAGCCGGATTCTGCGGTTGTTCTTCCGTTGTGCGCGTTGCGCGGGCGGCGCTGCATTTTGACGAGGAGCCGTGCATCTCCGGCACGCGCGGCAGCGGCACGATCTTCTTCTCCGGCTGCAATCTGAAATGCATCTTCTGTCAGAACATGGTCCTGCAGAACGGGACGAAGGGCGAAGTCTTTTCCGTGCCGCGCCTGAAGGAAACGATGCTGAAGCTGCAGCAGATCGGCGCGCACAACATCAATCTGGTCACGCCGACGCCGCACCGCGACGCGATCACCGAGGCGCTGCGGCTTGCAAAAAACGACGGGCTCTGCATTCCCGTCGTCTACAATACGAACGCGTACGAGACCGTCGAAACGATCCGCGCCTATGAAGGGCTCGTTGATATATATCTGCCCGATCTCAAATACGTCGACCCGCGCCTGTCGCTGAAATTCTCGAAGGCCGCGGACTACTTCGATACGGCGATCGAAGCGATCGCGGAGATGATCCGGCAGACGGGCTTTATGCAGCTCGATGAAAACGGGCTTGCGACGCGCGGCGTGCGCATCCGGCATCTGGTGCTGCCGGGCTGCGTGTTCGATACGCGAAACGTGCTGAATGCGATCCGTGAGCGGTTCGGTCCCGACTGCCCGATCTCGCTGATGTCGCAGTTTACGCCGATCCCGGAATGCAGCCAAAAGCCGCTCGACCGGCCGCTGACCCGCCGCGAATATGACGCCGCGCTGGAGCACTGTCTCTCGCTCGGCTTCACGAACGTGTACACGCAGGAGCGCACGAGCGTCGGACGGTCGTTCACGCCGCCGTTTTCGGATCATGTAGAGTTATAAAAAGCGGGAGGCCGAGATCGGCCTCCCCTGCTTTTATGCAAATAAGGATTCCAGATATGCCGCGACGCCGCCGGATTCGCACGAGCCGATGACAAGATCGGCTTTTTGTTTGACCGCTTCGTTTCCGTTTGCGACGCAGACGCCGGTCCCCGCCCATTCGATCATATCGAGGTCGAGCGTGTTGTCGCCGATCGCGGTGACCTCCTCGCGCGGAATATGCAGCATGGCCGCAACCTTTTCGAGCGCGCTTCCCTTGGTCGCCGAGACCGAACCGATCTCGATGAAGCCGGGCTTGGAGCAAAGCACGGACAGGTGGTCCGGCAGCAGCGCGCGGATCTCGCGGTACAGCTCCGCCTCCTTTTCGGGATCGACCGCAAACAGCACCTTCGGCGTGTTGTCGAGCGGGCGGTACAGAAGATGCGGATCCTCGATAAACGGCAGGTTCAATATGCCGGTGTACTGTGCGGTGAACGCGTTTGCCTTGCGAAAGACGACCGTGTCCTCCTCATAGATCTGCGCGTGAATGCCGAACGCATCCGCGACCGCGAACGCCGTGATCACGTCCTCGGGACGCAGATAGTTTGCGTACAGGTGTTCACCCGTTCTGCCGTCGGAGATGACCGCGCCGCCGTAATGGATCAGCGGCGAATACAGCGACAGCGATTCGCGGATCCTGCGCGTGCCGAAAAAGCCGCGGCCCGTCGCAAGCACGACCGTGACGCCGTGATCCTCTGCAAGCCGGATCGCGTTCTTCAGCCGCTCGTCCGGCAGCTTGCCGGTCATGACCAGCGTATCGTCGATGTCAAGCGCCAAAAGCTTCATGCGTCAAAGCTCCCGCGATCCGACCATTTGCGGAACGCCTCGTGCACCTCGCCCGCCATGTACAGTGAGCCCACGGCCAGCGTCGGCTCGGTTCCGCGCGCGGCGGTTTCGATCGCGTCATAGACGGTGTTGAACGCCGTCGCCTGTGCGCCGAAGCCTTCGATCAGCGCTGCAAGCTCCCCTGCGGGCATCGCGCGCGGGTTGTCCGGCGTGACCGTAAAGAACCTGCTTGCGATCGGCAGCAGCAGTTCGATCGACTGCGAAACGTCCTTGTCAGCCATCATGCCCATGACGATCTTCGCTTTTTGATCGGGGAACAGCCGTTGAAACGTCTCGACCGTGCCGCGCACGCCGTGCGGGTTGTGCCCGCCGTCCACGAAGAACGGCGGATCCTCGCGCAAAAGCTCGAATCGCGCGGGCCATACGGTGTCCTTGAGACCGATGCGCAGCGCTTCGTCCGAGATCGTGACGCCCTTCTTCCGCAAAAGCTGCACCGCGTCGATGACCGTTGCGGCGTTAGAAAGCTGATACCTGCCCAAAAGACCGAGCCTCAAATCGGTATAGTCCTTGTAGGAAAACGTCTGCCCGTGCAGATCGTACATGCCCTCGCGAAGCGTCGAGCGGTCGACGACGGACAGCTTTGCGCGGTGCTTCCTGCAGGCGGCCCGAATGACCGGCAGCGCGTCCTTGTGCTCGCCGTAGAACAGGACCGTGCCGCCGTCCTTAATGATGCCGGCCTTGGCGGAAGCGATCTCGCGGATCGTGTCGCCGAGGATGTGCATGTGGTCGAAGTCGATCGCGGTGATGATCGCCAGAAGCGGCGTATCGATCACGTTGGTGGAATCCAGCTCGCCGCCGAGCCCCACCTCCAGCACGACGTAATCGCAGTTCTGCCGCGCATAGTACAGAAACGCCGCCGCCGTGATGACCTCAAACTCGGTCGCCGGATTCTCCATGGAATCCACGACCGGCGCGATCTCCGTCACGATGGCCGCAAGGTCGTCGTCCGGGATCGGCGTGTTGTTGAGCTGGATGCGCTCATTGAAGCGGTCGACGTAGGGCGAAACGAACAGGCCCGTCTTGTAGCCTGCGGCGCACAGCACGCGCGAGAGCATCGCGCAGGTGCTGCCCTTGCCGTTGGTCCCCGCGACGTGGATGAATTTCAATTGCTTCTGCGGATTGCCGAGAAGACCGCAAAGCTCGACCGTGCGGGAAAGGCCCAGCTTGGACCCGCGCCAGTACATGCCGTGGATATAGGCAATCGCTTCTTCGTATGTCATGCGGATTCTCCTTTCCCTAAGCCCTTTTCAATGAGCGGATACAGCATGCGCACGGCTAAGATCTGCACTGCGGTCATGACCGCGACCAGCAGCAGCCGCAGCAGCAGATGCGCAAGAAACGGCACGCCGCCGTCGAAGTGCAGCACATGCAGCCACAGCGTGACCAGAAACAGCGAAACGAGCAGGTTCACCGGGATGATCGACAGCGCGGTCCGCAGCGTCAGCGTCTGTTTTTTGAACACAAGCCGGAACAGCAGTCCCGGCAGCACGCCGGTCAGCACCGCGTTCAGCGCGAACAGCGGATTCCACGCGTTGCCGGAGCTGGTGATCAGCGTGCCGACGAGGTCCGCAATGAACGAGCACAGCCCGCCCCAGACCGGCCCGAGTGAAAACGAGCAAAGGTAGATCGGGATCTCACGAAACGTGATCCGGCTGCCCGACGGCAGATAGAACGTAAACGGATAGATCGAAAGCACGACCGCAAGCGCGGCAAACATCGCCGCGAACGTCAATTGACGTGTTGACACCCGTCGCATCGCCGCACCTCCTTTTCCATCAATCCGCAATATTATACAACACTCTTCTGAAAAACGCAAGAAAGAGACCGGAGATTCAGTCTCTTTCCCGCAAATTTCTTTTGCCGCTTATTCCGCAGCGTTTCTCTTCTTCAGGATCAGCACGATCGCAAGCGCGCCGAGTCCGATGACCGCGACGATGCCCACGATGAGGCCGATGACCAGAACCATGTTCGGGCCCTGCTTTTCGTCGGCGACGCTCTTTCCGTCGGGCGTCATCTGTCCCTCGGGCGTCGTCGGATCGGTCTTGCCGTCCGGATCGAGCGGCGCGCCGGATTCGACGGGATCCTCGCCGATCGGCGCAGGCGTGGTTTCACCCGGCAAAGTCGGGTCCTCGCCCGGCGCGTTCGTCGTCCCGGCGGTCGCTTCCGCAACGGACTCGGGTGTATTCTCCGGCGCAGGCGTGTTGGCGGGCGTCGCCGCTTCATAGGAGGCGGGCGCCATCGGCGTCTGGGGCGGCGGCGGCGTTACAATCCCCGTAGGTGCGCTTGACGGTTTGCCGGAAGGCACCGGCAGCGTGGACGTCTGGGGAACGGTCTGTCCCGGGTTGCTGGGCTTGGGCGACGGCGTCGGGGGCTCGGGCGTGACGATCACGGGCTCGATCGGCGCAAAGGTTTCGCCTGCCGCGCCGTCCTCCGGCACCTCATTGCCCTCGGTGTAAACACCGCCGACGGCGACCGGGTCGATCACGAACGAAGCCGCCTTGTACGCGTCGTCAATGCCGGTATATGCGATGCCGTTGAATACGAAATCGGTCGCGCCTTCCTTCTCGATGCGGAACTCCGCCTGGAACCAGAAGCCCTCGGCCTCCACGCCGTAGGCGTCGAAGAACGCAAAGTACATCTCGCCGTCCTTCACATTGTACTGGAAGTTGGACGCCTTGCCCTTCATCAGGGAGGTCAGATTCTGCTCCTCGTCCACCTGATTGACGGTGCCGAGCGTCAGAAACTCGGTATCATACTTCATTCTGCCCTGGATCGTATCCAGCTTTCTGCCGTCCGGCAGGTTCGGGTAAAGATAGAAATCGACCTTCACCACGTCGCCGACCGCGCCGGTTACCTTTTCGGACGCGATCAGAAGCTCGCCCTGCTCCGCTGCGCCCGCCGCCTGGCTCATTGCCATCGGGAGCGTCAGAATCAGCGCAAGCGCGATCAGAATTGCAGTAAAACGCTTCATATGGGGTCCTCCTGTGCGTTGCATTTTGTTTGATTCGCCGCCCGAAACGCAGGTTTGCCGCGGCGCTTTGCGGAAGAATGCGTATACAAAACACACGTCGCATAATTCGCTTTGTACATTATAGTACATTCTTGTCGGTTCGTCAAATGCTTATTGACAAATGCCGCAATTTTCCTTATGATAGATTAGAATTACCGCATGCATGCGGACGTTCCGCTGCCGTCGATCGCTGCGGCAGCGTTTTGAGGAGGATACCATGCAGGTTTACAACACCATGAGCCGAAGGAAGGAGCCGCTCGTCCCGATCAAAGAGGGCGAGATCTCCATGTACGTGTGCGGACCGACCGTGTACGACTACTTTCACATCGGCAACGCGCGGCCGTTCGTCGTGTTCGACACGATGCGCCGCTACCTCGAATACCGCGGATACAAGGTGAAATACGTTCAGAATTTCACCGACATCGACGATAAGATGATCAACCGCGCAAACCGCGAGGGCACGACGGTCAAGGAGCTCGGCGACCGCTTCATTCAGGAGTATTATCACGATGCGGACGCTTTGGGCATTGAGCGCGCAACGGTCAATCCACGTGCGACCGAGCACATCGGCGATATCATCAAGCTCGTCAAAAAGCTGATCGAAAAGGGCCACGCCTACGCGACCGACAACGGCGACGTGTATTTTTCCGTGCGGAGCTGGCCCGGCTACGGCAAGCTGAAGGGACAGGATATCGACGACATGGAAAACGGCGCGCGCATCTCCCCCACCGAGCAGAAGCGCGATCCGCTGGACTTTGCGCTCTGGAAGGGCGAGAAGCCCGGCGAGCCGAGCTGGCCTTCCCCGTGGGGCAAGGGCCGTCCCGGATGGCACATCGAGTGCTCTGCGATGAGCATGAAGTACCTCGGCGAAACGTTCGACATTCACGGCGGCGGCATGGACCTGATCTTCCCGCACCACGAGAACGAGATTGCGCAGAGCGAAGGCGCCACGGGCAAGCCGTTCGTCCACTACTGGATGCACAACGGCTACATCAACATCGACAATCAGAAGATGAGCAAGTCCCTCGGCAACTTCTTCACGGTGCGCGACATTGCGAAGGAGTACGACCTCGAGGCCGTGCGCATGTTCCTGCTCTCCGCAAACTACCGCAACCCGGTCAACTTCTCGCGCGAGCTGATGGAACAGACCGTGACGAGTCTGCAGCGTCTGTACACCGCGCGCGACCGGCTCTTTGACACCGCGATCGACGAGACGGCGGACGATTCCGACGTACAGGCGCAGCTTGACGGGTTCCGCGACCGCTTCAACGAAGCGATGGACGACGACCTCAACACGGCCGACGCTCTGGGCGTGCTGTTCGATCTGGCCCGCTGGATCAACGTGTTTGCGACCGGCGCGCACACATCGGCCGCAATCGAGGCGGTCAAGGCGCGCTATGCCGAGCTGAACGGCGTCCTCGGCCTTGTCGTCAAGGAAAAGAAGGAGGACTTCCCCGAGGAGGCGCTGGCGCTTTTGGAGGCGCGCAAGGCGGCGAAGAAGGCGAAGGACTGGGCAAAGGCGGACGCGATCCGCGAAGAGCTCAAAGCAATGGGATTTGCCGTCGAGGATACCAAAGACGGTTCCAAGCTGAAAAAGCTGTAATACACGATCGAATCAAAAAGGAGAATTACAATGGGTTTAGGGTTACTGTTTCCGATTCTGCTGCTCGCAATGGGCGTTTACGTTTTGGTCGGTGCGATCAAGGGCAAGGGCAGACTGTTCTCGATCGAGAACTTCAAGGACGA
>JAEEGL014444892.1_pt1 | contig 11258 bp, 9 predicted proteins | sample 9134231 | NCBI WGS metagenome assembly JAEEGL01 (sample SAMN16246548, study PRJNA631951) | gut metagenome | biome: gut microbiome; feature: rumen; material: fiber-attached | host: Bos | place: Iran: Karaj | collected 2018-10
GAGAAGCCGGACAATCTGCAGATCACCTGCCTGTACCCCGTGGCGACCGACACCAACTTCTTCAAGGTCGCCAACGAGCTGGAATTCGAAAAGCCCTTCCCGGTCCAGAAGCCCGGCGTCGTGGCCAGAAAGATGGTCCGGGGCATCGAGGAGGGACGCGAAAAGGTCTCGCCCTGCGGCCTGTTCGGCTTCGCCAAGGTGCTGATGGGCGTCGCGCCGCCCGTGCGCACGGTCTATTGGAAGCACGAGACGGAGAAGCTCGAGCGCTTCAAGAAGCGCGTCGCCATGCGCCGCACCGAGTTCCGGGACGAGGCGCGGGCGCGCGTCGAAGCGCTGCGCGAGAAGGAGGCCGAGGCCAGGGCCCATGTGGAGGCCCTGCGCGAGAAGGAGCGGGACGCCCGCCGGGAGATCGACGAGAAGGCGGCCAGGCTCCGGGAGGAGATCAAGGACAAGCTACATGAGTTATGAGATGCTTCTGAGCCCGATGAAGATCGGGACCATGACGGTCAAGAACCGAACCGTCATGACCGCGGCGGAGATGAGCCTCGGCCAGACCAACGGCTGCCCGACCGAAAAGCTGATGGCCTACTATGAGGAGCGGGCCAAGGGCGGCATCGGCATGATCATCCCCGGCGTCTGCCGCGTCAACGACATGGGCGCGGCCTCCACCTTCACCCAGCTGGCCATGAGCCAGGACTACCAGATCGCGCCCATGCACGAGTTTGCCGAGCGCCTGCACCGCCACGGGGCGAAGCTGTGCATCCAGCTGCACCACCCGGGACGGCAGGGCTATGCCAGCTCCATCAACAGCCTGCCCGTGGTCATCCCGGTGGTCGAGCGCTTCCCGAAGGTCCTCGACGGCCTGTTCAAGTGCACGCCCCTGCTCCTCGGCCTCGAGGAAAAGGGCATCTGCATGTCGGTGCAGAGCCCGTCGAAGTGCGAGCTGAGCGCCCACGGCGCAACGCGCATCCACGCCATGTCGAAGCGCGAGATCAAAAAGCTCATTCAGGACTTCATCGACGCGGCGGAGCGCTGTCAGAAGGCGGGCGTGGACGCGGTGGAGCTGCACGGCGGCCACGGCTACATGATCCAGCAGTTTCTGAGCCCCAACACCAACCTGCGCACGGACGAGTACGGCGGCAGCTTTGAAAAGCGTCTGCGCTTCGTCAGCGAGATCGTCACCGGCATCCGCGAGCGCTGCGGCCGGGACTACCCGCTGATCGTGCGCCTGACCGTGGACGAGATGTACGACCGCATCGGCATGCCCGGCAAGGGCTACGGCCTCGAGGACGGCAAGCGCATCGCCAAGCGCCTGGAGGAGCTGGGCGTCGACGCGATCAACGTGACCTCCGCCTGCTACGACGTCTACAACCGCTGGCTGGAGCCGACCTCCTACGAGCCGGGCTGGCGGGCGTATCTGGCGAAGGAGATCAAGGGCGTGGTCTCCATCCCGGTCATCGCCGCCAACTTCATGCGTTCGCCCGATCAGGCGGAGCGCCAGCTCGAGGAGGGTTACCAGGACTTCATCGGCTCGGCGCGCTCCTTCATCTGCGATCCGCACTGGGTCAAAAAGATCGAAGAGGGACACCCCGAGCAGATCCGGCGCTGCATCGGCTGTCTGCACTGCATCAGCTCCTTCATGACCAACGCCAAGGTCGGCAAGAGCGGCGAATGCGCGCTCAACCCCGGCGTCGGACGGGAGCCCGGCTACGAGGAACCGGTCCGGGACGGCTACGGCCGTCAGATCGTCGTGGTCGGCGCGGGCATCGCGGGCCTCGCCGCGGCGGAGACCATGGCAAGGCGCGGCTTTGCCGTGACCGTCCTCGAGAAGGACGCGGAGCCGGGCGGTCAGATCCGGACGGCGGCGGCCTGCAATCTCAAGGGCAAGCTCGCCTGGTGCATCGAGGACCGCATGGCGATGCTGAGAGCGCTCGGTGCGGAGCTGCGCTTCGGCGTCGAGGCGACGCCGGAGACGATCGCGGCGCTCAAGCCCTACGCGGTGCTGGTCGCGACCGGCGCGCTGCCCTTCCGGCCGGGCTCCATCCCCGGCATCCATCTGCCCCACGTCTTCACCGCACCCGAGATCATCCACCGGCAGCACGTCGCGCGGGACCAGAAGGTGGTCGTGGTCGGCAGCGGCATGACCGGCCTCGAGACCGCCGAGATCCTCAACGAGACCGGCAACGAGGTCACGATCCTCGAAATGGCGGACGAGATCGCGCCGGGCACCTGGTTCCAGCTCCTGGACGACGAGATGGAGCGCCTCACGCCTTTCGGCACGCGCTTCCTGCCCTCGCATCAGCTCCTCGAGATCCGGGAGGACGAGGTCCTCGCCCGGAACGTCAAGACCGGCGAGGTCCTGCACCTGCCGGCCGAGTGCGTGGTGCTGTCCCTCGGCGTCAAGCCGGCGGGCACGCTGGCCAAGGAACTCGGCGAAACGCTGCCGCGGGTCTACGCCGTGGGCGACGCGGTCAAGAGCGGCACCATCGCCGACGCGGTCAAGAGCGCCAACGCCGTCTGCGCCCTCATCCGCTGAATCCGCAATAAAAAACTCCCCGCCGGGCGGGGAGTTTTTTTGTTATCCGTGTTTTTTGCCGCGCCGCCAGGGGAGACGCAGCGGCTCGTAGGCCTCGCCCAGACGGTGGAGCAGACGCATGGCGTCGTGCTCCGTGCGGTAGGGCTGGGGGAGGAAGACCTCCTGCGCGCTCAGCCCGGGCTCCTTCTCGCGCAGCATGTCCATCAGCACCTGCTCCGCATGGGCCTGGGTGGCTTCGGAGGAATAGAGATAGAGGCCGCTGATCCCAGACGCGGCGGTCTGGGCGCGGACGGCCGCGCGCAGCGGCTTGTCGGCGAGGAAGCCCTCCAGCTCCCGCCGGATCTCGGCGATCCGGTCGTCCTCGGCGATGATCTTGAAGTAGACGATCTCCGCCTCGCGGTAGATCTCGCCGTCCAGATACGAGCGGTAGGGCGAGCGCCGCAGACGGTCGTAGAGCAGCTCCTCGGGCGGGGTGTTCGGCCCGGCGTGGAAGATGCAGGTCTTGCCGCGGTGGATGGTGTAGATGAAGCAGCCGATGCCGAGGCGCGCCAGCTCCTCGCGCAGCTCGCCCGCCAGCTCCTCGCCGATGGTCTCGGCGTAGAGGTACTTGTTCTCGTCGGCGTCGTAGATGGCCGCGCCGTCCATGACGATCAGCGGCACGCCGAGCAGCAGCTCGCGCATGCGCAGGATCAGAAAGGCGGGCGCGTGCTCGGAGATCATGCAGATCTTCGCCCCGTCCTCATACAGATAGTTCATGCGCAGGAGCACGGCGGGGGAGATGTGCGAGAAGCGGTCGGGCACGAGATCCCTTGCCCGGACGAAGAAGACCTTGTCGCGCTGCCGCACGCGGGGAAGGCGGAAGACATTGACCGCGATGGCGATCAAGGTGCCGAGCAGGACGCCCGTGATGCGCAGGACGGTGTTGTAAAGCGGCGCCTCGATCTCCGGGAAGGCGATCACGACGCAGAGGAAGACGATGGCGGCGAGGCCCGAGGCGTCTGGCTTGCGGATCAGCACCGCGCTGTAGATCGAGAGCATCACGCCGATCGCCATGAAGGCGTGGATCAGCGGCATGTGCTGCGCAAGCGCGGGGAAGATCAGCAGCGCGAACAGCAGCGCCAGCCCCCAGAAGGCGCCGATCAGCGTCCCGGCCATGCGGTTGACGGCGTATGTGCGCGTGTCGCGCACATAGGGCTGCATGCAGACGATGGCCGTGATGGCCGCCTCGGTCGGCATGTCCTGCCCGCGGTAGCCGCGCAGATAGTAGATCAGCAGGCACAGGAAGACCGCGATGCCGGTCTTGAGGATGCGCTGACCGAAATGGGGGAAGGGGAAAACGGGATATGGCTTTTTTACAGGATCACGGCGCATGGCAAACTCCGTTCAATGAAATCGTTTCGGGCACTATAGCACAAGCGCGCAGGAAAGTCAATCGGAAGAACGGGGGAAGCCGCAAAACAGCCCTTGACAAATGTGCAAAGGGATGCTACAATCCATCCAAACCGCAGAGGAAGAGTGAGTAAGCCAGACCTCTTCTCCCACAGCGAGCCGCCGACGGTGCAAGGGCGGCGGAGAACATCCGGCCGAATGGACTTCCGAGGGCGAGCGGAAAGGGCTGCATCAGCCCGAGTATGTGAGCCGGGGCATGACTCCCCGTTACCAAAGGTCTGCGTATGATGGTACGCGTAAAGTGGGCGCGGATTCCGCGTCAAGCCGGGTGGCACCGCAGGTTCGGTTTCGTTCCTGTCCCAGCAAAGAATTTTGCAGGGGCAGGTTTTTTGTTGCCCCGAGAAAGGAAGCGTTCCCCATGAAAAAAAGCATCGCCCTTCTTCTCAGCGTCCTGATGATCCTCGCCCTCGCCGCCTGCGGCGGCAGCGCCCCCGCGCAGAGCGCGGCCCCGGCTCCCGCCGGGACGGAAGCCCCCGCGGAGGGAGAAAGGACCGTCTACACCGTCGGCATCTGTAACTTTGTCGATGACGCCTCCCTCAACCAGATCATCGCGAATATCCGCGCGCAGCTCGCCTCCCTCGAGACCGACGAGGTCGGCTTCGAGATCCTCGAGGACAACTGCAACCTCGACGCGAACGTCATGAACCAGATCATCACCAACTTCATCGCGCAGGACGTCGACCTGATGGTCGGCGTGGCGACGCCGGTGGCCATGGGCATGCAGGCCGCGACGGAGGACAACGGCCTCCCCGTCGTCTTCGCCGCCGTCTCCGATCCCCTCGGCGCGGGCCTGGTCTCGTCTCTGGAGGCTCCGGGCGCGAACATCACCGGCAGCTCCGACTACCTCGACACCAACGCCGTCATGAACCTCATCTTCGCGCTCAAGCCCGACGCCGATCTGATCGGCCTGCTCTACAACGTGGGCGAAGATTCCTCCACTGCTCCCATCGCCGCGGCCAAGGAGTACCTCGACCGGAAGGGCGTCGCCTATGTCGAGCGCACCGGCACCACCGTCGACGAGGTCATGCTCGCCGCCGAGGCCCTGGTCAGCGACGGGGTCGACGCGGTCTTCACCCCGACGGACAACACCGTCATGACCGCGGAGCTGTCCATCTATGAGACCTTCGCCCAGGCGGGGATCCCGCACTTCACCGGAGCGGACAGCTTCGCCCTCAACGGTGCCTTCCTCGGCTACGGCGTGGACTACGCCAACCTCGGCGTGGAGACGGGCAACATGGTCGCCGAGATCCTGCTCGGCGGCAAGGACCCCGGCACGCTGCCGGTCCTGACCTTCGACAACGGCACCGCCACCGTCAACACCGACATCTGTGAGGAGCTCGGCCTCGACTTCGACGCGGTCGCCGAGACCTTCGCCCCTTTCTGCACCAAGGTGCAGCCCATCACCACCGCCGAGAGCTTTGATGATCTCGGCTGATGCGGGCCCTTGCCTGCATCCCAAAGGAGTAATCTGAATTGCTGTCCATCCTTCAAACCGCCCTTGAGCTGGGCCTGATGGGCTCGCTCACGGTGCTGGCCCTGTTTCTGAGCTATTCGATGCTCAATGTCTGCGACCTGTCGACCGACGGCTGCTTTACCCTCGGCGCCGCGGTCGGCGCGGTCGTCGCGATCGCCGGGCACGCCTGGCTCTCCATCCCCGCGGCCATGGGCGCGGGCATCCTCTCCGGCTTTGTCACGGCGATCCTGCAGACCAAAATGGGCATCGACAGCCTCCTTGCCGGCATCATCGTCAACACCGGCCTGTATTCGGTGAACATCGCCATCATGGGCGGGGCCTCGCTGCTGAACATGAACAAGACGGAGACGGTCTTCACCAAGATGAAGGCCCTGCTCGCCGGCACGGCCCTTGCCCCGTATTTCAAGACCGTCGTCGCGCTGATCGCGGTGGCCTTCGCCGTTGTCTTCCTCTCGCTCTTCCTGCGTACGCGCCTCGGCCTCGCCATCCACGCCACGGGCGACAATCCCGACATGGTCCGCTCCTCGTCGGTCAACACCTCGGTGATGACCATCGTGGGCCTGTGCTGCGCCAACGCCTTTACGGCGCTCTCCGGCTGCCTCCTGGCCCAGGCGCAGAAGTCCGTCAACATCGACATCGGCTCCGGCATGGTCACGATCGCCCTGGCCTCCCTGCTGATCGGCCGGGCCTTCAAGTCAAGGGGCAGCATCCCGGGCAGGGCGCTCGGCGCGGTGCTCGGCGCGATCGTGTTCCGCCTGGTCTACGCCCTCGCCCTGCGCCTGAACATGCCCGCCTTCATGCTCAAGCTGGTATCCTCGGTCATCGTCGTGCTGGCGATCGCCGGGCCCTATCTGCGCTCGCGCTATCCGGAGCTGCACCGCAGACTCTCCCACAAGTACGGGAAGGGGGGCAGGGAGCATGCTTGAGATCAAGCACATTTCCAAGACCTTCAATCCCGGCACCGTCAACGAGAAGAAGGCCATCAGCGACCTGTCGCTCTCGGTCCCGGACGGGGATTTCATCTCCATCATCGGCGCCAACGGCGCGGGCAAATCCACGCTCTTCAACGCCATCGCCGGCTCCTTCTTCACCGACAGCGGCAGCATCTTCCTCGGCGGGGAGGACATCACCCTCCAGCCCGAGCATGTGCGCGCCAAGACTATCGGCCGCCTGTTCCAGGACCCGATGCGCGGCACCGCGCCGAACATGAGCATCGAGGAAAACCTCGCCCTCGCGGCGGGACGCGGCGGCTGGCTGGCGCGGATCAAGCGGCGCGACCGGGAGGAATTCCGCGACAAGCTCGCCCTGCTCGGCATGGGCCTTGAGGACCGCATGCTGCAGCCGGTGGGTCTGCTCTCCGGCGGCCAGCGGCAGGCGCTGACCCTCATGATGGCGACGATCAATCCGCCGAGGCTCCTGCTCCTGGACGAGCATACGGCCGCCCTCGACCCTGCGACGGCGGAGAAGGTCCTCGAGCTGACGAAGCAGATCGTCGCGGAGCAGAGGCTCACCTGCCTGATGATCACCCACAACATGCAGAGCGCCCTCGAGCTCGGCAGCCGCACGCTCATGATGGACGGCGGCCGGATCATCTTCGACGCCTCGGGCGAGGCGCGGACGAAGCTGAGCGTCTCCGACCTGCTGGTCCTGTTCAAGGAAGCGGCGGGCAAGGCCCTCGACAACGACCGCATGATGCTCGGCTGATCCGATCTGCAATAACAAAACAGGCCCGACGCGCTGTGCGCGTCGGGCCTGTTCATATTATTTCATATCATTCATTTGAAAAGCGCTTTACTTTTTCTCCGCGTTTGCGGCGAGATGCTCACGGGTCAGCTTCACCGTGACGCCGGACAGGGCGAGCAGGGCGATGAGGTTCGGGATGGCCATGAAGCCGTTGAGCGCGTCGGCGAGGTTCCAGGCGTCGGCCAGGCTCATGGTCGCGCCGATGAGGACGAAGACGACGAAGAGCACCTGATACACGCGGGTCGCCTTCACGCCGAAGAGATACTCAAAGCACCGGGTGCCGTAGAGCGACCAGCTCAGGATCGTGGACAGGGCGAAGAGGCTGAGGCAGACGGCGATGATGACCGCACCGAGCTTCGAGCCGAAGACCGTGCTCATGGCCGCCGCGACGTTCGCGCCGCCGCCGCCGGAGCCCCAGCTGATATCGATGCCGCCCGCGCAGTAGGCGGAGAGGACGGTCAGGCTGGTGAGGGTGCAGATGACGATGGTGTCCATGAAGACCTCGAAGATGCCGTAAAGGCCCTGGCGGACCGGATCGGTCTCGGAGGTCGCGGCGTGGGCGATGGGGGCGGAGCCGAGACCGGCCTCGTTGGAGAAGCAGCCCCTGCCGACACCCTTCTTCATGCTGGTGAGCACCGTGATGCCGAAGGCGCCGCCGAGCGCGGCGTCGGCGTTGAAGGCGCCCTCGAAGATCAGGGCGAAGACCTTGCCGATGTGGGAGATGTTGACGATGATGACGATGAGCGCGGCGACGATGTAGATCACGGCCATGAAAGGCACGAGCTTCTCGGTGACCTGGCCGATGCGTTTGATGCCGCCGAAGTTGACGAGCGCCACGATGGTGGCCACGATCAGGCCGACGATGAAGGTGCTCACACGCACCGGACCGCCGAGGAAGAGGAAGGTGCCCGCGGCATTGGGCGTGAAGCTGTCGACGGCGTTGTTGATCGCGTCGGCGATCGACTGCACCTGCGTGGCGTTGCCGATGCCGAAGGCGGCCAGGGCCGCGAGGATGCAGAACACGGCGCCGAGCCAGGCCCAGTTCTTGCCGAGACCGTTCTTGATGTAGTACATCGGCCCGCCGACCCAGTCGCCCTTGGCGTTGCGCTCGCGGTATTTGACGGCGAGCACGACCTCGGAATACTTGGTCATCATGCCGACGAGAGCGGCGACCCACATCCAGAAGACCGCGCCGGGACCGCCGATGAAGATCGCGCCGGTGACGCCGGCGATGTTGCCGGTGCCGACGGTGGCGGCGAGGGCGGTGGTGAGGGCCTGGAAGGGCGTGACCTCGCCCGCACCGGCCTCATGCTTGTGGAAGAGCTTCCCGGCGGTGTTTTTCCACCAGTAGGGGATGCGCGAGAACTGGAGGAAGCCCATGCGGAAGCTGAGATAGAAGCCCGTGCCGACGAGCAGGATCAGCATCACCGGCCCCCAGGCAAAGTCGTCCAGTACGGAAATCAGATGGCTGACGTTCATAGTATGACCTCCTTGTCAGAAAACAAAAAAGCGCTGACAAATGCAGCACTCCGGAAAACAAAGGCAAGCCCGTACAGGGGAAGCGCCCGCTCTGTCCTTTCGCCTGAGAGATTCGGCCCGCGGGCCTTGCACCTTCGGCACTCTTCGTCAGAAGAGATTCTCCAGAGTTCCTCCGCCGCCGGTCTCGCCAGGGCGATCCTGACGGCATCAAGGGTGTTCTTTTGTTTAGGCACAATATAGCACCGCCGCCGGCCAAATGCAAGCCTTTTCCCTTTAAATCGGCAAAGTGTAAAAGCCCGGATGGGGGAGGGACGGAGCACCTGTGAAAAAACAACAAATCGCCCGCCGTGCCGCGCTTGCAATCGGGCGGGCTTTGTGCTACCTTTTGTTCGTAGTTTATGTAAAAGGGGCGGATGCTATGAAACGCTGTGTGATCGTCGCGGGCGGAGAACGCGCGCCCATTGCGCCGCTGCGCGAGGGGGACTTCCTGCTTGCCTGCGACCGCGGCCTGGTCTACGCCCTGGAGGAGGGGCTGCGCCCGGATCTGATCCTGGGGGATTTCGATTCCTATTCCGGCGATCTGCCGCCGGAGATCCCGGTCCTGCGCTACCCCGTGGAGAAGGACGACACGGACGCGATGCTTGCCGTGCGCTGGGCGATCGAAAACGGCTTCGGCGCGGTGCGGCTCTGCTGCGCTCTGGGCGGGAGCCTGGATCACCTTCTCGCCAATCTGCAGACTCTGCATTTCGCGGCGGAGGCGGGGCTCGAGGCCGAGGCCGACGACGCGCGGACGGAGCTGCGCGTCCTGCGCCCGGGCGAGTATCGCCTGCCGAAGCGCGCGGGCTGGAAGCTCTCGATCCTCGCGCTGACGGACCGGGTCGAGGGCCTGACGATCCGCGGCGCAAAGTATGATGTGGAGGACGCGGTGCTGAGCAACGCTTTCCCCCTCGGCGTCGGGAACGACTTTGTCGGCGACGTCGCGCTCAGCTTCCGCACCGGTATGGCGGCGCTCCTGCTCTGCCGCCGCGGGGAGGACTGAGCATGCACAGTCTGGACGAGGTGCGCGCCGAGTATGCGCGCCTGGACCGCCTCGTCGGCGTCGATACCTCGGGCGTCGAGCTGAAGATCTCAAAGCGCGCCGTGCGGCAGCTAGGCTCCTTCCGCGCGCCGACCGGACGCCGGGGAAAGACGCCGCCCTGCATCACGCTCTCCGCGCTGATCCTGGACGACGACGCGCAGTTCTGGGACACCATCCGCCACGAGTACGCGCACGCGGCGGTCTGGTTGCTCCATCCGCGGGAGAAGCACGGTCACGACCGGGTGTGGAAGGACATGTGCCGAAGGGTCGGCTGCAGCCCGCGGCGCCTTGCCCCGGAAAAGGGCAGGGCCGCCGAGCTGCGTCAGGAGCGGGTGCGCTACGTCATCCGCTGCCGGGACTGCGGCGCCGAGAGCCGCTACATGCGCCGCGGCAAGTCGGTGGACCTGCTGCTGCGCGGCCGGGGCCGGAGCCTCCGCTGCCGCGTCTGCGGCGGGAACCGCTTCACCCTGTACGTCAGAGAACAATAAAAGATGCGGGCCGCAGGCCCGCATCTTTTGCTGATCGTGTCATTATTTCTTGCTGAGGAGGTCCATCGCTCCGCCGAGGAGCGAGTTGAGCAGGTCGCTGCCGACGCTCGCCTCGCCCTTGAGCACGGCGACGGCGTTCTTCCGCGTGTCGGTGTCGGCGGCACGGTAGAGCTCGACCAGCTTCTTCTCGGCGGCCGTCAGCTCCATGGACTTGGCGCTGCTCTTCTTGGCGGTCGAGGCGGTCGTGGTCTTCTTTGCCGCGGTCGTGGTCTTCTTTGCCGCAGCCGTGGTCTTCTTGGCCGCGGTCGCGGTCTTCTTCGCACCGCTGGAGTAGGTGCTGGCCTTGGCGGCTTCGATGAGCGAGCTCTGCGTGACGCCGGTGGCCTTGGCGATCAGCTTCAGGACGCTTTGGGTCAGCTCCTTCTCGCCGCGCTCGGCCTTGCCGAGATCGGAGGCGCTGAGCCCGTCGACCTTCCGCGCGAGAGATTCCTGGCTGAGCCCGGCCTTGGTGCGGGCCTCTTTGATCAGCGGGCCGACTTTGTTTGCCATGGACGTTTCCTCCTTTATGGTCTGTGAGTAGTTGTTTTTTGACTGATTTCAGCATATCACAGGGCCGACGAAGGCGCAAGCGCTTTTTTGACGCGGCGCTTGCACCCCGAGGCCGCGCGTGCTACAATATGAAACAACAAGAAACAAGGAGAGGCGCATGCATATGATGACCCTGAATCCGATCCTGATCGCGGCCGCGGTCATCCCCGCGGTGATCCTGCTCATCCGGGTCGAGCGGGCGGACCGGCTCGAAAAGGAGAGCCCGAGGCTGCTGATGTCGCTGGTGCTCTACGGCATCATCGCCACGTCGATCGCCTCCCTGCTCGAACGCCTCGGCATGGCGGCCCTGGAATGGCTGTTCCCCGAGCAGGGCCTGCTGTACAACATCCTGCTCTTCTTCGGCGTGGTCGCCTTCGCCGAGGAGGGCGCCAAGTACGTCCTGCTCAAGGCGAAGACCTGGAA
>JAEEGL015408350.1_pt1 | contig 11258 bp, 13 predicted proteins | sample 9134231 | NCBI WGS metagenome assembly JAEEGL01 (sample SAMN16246548, study PRJNA631951) | gut metagenome | biome: gut microbiome; feature: rumen; material: fiber-attached | host: Bos | place: Iran: Karaj | collected 2018-10
CTACATTAAGTATAATTATCTAATCACTCATCATCTTCATAAAAGCTTTTTTACAAATTATTTTGCACTTTCCATTGCAATAACAACACCTTCTTTCTCTCAGTTTTATTAATTCAATTGCTTTAATTTATTATAACACAAAGTACATATCAAAAGAATACTAAATATGTAAATTCTTGATAAAATATAATAAAAAAATGGAAAAATAAATTCTTTTGACTTTTTCCATTTTCTAATTAAACACTATATATTTTATTTTTCTTTTTTTACTTGCATTAAGAAATATAAACCACATACGTCTATAATTGCATCAAAACTTAAAGCTCTTCCAGCTCCCTTAGTAGTAAAGAATGTTATAATACTACCAGCAGCACCTAGGATTAAAAGAATCATATATAAAGTTCCTTTACTCTTACCATCTGCAGCTCTTCTACAAAGCCAGAAATACCACATATTTAAAACTACAGTAACACCTGCTGCAATATTTAATGATAGCATTCCATCTTTACCTAATCCTTCAGTAATACCATCTTTAAGTTCTGGCATAACATTACATATAATAATTCCAACTACATAAAATATAGAAACTATAATATAAATCCAACTAAAAGATTTTAAATTTTCACGGGGTGTTCTTTTACTCATAAAATCACCTCCTCACTTCTTTTTGTATAATGTAATTATATCATAAAGATGTAAAAAAAAAACAAATTATTTTTTATCATTTTGTATTTAATTTATTTTTTTATAAATTTTATGTCTTTTTTCTAAACAGAACAATAATTAAACATTACCCTAAAAGAGTTAATTAAATATATTCTTGTATTTTAAAACAATATTTTGAATGTTGTAATGAGCAGACAACCCCTAAAAAAACTGTAATTTTTTTGTCATTTTTTATGATTATAACCAATTTATATATTTTTCTAAAAAAATAACTACATATCAAATTCTCTAAAGTCCTTTATTTTAAGGAAAATATTTAAAAGTGGTTTTATGTATAACGGAAGTGTAACACCAGTAACTGGTATTAATCCAACCACAACCATTAAGTTTAATAATGCTTGAAATGCCATTTGAAATGTTATACCAAAGCATAAATATTTACCAAATAAGTTGTTACATTTTTTACTTATATTAAAACATGTTAGTATAATTGTTAAAAAAAGAATAACTATTATTAAGATACCAAGAAAGCCAAATTCTTCACTAATTATTGAAAAAATAAAATCAGTTTGTGGTTCAGGTAGGTAGAAATGTTTTTGAACAGAATTACCGAATCCAAGACCAAATAATCCTCCGGGGCCTATAGCATACAATGATTGAATTATCTGAAATCCACTTCCTAAAGGATCTTTCCAAGGATCTAAAAAAGATAAAATACGAGCTAAACGATAAGGAGCAATAGCAATTAATCCCGCCACTCCCAGTATCCCAATTAGTCCCACCTTTAAGAAAAATTTAAAACTAACTCCACCAACATATAAAAGTCCAATAATTGACATAACAATAATAGTACCTGTTCCAAAATCAGGTTGTAACATAATTATTCCAAATATAAGAAGAGTAAGAATTAAAATAGGTAATACTCCTTTTTTTATATTTTTAACACTATTTTCATTATTAGTTAAATATTTTGAAACAAAAATAATGAGACCTAATTTAGCAAATTCACTAGGTTGAATACCAAATGATCCAATTCCAAACCAACTTTTAGAACCATTTCTAACTGTTCCTATACCAGGTATTAAAACTAATATTAATAAAACAAAACAAGTAATTAATATAATATTAGCTTTTTTAAAATATATTTTATAATCAATTTTACTTATAATAAACATTAAAACTATACCAATAATAAAAAATAATCCTTGATTTTTAACAAATTTATATGGATCATTAAATTTATAAGCCGCCCAAACATATGAAGCAGAATAAATCATAATAAGACCAAAGATTGATAAAGATAAGACACTTATTACTAGTAATATTTCTAATTTATTCTTTTTCATAATAGTACTCCAAATGTAATAGCTAACATACTAGCAAGTAATCCTAATATCCAAAAATATTTAACAATATCTTTTTCCTTATAACCTTTTTTTTCAAATCCATGATGAATAGGAGTCATTAAAAATAATCTTTTTTTAGTAAATTTATAATATATTCTTTGTATTATACAAGACATTGTTTCAATTACAAATACAATACCAATTAATACAAGCAATAATTCATGTCTAGTTAGAATTGCAATACCACCTAGTGTTGCACCTAATGCAAGCGATCCAGTATCACCCATAAATATTTTAGCAGGATTAACATTATACACTAAAAAACCTAATATAGAGCCTACTAAAATAAAACAAAATAAAGCTATTTCTAAATATCCATCAAGCCATGTAGTATTAAAGGTTATGATTCCAAATGTTAAATAAGCTATTAATGATAATCCTCCTGCTAAACCATCTAATCCGTCAGTAATATTAACCGCATTACTACTAGAAGTTAGTACTAATAGAATAAATATTCCATATAGCCATCCGATATTAATTTTTAAATTTAAACTATGTATCCATATTAATGGCTCATTACCACTTTTCATAAATAAGTAAAAAAAGATTATAGAACATATTATTTGCAATAAAAATTTAGAACCCTCAGAAAGACCATTATTATTATTTCGTTTAATAATTAAATAATCATCAATAAATCCTATAACTCCATAAGAAATAAATGTAAATATAATAATAATAGCATTCAACTTTAAATCTATTTTATTAATTAATAAAAGTATAATAATTATTAAAAGAGTAGGTATAATAAAAATTAATCCTCCCATAGTAGGAACATGACATTTAGATTTATGTTCATCTTTAAGATAGATACTTAATCTTTGATCTATCTTTTTCTTATGAAGATATGGAACTAATATACTACCAATAGCTATAGATAAAATAAATCCTAGCATTATACAAAATACTGCTTTAGTAAGTATAAGCATAATTCCTCCTAATTATCTTTATTACTATACAATATATTTCATCTAAATAATTATATTCTTTAATTATTATAGTATGTAAAAGTGTTCAATAAATATAATAATAAATTTATAAAAAATATGGTATAATTAATATGAAAATGGTGATTATATGACAATTTACGATTATAAAGTAAAGAATAGAAATGGTTTAGAGATATCATTAAGTAATTTTAAAGGGAAGGTATTAATAATTGTTAATACGGCAACTGGATGTGGATTTACTCCACAATATGAAGGATTAGAAAAATTATATAAAAAATATCATGATAAAGGATTTGAAATACTTGATTTTCCTTGTAATCAATTTGGTAATCAAGCACCAGGTACGGATGATGAAATACATGAATTTTGTGTATTTAAATATAATACTTCTTTTGATCAATATTCTAAAATAGAAGTTAATGGTGATAATGAAGAACCATTATATACTTATTTAAAAAGTTGTATTGAAGAAGATAAAATAGAAGGTTTAAAAAATAAAATGGCAATGAAAGCAGTAGAAAAAATAAGTAAGAGTACAAAAAACAAAAAAGATATAAAATGGAATTTTACTAAATTCTTGATTGATAGAGAAGGTAATGTTGTTGGAAGATATTCACCAACTTTTAAACCTGAAGATATAGAAGATAAAATTAAAGAAATTATATAGAAGAAAATGATATGAATAAAGAATTATATGTTTTTGTTACAAACGGTTCTTCAATTGATTAAACATATAAAAGTTTAAAAATGATTTTTCAGATTTAAATTTTGTAAATGGTAAAAAAAATTATAAGAAATGAATCTAATGAAAAAATGTATCATATTAAATAAGGAGGTAAAATGGAAGATTTAAAAATAACTAATAAATGGGATAAAACATTTAAACTAAGTGATAAAGTAAATCATAAGAAAGTAACTTTTCATACTAGATTTGGTAATACTTTGGTAGCAGATTTATATGAACCAAAGGATTATCAAAATAAAATACCAGCTATATCAGTCTGTGGACCATTTGGAGCAGTTAAAGAACAGTGTAGTGGATTATATGCGATGAAAATGGCTGAAAGAGGATTTTTAACAATCGCTTTTGATCCATCATATACAGGAGAATCAAGTGGATATCCTAGATTTGTTGCATCCCCTGATATAAATACAGAAGATTTTCAAGCTTCAATTGACTATTTATCTACTCTTGATAATGTTGATCCAGATAAAATATCTATTATTGGTATTTGTGGATGGGGAGGACTTGCTTTAAATGTCGCAAGTATTGATACTAGAATAAAAGTAACTGTATGCTCAACAATGTATAATATGAGTAGAGTTAATCATAATGGATATTTTGATGAGACAGATTTAGATACATTATATAAATTAAAAGAAGATTTAAATAAACAAAGAATTGAAGATTATCAAAGTGGTAAATATAAATTAGGTGGAGGTTGCCTAGAATTACCAGTACCTGATGATGCACCATTTTTTGTAAAAGATTATAGCGAATACTATAAAGGTAGAGCATACCACAAACGTAGTTTAAATTCTAATGGTGGGTGGAATGTGACTTCATCATTATCATTTATAAATACTAAACAACATTCATTTACAAATGAAATCAGAAATGCAGTTTTAATAATTCATGGAGAAAAAGCTCATTCCTACTATTTTAGTAGAGATGCTTACAATGATATGATTAAGGACTCTAAATATAAAAATAATAAAGAATTAATGATTATTCCAAATGCAGTACATACTGACCTTTACGATAATTTAGATGTTATCCCATTTGATAAAATAGAAGAATTTATAAGAAAGTATATTTAATGAAAAAAATACTAATTATATTTTTAATGCTATTGTTAGTAGGTTGTAAAACAAGTACGATAAAAGATAATAATATATCAAAGGGAGATGATATTATAAATCCTATCAAAATAGTAATTAATGATAAAGAATATAATCTAAATTTAGAAAATAATGAAACAGTTACTAAATTGTTAGAAATATTACCACTAGATATAAATATGAATGAATTAAATGGTAATGAATTTTATACTTATTTAGATAGTAAATTACCTATTAATTCTTATCAGCCCAAAAATATAAAAAAGGGTGATGTAATGTTATATGGAGATAACTGTTTAGTAATATTCTATAAATCATTTGACACAAATTATAGTTATACTAAAATAGGACATATTGATGATTTACCTAATCTAAGTGGTGGTAATATAAAAGTAAACATAGGAGGATAAATTGGAAAAATTTAGATTAAATGATGGACATGAAATACCAAGTGTAGGTATAGGTACTTATCTTTTAAGTCCAGCTGAGGCTGAAGAAAGTGTTAGTTATGCTTTAAAAGTAGGATATAGATTAATAGATACAGCTAATGCTTATCAAAATGAAAAGGCTGTAGGTAGAGCTATAAAAAAATCAGGAATACCAAGAGAAGAAATATTTGTTGAAACAAAATTATGGCCTTCTGTTTATACAGATATTAATGCAATTGATAAAACCTTAAAAAGATTGGATTTAGATTATATTGATTTATTACTATTACATCAGCCAGCAGGAGATTATATTACTGGTTATAAAATGATGGAAGAAGCATTAAAAATAGGTAAAGTTAAATCTATAGGTATATCTAATTTCTATGGTGATAAATTAGATAATTTATTAAATAATATAGAGATTATGCCATCAGTAACACAAGTAGAAACTCATCCATTTTTTCCACAAAATGAAATGAAAGAAAGACTAAAAGATATTGGTACTAGAATTCAAGCTTGGTATCCATTAGGTGGTAGAGGAAATGATTCAGTGTTAACAGAAGATTTAATAAAAGAATTATCTTTAAAATATCAAAAAAGTCCTGCGCAAATTATATTAAAATGGCATAATCAAAAAGGAGTTATTATTATACCAGGATCTAAGAATAAAGATCATATTAAAGATAATATTGATATATTTGATTTTGAAATTTCTGAAGAAGATATGAAAAAAATAGATGATTTAAATAAAAATATGACATTTTATTATCAAACACAAGAAAGTTTAGATGCTTTTGTAAAATGGAATCCTGATTTTGATTTACAAAAATAAAAATAGAATAAAGTACAGTTCAAATTACTGTATTTTTTTGTGAAAATATATTATAAAATTGGATATACAATAGTAATAATTTAGAAGAACAAAATATTTTTAATTGTATTTGGTTTATATCTTTACGTTCTGATAGTATTGGTAACGTATTTATGGTATGTTCTGATTGACATATGAATAATGCTAGTGTCGATAGTAGTGGTGGTATTTTACCTTGAACGATCTATTAAAATCATTTTATATGTTTTATTAAATAATTAACAGTCTACATGAATTTTTTTATGGTATAATAGTAGTGTGATTGATATGAGAAAAATAGCTTTAATTATATTATTACTATTATCTATTATAGTACTTATATTTACTTATAATGATGATTTTCTATATTCTAAACAGGTAATGAAAATAACTAATATAGAACTATTAAATGAAGAAATTCAAGTAAATTCATTAGGGTTAAAAGAAAAACATTATGAAAAGAAAATAATCGGAATAGTAACTAATGGAAAAGAAAAAAAAGAAAAAAAAGAAATTATTTATGAAGATACTTATTCTTCTATCGTAACTAATAATTATAGAGTAGGGGATAAAATAATAATAGATGATAATGATATTGAATTAAAGAGAGATTTTTATTTAGTTTTAATGATAGTAATATTTATAAATTTAATATATATTGTAGGTTCTTATAAAGGGTTATTATCAGTGGTAAGTGTTATATTAAATTTAATTATATTTTATATTGGGCTATATTTATATTTTAAAGGAATAAATTTGTTATTTTTAAGTGTTATAGAAATAATATTGTTTTCTATATTATCATTATTTTTAGCAAGTGGTATTAATAAAAAAACATTATCTGCTATATTATCAGTTATTATATCTACAATATTTATGATTATTTTATTATTTTTGACTGTTAAAATAACGCATTATAAAGGTATTAATTTTAATGAATTATCTTTTCTAACTGTACCATTAGATGATATTATTTTACCAGAATTATTAATAGGTAGTGTTGGAGCTATTATGGATGTTGCAATTACAATATCTTCATCTATATCAGAATTAATTGATAAAGATAAATCTATATCTATAAAAAGTTTAAATAAATCGGCTAAAGAAATAGGTAAAGATATCATGAGTACTATGAGTAATGTATTGTTTTTTACATATTTATGTGCAGGTTTACCTATATTTGTATTAGCGATACGTAATGGTTTTTCTATATATAATTATATAACTTCTAATTTTACTTTAGAGTTATCAAGATTCTTAATAGGTAGTATCGGTATTATTATTACTATTCCAATCTCGGCATTTATTACTATTAAAATAATGAGGAGGAATATACAATGAAGATGAATACTATATTAGTTATATTATTATTAATATTAATGTTATATATTGATAAAAAAAGGGGTATTAAATTATTTTTATCTATAATATTTAATTTCTTTATTTTAATGATAGTATTTTATTTAATTGCTATTGGATTAAATCCTATTATATGTTCCTTAATTGGATGTTTAATTATTAGTTATATTATTTTATATTTTGTAAATGAAGAAAATGTTAAAACTAAATCTAGTTTAAAGTCAATAATTATTGTTTTACTTATATTATCATTTTTAATATTTATAGTATCTTATATATCAAGAATAGCTGGATTTGGTTATGAATTATATGAAGAGATAAGTATTTTTTCATTTAATATTAAAATAAATTATACTGATATAGCTATATCTATGATATTAATTAGTTTAATAGGAGCAACAGTTGATTCTTCAATTGCAATATCATCTGCTTTATATGAAGTATTTGAAAATAATAAAGATTTATCTAAAAAAGAATTATATTTATCAGGTATGAATATTGGTAAAGATATATTATGCACTACTACTAATACATTAATGTTTGCATTTTTAGGAGATTTTATGACATTACTAATATGGTTTTATAAATGTAATTATTCGATATTAGATATTATAAATAATATAACATTTGTAAAGGAAATAATAAGAATATTATTTAGTGGATTAGGTTGTATAATTGTAATTCCTATAACTTCTTATATTACAACTAATGCTTTATATAAAAGGAGGAAAACGTGAATATATTAATTGGTTTATTAATACCATTTATAGGAACAACTCTAGGTTCTTCCATGGTATTCTTAATGAAAAATAAAATAAATTATAAATTAGAAAAAATACTATTAGGATTTGCAGCAGGAGTAATGGTTGCAGCATCCATTTGGTCATTACTTATTCCATCAATAGATATGGCTAAAGAACAAAATATAATAAAGTGGTTGCCTGCAACAGTAGGATTTATATTAGGAATAATATTTTTATTAATATTAGATAACATAATACCCCATTTACATATAAAAAGTAGAGAACAAGAAGGATTAAAATCTAAATTAGGTAAATCTACTATGATGGTTCTAGCAGTAACATTACATAATATACCAGAAGGAATGGCAGTTGGCGTTGCTATTGCAGGAGCTATAAGTGGTAATACCATTACGATGGCAGGAGCTATTGCTTTATCAGTTGGAATTGCTATTCAAAACTTTCCTGAAGGAGCAATTATATCAATGCCTTTAAAGGAGGAAGGTAATTCTAAAAGCAAATCATTTTTATATGGATTACTTTCTGGTATAGTTGAACCAATAGGTGGAATAATTACAATATTATTAACTTCCTTAGTAGTTCCAGTACTGCCATATTTATTATCTTTTGCAGCAGGTGCTATGATATATGTTGTAGTAGAAGAATTAATACCAGAGTCTCATGTGGGAAAGCATTCCAATTTAGGTACAATTGGTTTTTCACTAGGATTTATAATCATGATGATATTAGATATTGCACTTGGATAATTAATGATAAATGATTTAAAAAGTAAATAAATAATGATATAATTAATTTGTATAAATAAAGGAGGTAATTATGACTGATAAAGAAAAAATAATAGATGCTTTTAAAAAAGCAGGAAAACCAATATCAGTTGGTGAGATTGCAGCTATATCTGGATTAGATAAAAAAATAGTTGATAAAATATTTGCTGAATTAAAAAAAGAAGAAATTATTGTTTCTCCTGTTCGTTGTAAGTGGGAATTAAAATAGTTTTGCATAACTGGCTTTTGATGTCAGTTATTTTGATAGAAAGGTAGTTATTATGAAAAATAATCGAGAAAATGTTGTAATAAAAACAAGTATAATTAGTATATTATCTAATATTGTATTAGCTGGATTTAAAGCATTCGTTGGTTTGCTTGCTAATTCAATTGCAATTATATCGGATGCAGTTAATAATTTAAGTGATGCATTGTCAAGCATTATAACAATCGTAGGAACTAAATTAGCAGGACGAAAACCAGATAAAAAACATCCTTATGGATATGGTAGAATAGAATATATGACATCAATGATAGTATCTGCAATTGTTTTATATGCAGGTATAACAGCACTTATAGAATCAGTAAAAAAAATAATTCATCCAGAATCATCAGATTATAGTATAATAACATTACTTATCTTAATTTCAGGTATAATAGTTAAATTTATTTTAGGAATGTATGTTAAAAAAAAGGGTAGAGAAGTAAACTCTGATTCATTAATTGCTAGTGGAACAGATGCCTTTAATGATGGAATATTATCAATTTCTGTTTTATTTTCAACTTTAATTTATATGTTATTTAAAATAAGCTTAGAAGCATATGTTGGTGTATTATTATCAATATTTATTATAAAAGCTGGATTAGAATTAATAAAAGAATCAGTAGATAATATATTGGGAGTAAGAATTGAAAGTGATTTAGCACATGCTATTAAAAAAGAAGTTATTAAAGAAAAAGATGTACAAGGAGCATATGATTTAGTTCTTAATGATTATGGTCCTGATAAATATTTAGGATCAATTCATATTGAAGTAGCAGATACCTTAAGTGTTTCTGATATAGATAGAATATCTAGAAATATAACAAGAAAAATATCAGAAAAATATGGAGTTATATTACATACTATAGGTGTATATTCAGTAAATACTAAAGAACAATTTGTAATAGATGCGAAAAAAGAAATAAGCAGAATTGTATTTTCTCATGAAGGTATATTACAGATGCATGGATTTTATATTGATAAATTAGATAAATATATTAGTTTTGATATAATTATAGATTTTAAAATAAAAAATAGAGAAGAAGTATATAAACAAATTTATGACGAAGTACAAAATAAATATCAAGATTATAAAATCAATGTAACATTAGATATCGATATAAGTGATTAAAAAAGTTGATAATCAACTTTTTTAATTTACTATTCTGTTAATAATAATCTAACTGTTTCTCCTTCTAATATTTGTGCATTTTCGCTAGGTGATTGATGTGATACAGTATTACCACTACCAGAATATTCCACCTTAAAAGGTTTAAGTAACTTTGTAGCTTCACTAGGTGATAAACCAATAACATTAGGTACTACATAATATGTCTTATCAATGTAATTAAATTCTTTCATCATACCATCTTCTCTTTCTTTAATATTTAAAGCATCAATAGAAGAAGTTAAAACATTTTTAGCTATCGGAGCAGCAACTCACGTCCCAATAAGTGAAAAATTATACTTAATTTAAGCCTTATTTTACTCAAAATAAAGGTTTTATCTTATAAAATATCTCTATGTTTTTATCTTCATCTATCTCAATTTTATCAATTAAACTTGATATCAGTTGTATAGATGGTTTTTTTAGCTTTAAAAACTCCTCTATAGACTTTTTATACTTATCATTAACATTAGTATTTTTGCTTTTTAGTTGATATATCTTTTTATCTATCTCTTTTAACTCATTCTTATTCTTTTCGTTATTCTCAAGTAGTGTATTATAAGCATTAAAGAATACTTCTTCACTAACTACTTTGTTAATCTTATCCATATAAATATCATTTATTCTAGTATTAACTAACTTAACTTCATTTTCTAACTTTTTCTTTTTTGCTTGTAATTCTATTAATAGTTTATTAGTCTTATCATTGTTCTTTAAAATAGTTTCTAAATCATTTACTTTCAGATATCTCTTACTCATTCTTTTAATACTCTTTAATACTTTATCTTCTACTTCATCATAA
>JAEEGL016052977.1_pt1 | contig 11258 bp, 12 predicted proteins | sample 9134231 | NCBI WGS metagenome assembly JAEEGL01 (sample SAMN16246548, study PRJNA631951) | gut metagenome | biome: gut microbiome; feature: rumen; material: fiber-attached | host: Bos | place: Iran: Karaj | collected 2018-10
GAACAAAGTAATAATAATCAAGGCTCCTCAAATTCAACTTCCGAATCATCACAGCCAGAACGACCAAAAACCTGCTCCGAACTACAAAACTGCGATTTTAACTTAAACGACCGCTATGTCATAGAAACCTACTCGTATAATTTTTACAGATTACCAGACGGAGTGTCACATATTTGCGAACAAGATGAATCAGGCGATTACTATCTAAATATTCTACCTATTATAGAAACCAGAACATTTTATCAAATAGGCAATTTCACTGGCAGAGGCGGTGGAAATGTCCCACACGTCGTTCCAACCAGGACTAGCTATACCCACGACCAAGCAGAAAGATATGCTTCATCAAAAGGATTAGTCTCATTCACTGTTGGCTGGGGCTGCGGCGGCATGGGAGACATCGAAAGAGATTGGACATGGCAAGAAATGGTAGACCGTGGATTCGCACTAGACGAATCTAAATGCGCAACTTGGGGTCTTTCTTGTGGCCGCTGGTAAACTATCGTTTTAAAAACCTGCTATAATATAAGCATGGGCATTAACGAAAAACAGAAAATCAAAATCGCAATGTTTGATACGAAAAAGAATGACGTTGATTATTTTACTGCCGCCAATCGCGACAATAAATACGATATTAGTTTTTTCGAAGAAAAACTCAACAAAAATACTGTCCATCTTACTACTGATCACGATGTAGTATGCGTTTTTACCAACGATACCGTAGACAAAGAAGTTATTGACGCTTTAGCAAAAAAAGACATCAAATTTATCGCCCTAAGATGTGCTGGATACAACAATGTAGATTTAGCAGCGGCCGCCCATGACAAAATCCCAGTAGCAAATGTGCCAAAATATTCGCCATATTCAGTAGCAGAGCACGCTATGGCCATGTTATTAACATCTGTCAGACGTATTCACAAAGCCTACAATCGCACCAAAGAGTTTAATTTTGATATAGACGACTTAGTTGGTTTCGAGCTGCACGGCAAAACTATCGGCGTAATTGGTACTGGCATGATTGGTAGAAGGTTTATCAACATCTGCAAAGGTTTTGGTATGAAAGTAATCGCCTACGATAAGTTCCCTATCGAAAAAAGTCGCGTCGATTATGTTAGTAAAGAAGAATTATTCAGAGAAAGCGATATTATTTCTATCCATTGTCCACTCACAAATCTCACAAAACACATCATCAATAGAAATTCCATTTCCAAAATGAAAAAAGGCGTCATTATCATAAACACCTCCAGAGGCGGATTAATAGATTCTGATGCCCTACTTGACGGTCTAATGAGCAAAAAAATCGGCGCGGCTTGTTTGGACGTTTATGAAGACGAATCTGACATATTCTTCCGCGATCTATCCAACCACATCATGCGAGATGACGTCTTGGCACGACTTCTATCCATGCCAAACGTAATTATCACCTCGCACCAAGCTTTCTTAACCGACGAAGCACTTAAGAATATCGCCGACACCACCCTCAAAAACATCGGCGAATTCTTCCTCACCGGCTTTTGCAAAAATGAACTATAATCGTTAGATAGTAATTTCTTAATTAAAATACGCTAGATTGGTGTTTTGTCTTGCGAAGCGCGATTACCTATCGAGCGAGCAAGAAAAAACGCCAAGATGGCGTATTTTAATAAGAAATTTGGTGCGGGTATAGGGAGTCGGACCCTAGTCTCATCCTTGGGAAGGATACATAATAGCCGTTATACGATACCCGCGGCTCCCCCTATTATATCACACTATTCTTATTCTTCAGTTTCTTCGTCTCTTATATCGATATATTCTTCAATTTTATCCTCTTCCCTAATCTGAGCCATTCTCTTTGCAAATTCCTTAAACGGAATTTTTATTGACGCATAATTTACTTGCAAAGTTTCTTCGTTCTTATCAATCAATTTCACAAAATAATAACCATCACCATTGCTAGACACAAACGCCTTACTAGCCTCACCCTTATTTAGTTTCAACGCTGCATTTGCCCTACCGCCATCAATGTATTTACTATCAATTAGCCCACCAGTCTCTTCAAAGGCCACTTTATCTCCTAAAGCTTCCGCCGTTTCTCTAAAGTTGCCGTCATTCTCTGCTAATAGTTTTTCAACTTGTTTCACTATATTGCTTGCATCATCATCAATTTTCTTCTCAACTTCCACCTTTACAAGCGACAAATATAGCATCCTTTCGTATTCAGACTTAGAAAGCCCAAAATTATCCTGCAAGACTTTGAGGAAGCTTTCCTCACTGCGTTCTACCCCATCAACTTTGCGATGTTCCAAAAATAACTCCGCCACTTGCTCGTCCGTAACCTCAACTCCAAATTCCTCAGCCAACTTTAAAGCGTATGTATACTCTTCTGCGTCATCAAGAGCAATTTTTTTATACTCGTGGCTCAGTGCATCCACATCAACCCCCACATCAGATTGCCCCACCGTTTTTACACTACTCTTATAAATCATCAAATAGTCCGAAAACCTCACGTCTTTTCCATCCACTTTTGCTACCGAAAGCGGCAAAATTTTTGTTATTCTATACAAGACGTCCGCCGAACTTTGCATCTTGTAAAGCGCAAACCATCCCGCAACAGATACCAGCACAATCGCCACTACTGCTACGATAATCGTATTAATCACTAATTTGTGCTTGGAATACTGTAAAGGATATTTAAATTTCTTACCCCTATTCAAAACTTCTTTGCGACGTTCTTCAACCTTCTCGCGCTCGGTTTTCTTATCGTCAGAAGCTACTACGGCTAAAGCTTTATTCTTTTTACCAAATTTTCCTATTTTTTTCATTTTACCTTCCCTATTAAATTCTGTAATTCGTTATAAATTTTTTCCGGATGTGCCACCGAACTAATTGTTAAATCCCCCACGCCAGTCTGGATTAATAGTGTACCATAACCAAATAAACTTCCTCTTAAACCCGGTACACTGCAAGCGACACTCTGAATCTTATCCAGCCCTAGATCCACCACGGTTTTTTTAAAGATTCCCTTCTGAGCAATTTGGCGAATACGTTCGTTTGTCACAATATAAATCGAAAAATACCATAAAACATAGGAGTAGATTAAACCAAGTACTCCAAGCCCCACAAACCCTAGAAATATCCAAAACATCCTAGGCTCATTCGGCCACATATACATCGGGGCAAAACCTAAGGCAACCATTATAAAGCACCACAAAAACCCCTTGCGTGCTGTCAAAACGTGGCGCCTAAACACTAGTTCTACCTTTTCTCCCTCCCTTTGCCCATCAAATTGGCTCATACCCCTATTATAGCATATCTGTGGTATAATTAGATTCGCCACAAGCATTTGGCCCGGTGGCTCAATGGATAGAGCAATTCCGTCCTAAGGAAGAGGTTGTGCGTTCGACTCGCACCCGGGTCACCAAAATAAAGAAGCCCTTTTGGGCTTATTTATTTTGGCAATTTGGTGTGAGACGAACGCCGTTCGCCCGCCGAAGGCGGGTAGCGAGCGTAGCGAGCGTCCTCGCACCCATTTCCACAAAAGAAATCCCCCCGACTGCGTCGCAATCGGGGGAAAATCGTTTGTTAAGTATCGTTAAGTATCGTATGTCGAAGAATAATTCTTGGCGTACCATTTAGTACCGCCATTGACCTTACCTCTGGATGGCGGCGTGGTATCCTCCCACGCAATTTTCTTTACGACGGCCACGCCGTCTTTTGCGATGACGTTGTCGAACGTGGTCCTGATCCAATGGCCAATGTTGGCTACCTCTTTGTGGGTCAATGCCCAAGCAGCCCACGCCGAATCCGGCGCAAATGATAAATCATCTTCGGTAAGGTCGATTGTGACGAGTTTACCACTAGCATTTGCGAGCTTCTCTTCTAACAAAGCCCTAGCGCAAGCAATCAGCTCTGCCCTTTCCTCTTTATCAAGAAGGATGAGGTCAGACCTTATAATTTCGGCGTCCTTTTTAATTACTTCCCATCTGTCCAGGTACTGTCCCCAATACCTTTTAATCAGGGCTTTCAAACCTTCTTTGCCAACCGGCCCGAACGAAATAAGCTCTCCTCTAGAATTATACTCCGGTTTAGGGTCACCCTCTCCGTCTTCAATTCTACGAGGAATTACCTTAAGATACATCCCCAGTGCGGCCATCGCAGCCACCACATCGCGGGGTTTTGACTTCGAATCATTATACAGGGGCCCGTCCTCCGCAAAGCGGTTCCTCCTGTAGGCAAGATAAACTTCACCGTTTTCGTCGCGCGTAACGAGTATTCGTACTCTTACGCTGATGAAGTTTGTCATGCCGATGCCGGCTTTACCTCCATCAATTACAGGGACCTGACCCTCTACGTGGTTGAGCTGCGGGATGCATACCCGGTAGCTCTCGATAACCTTTGCCAAATTTTCCATGGTGTAACTCCTTTTCTTCGTCGCCTTATAGGCGTGTATTAGAATACGCGGATGGAAAGATTTCCGCGATTCATTTTACCTACCAAAGAGATAAGCAAAACGAATCGCAGAAACCAAGCAAAAATCACGAAACTTACAGAGGTCAAGAACTATTCTGAAACTTAACAAACTAAAAAAGAACCAGGGCAACACAGAGGAGCCCCATTCCTTAATTATAGCACACATGCTTAAATTTGTCAATAACAATCCCTATAAAAAGCAAAATCTCCCGGTTTTTACACCGAGAGATAGACACATACTGGTTCAGCAATAATTCCCCTGTTCGTTCATAAGGAATTCGTCGTAAATAAGGTCGTCCGGATTATCGCTATCATGGACAACAACTCTTATTTCCCCATCAAGTGGTTCACATACGGCAGCATTGAAAAATCTAAATCTCTGAGCTCTTCCGCCAGAGCAAGATGCTGAAAGAGCGAACTCCTCACCGCACATGGTTTTTACGATGGCGACACAAATGCCATTTACACCCTGTGCTAGCTTCGCAGCTTCTTTCACTAATTCGCTGCTAAATGCACCATTCCAGCCATAGATAACTGGATCGCCCAGAAAATAATCCGGGTCGAAGGACTCTAATTCCTCTAATTTCATAATTTTAATGTCTACCATAATTATTACCTCCATTTCATAAATGAAAAATTAGAGAACCAGTACTTAGTCTGCCTAGAGCAAACGCTCTACCCTATAATTATATCACAAAATACCCCTATTTGTCAAAAAGCAGGCTACCCACTCAGGCAGCCTGCCATATTTTGAACAAATTTTTTATCGAGTATATTTCTCGTTCAAATCAGAGTAATCATAGAGTTGGTCATCAGAGAACCAAAGCTTGATTTCTTTCTTAGCTTCCTCTACGTTGCCGCTAGCGTGTACCAAGTTAGGCACACCAATTCCCTTGGCATTAGAATAACCGAAGCTCATATGAGAGTAATCCCCACGGATTGTACCCATTTCTGCAGATTTTGGCTCGGTTGGGCCAACAATTTTGCGGACCAAAGCTACCGCTTCTACCCCTTCAAGCACCATTGCAATCACTGGACCAGTGGTCATGTAGTTAAGATTATAGCGAAAAGCTTCTTCCCCACGGCGAGTAATCATCTTGCCGATTTCTTCGTAGTGTGCGCGGTAATGATCTTCGTCTGGCATCACCATCTTCATGCCGATGATTTTGAGACCCACGCGCTCAAAGCGTTGCAAGATTTCACCCACGATACCACGTTGCACGGCATCTGGCTTGCAAACTACTAAGCTTCTCTCTATTAAATCTTTTTCTTTTCCCATATAGATTCTCCTTTTTAGGCATTATATCACAAATCTCAGATTTGTATCATGCTATAATGAACTTATGTATGTTTCTGATCTCATCGAAGATTTTCTTGAGTATCTAGAGGTCGAGCGCGGCCGTTCTCCCAAAACCATCGAAAACTACCGTTTTTATCTTGAACGCTTTGACATGCTATCCTCTGAAATTCTAAATCGCAGTCTAGAGCCAAAAGATATCGACCTCGAATTTATGCGCAAATATCGCATCAGGCTCAACCGCGAGGTTAGCGACAAAAACAATCAACGCCTCGCCACCATCACCCAAGCTTATCATCTTATCGCCATCCGTGGTTTTCTCAAATATCTCGCCCGCCGCAACATCAAATCCCTTGATCATTCCCTGATCGACCTCCCCAAAACCACTCGCAAACAGGTTACGTTCCTGCATTACGACGAAGTCGAGCGCCTACTCGAAGTTATCCCCGAAGATACCGAAAGCGGCCTAAGAGATCGCGCCATCATCGAGCTGCTCTTCTCTGGTGGGCTTCGTGTCTCCGAGCTCGTCAACTTAAATCGCGATTCTATCAACCTCGAACGCCGCGAATTTATGGTTCGTGGTAAAGGCAACAAAGATCGCCCTGTGTTCATTAGTAAAGCCGCTGCCGACCGTATCAAAGATTACCTTTCCGCTCGCCATGATGCTTTGCCAGCGCTCTTTCTTAACAACAGCCGCAACCTTCAAGCCCCAGACATCTCTGGCGATTATCGCCGCATCACCGCTCGTTCCGTCGAGCGCATGGTTGAAAAATATGCCAAACTCGCCGGCATCACCAAACACATCACCCCCCACACTCTCCGCCATTCTTTTGCCACCGACCTCTTAATGAACGGTGCCGATCTCCGCTCCGTCCAAAGCCTACTTGGCCATTCCAACATCTCAACTACTCAGATTTACACTCACGTCACTGACCAACATCTTCGCGAGGTGCACGAAAAATTTCATTCCGAAACTACTTAATTACAAAAAATCAATCGTAATCAAAACTGGCAGCGCATTCCCTAGCACAAACACCATAATATATGCCATCACTAGAAACGGCCCAAAGTGTAACACGCTGTTTTTGGTGCTAATCACCGTTGGCAACATAATCAAATCGCCAAGCAGATTTGCTAAAAACATCGCCCACAACGACAGCCACCAATCCCCCAGCGCCAAAGCAATCGCCAGTGCCAAAATCCAGTCGCCACCACCCATCAACCGCTCACGCGAAACTTTATAAATCATATAACACACCCCTGCCAGAATTAGCACGCCAAAACCAGCGCTATAAAGGCCACCAATCCAATCTTCCCCAGCAAAATACATTTCCAGCTCTTTACACGCCAAAATCGCCGCACCCAGAACATTAGAAACAATAAGCAGCGATACCGGCAATTCCCCCCATTTTGCATCGTACACCGCCAAAATTCCCATCACCACCAAAATCGCCAGCACTCCCACCATTTGGCCAATTTTGAGATAAATCGTCACGGTCGTATTAGCGTCAATTGACGTTAAAATCTCCCAGTTGTTAATAATTGGAATAAGGTACGCCCAGCCAGCCAATGCAAAAGCAATACCCATACCAAGCTCGCTTAAAATCTCTGCTGCGCCGATCGGCTTGTGACATTTGCGGCACTTACCCCTAAGCAGCACCCACGAAATAATCGGAATATTATCGTACCATTTCAACTGATACTTGCAATGCAGACAAACTGATCTCTTCCCAAGATTCTTGTTTTTTTCAATCTTATAGCGCCAACGCCACGCCTGACAGCACGCAAACGACCCCACCACGGCCCCCATAATAAACAAAAAAATCAACGTCATTATATTCATGCCAGTATCAATATCCATAAGTCTATAATAGCATAACCACTAAGTTTGCCAAATATCTAAAAATCTACAATTATTCTCGTTAAAACCCTTGCAAAAAAAATTTTTTTAGTTTATGCTTAAAATAAGCATAATTTTAAAGCGCCGCTAAGAAATTAGCGAGCAAAGAAAGGAACAATAATGCAAAAACGTCAAACTAACACGATGAAGGGTTTTACCATCATTGAAGTTGTGCTTGTGCTTGCTATTGCTGGGCTTATCTTCTTAATGGTGTTTATCGCTCTTCCAGCCCTCCAAAGGAGCCAAAGGGATACTCAAAGGCGCGATGATTACGCGGCCATCTCTTCTGCAGTAACCGATTGGACCACCAGCCATAATGGTGCCCTACCAACCGCTGCCGACATAGCCGCCTTTGCAAACTATGTAGACGATCTAGTAGATCCACTAAGCGGCGCCAACTACAACATTACTATTCAAGCTAATGGTAATAACTCGGTAGACAACTATAACCCTGCAGAAGGCCAAGTATTTATAGAGACCGGAGCAGGTGCAGATTGCCAAGGTACCGCCAACGCACTAAGTAACCGCCAATTTAGAATTATCGGTTATCTCGAAAACGGTAACTACTGCCAAAACTAATCGGTTTAGTTCTGCAACAAATAATCCTCCCACCGGGAGGATTATTTAATATGCCAACACTTAGCTATCTTTCCTCCTCTATTTATTCTGGATCATCCTTCGACTATTTAACTGAGCTCACCAACGAGTAAATTGGAAGTAGAGTACCGCCAATCACCACGCCAATCAACCCCGCCATCACTACCATCAAGATTGGCTCAATCATGGTAGAAATGTTTGCAATCAGCTCATCTAGCTCATTCTCATAGACCGTAGCGGCCTTTCCAAGCATCTCATCGATCTTACCAGACTCCTCACCAATTGATGCCATCTGTGGCACTAATGGCAAGATATAATCTCTGTCCTTTAGGGCCTCACTCAGTGCTTTACCAGACTTAATCTTCTCTGCTGCTACCAAAATCTGCTCTTCCACCACCACATTACTCATCGCCTTGGCCGAAATGTTCATCGAGTCTAGCATTGAAACACCAGTAGAAAGCAGCATTTCCATCGTCCTTGCGAAACGAGACATATAAAGCCTTTGGAACATCTTTTTAAAGATTGGTACGTTCAACTTTACCGTAGCAAAGAACCTAATGCCCGTTGTGGTCTTACGGAAGTTCAAGAAGCCCCACACAATCAAACCCAAAACAATCAACACCAACCACCAAAACGCAGCAAAGAAGTCTACTAATTGCACCAAAAATGCTGTCAGCCCAGGTAACTCTTGGCCCATATCCGAATATAAGCTTTTTACCTGTGGCACCACTGCCACCATCATAAATACCAATACCGCAATAATCACCACAAGAATAATCGCCGGATACACCATCGCACCCCTAATCTTCGAAAGCATCGCTGCGTCTTTTTCCTGCTGGTTTGCCAAACGCTCCAAAGACACGTCTAGCGTACCGCTCATCTCACCTGCTGCTACCAAAGATTGGTACACATTATTAAACACGTCTGGGTGTTTTTTACAGGCGTCGCTTAGTGATTTACCAGCTTCCACACTAGCAAGCAAATCTTCAATCACTGCCTTCATCGGCTTCGAGCTGGTTTGTTCCAATACCGTTTGCAAGCTATTCGAAAGTGGTAAACCCGCGCCTATAAGCGTTGCAAACTGGCGCGTAAATACAATTCTATCCTTGGTAGGGACCTTGGTTTTTGCCTTAGATAAAAGTCCGTCAGCATTCTCGTCAACAATCTTCTCTGGCATGTAACCTTGGTCGAGGAGCAATTTCCCCGCCATACGTTCACTCTCAGCCTGAATACTACCCTTAACAATCTTGCCAGTCTTAACTTCTTTTGCCTTATAATTAAATCTCTTCATACTAGCCCTTCATTAGCCTTTCAAATTCCGCCAAATCTACAGCGTAATCCTTAGCATCTTCATAGGTAATTGTACCGGCTTGCACCATTTTTACCAAAGTACGATCCATCGTCTGCATACCTTGAGCGGCCCCTGTTTGAATTACTGTATCAAGCTGATGTGACTTGCCATCGCGAATTAGTGACCTTACCGCTGGGTTAGCCACCATAATCTCTGCTGCTACCACGCGCCCACCGTTAATTGCTGGAATCAAGCGCTGCGAACAAATCGCCATCAAGATATTTGCTAGCTGTGAACGCACCTGTGGTTGCTGATGTGCCGGGAATACGTCAATCATACGGTCAATCGACTGCGATGCTGAGTTAGTATGGAGTGTTGCAAACACCAAGTGACCAGTCTCGGCAATCGTAATCGCTGCTGAAATCGTTTCAAGGTCGCGCATCTCACCAATAAGCACCACGTCAGGGTCTTCACGCAGTGCAGACCTAAGCGCCATCGAGAACGAATAAGTATCATAGTGTACCTCACGTTGCACCACTACTGATCTTTGCGATTTATGTGTGAACTCGATTGGGTCTTCAATCGTAATAATATGAGTGGCTTTTTCCCTGTTAATCTTATCTACAAGTGCTGCGAGTGTAGTAGATTTACCAGAACCAGTAGGGCCCGTCACCAGCACCAACCCACGTGGAAAATCTGCAAAAGTTTCCACCACTGGAGGCATACCAAGCTCAGTAATATTCTGAATCTTATTTGGGATCAAGCGAAATGCTGCGGCAAGATTGCCTCTTTCATGAAAGGCATTCACACGGAAACGTGCCAAATCGCCGAACTCAAAGGAATAGTCAAATTCCTTGTCTTTCATCAAAATCTTCTGTTGATTCTCGTCTAGTGTGGCAAACACCAATGATTCTATCATTGCGTTGTTTAGTTTTGGTGTTCCAGGAACTGGCGTCAAAGCACCATCTACCCTCAAAATTGGAGGAAGACCCACCTGCAAATGCAAATCCGAAGCATTACGCTTGGTGCATTCTTCTAGTAAATTTTCAATTCTGAGATTTTGCCCACTATTTTCCATAATTCCATTTTACCATAATTAATATTATTTTTAAACTTATGCGAGATCGCTTGCTACCCTATTTACCTCTTCTATCGTTGTAATTCCCGACAACGCCTTCAACATACCATCCTGGCGCATTGTAATCGTCCCCTTCATCTTTGCTACCTTCATAATATCTCCGGCCGTTGCATGTGCCACAATCAACTTCTGGATATCTTCATCTACTTCAATCGTTTCGTAAAGACCAGCACGACCCATATAACCGCCAGGCGTATCTTTAGTGTCAATACCCTTCACTAACGTATAAGACTTTTGCCCAGCTAACGGCAATCCAGGATATCCTAAATTGTCACTTATTGCTGCCACATCCTTTGGATCTTTCGGCAAAATATCACCCAAAACCGACATAATCTCTTGTGTTTCAAACTCCGAAGATTGATGCGTCTCGCGTTTCTCTGCCACCCGCCTTACCAAACGCTGACCAATCACCGTATTAAGTGTTGAGGCAATCAAGAATGGCTCAATTCCCATCTCTAGAAGACGTGGCAAAATACCAGCTGCCGAGTTGGTGTGAAGCGTTGAGAACACCAAGTGGCCAGTAAGGGCCGCTTGTACTGCCAAATTAGCCGTTTCTGAGTCACGAATCTCACCTACCATTACTACATCA
>JAEEGL016267440.1_pt1 | contig 11258 bp, 22 predicted proteins | sample 9134231 | NCBI WGS metagenome assembly JAEEGL01 (sample SAMN16246548, study PRJNA631951) | gut metagenome | biome: gut microbiome; feature: rumen; material: fiber-attached | host: Bos | place: Iran: Karaj | collected 2018-10
AAGATTACTCCTTGCAGCCTTATATATTTTAGCGGAGTTACTGGAAACAACTCTTTAAATCTTTATAATGCTATTATTTAAATAGTTGTTTGCCAAGTGCATAACAGCCTTACGAGATGCATTGTAAAGACTACGAGATAAAATGTCATATTCCTTATCTAATTTTTTTTCATGTGCCATGCATGGAGGTGTATCATTCCATGACCCCATCCCTCCAAAAACATCTGCTCTCGAAGCTGCCAAGAAAAGGTGCAGTTGCTCATCATTAAATTCTGGTAATAATTCATCCGCCCATTCAGGCCGTGTTAAATCATCCTTATTTGCCAAATAATTATGAGCTTCCTTAAAGATATTTCCAAAGTTATCGCATTCGATTTTGTATGCAAACTCCGTTATTTCAAGAAGGCATTTTTCAAGTTCTAAATAGCAATTATCAAAGATATATTGTGTGCTACTGTCATCGCTTAATTTGACCTCTTTATAATATATATTCCATTCATTAATAGCTCTATCAAATTCCCATTGAGCAATCCATATAGTTTGAGTTCCATCAGCATACTTAGTAACGATACCTTGAGCAGATGAATTTGCAAATCCTTCAAATCTTATGTCGTTTTTACCGAAACATATTAATAAATTGATGCTCTGAAGTTCTCGTTTTAATAAGCTTTCGCACCAGTCCTTAACGTTATAACTTACTTCATTAGTTTCTCTAAAAATGACTTTTCTAGGAATAGATGTAAACGTTAACTGGTTCTCATATTGCCCCAGTTTGAAATCTAATGCTTTCCCCTTTTTAACCGAATCCCTAAGATAGCAAACTAATCTTAATAATTGAAATAATTCTCCGTTCAAAATTCCCCCCATTAATAATTAAATTCTTTTACAGTTCCACATTCTTCATGTAAATAATCTACCAATGAGTCAAAGTTACATACGTTGTCCTTGTATAACTCGATAAAGGTATCGTCATAGTACAGATGTACATACTCCCTATTGCCTCCTCTATACATTCGCTTTTCGCCAATGGAGTATTTTATTATATTTGATACATTAATTTCACGAATAGGTGATAAAAACCTCTTAATTGTTATTGAGCTTCCATTTATCGTTAGTGAATTAACTACTTCTGCTTGGCCTTTAAATATCAATACATATCCAACCACTATTATTGAAATTAAATCAAAAACAATTATCCCAAATAAATCCGTGCGAGAAGCAGCAGCTGTAGGAATATAAAGGCATATGATAATAAATGTAACAAGCAAACTAATATTCAGAATAGTTTTTCTTATTCTCTTCTTACATTTCACCTCAAATTTCATGCACAACCTCCGGGCCATTGCTAGCATAATGTTAAAATCTATTATGCTTATAGTATTATGCTAACTTCTTAGTGTCAGGTGTAAAAAACTTTCTATTATTTGTTTAAACTAAAAAGTTCCGTACATTCCTGCGCGTATTATTAGTTTAGTTTTTTTCTAGTGTCTCTAAATCCTTCAAGTATTAGTAAATATCAAATAACCCCTGCACTACGTCCACCACATTTTGCATTTCTTCTAAAGAAAGATTGCCAAGCTTTTTATAGTATCTAGTACTTAAATCAATATATCTTAACTGCTCTGTTATGAGTAATTCTTCAGAAAACGAGTTCTTAATATGAGTTACAGACTCACTAAATTTTGAACTAAGAGGAACAACAATGCAAACCTCGTTTTCATTGATAATGTCTCTACTTATCACTAACATGTTCAGTTTGATACCCTCAACCTTAATTATGTCGCCCTGGTTTACCACAATTCATTTCCTCTACTTTCTCCCCAATCAATTTCTTCACCAAATGCTAGTGGCAATCCTGATTCTTCCATTCTCTCCTCTAATGTTCGATGTTTGATTTGTTTCTCTGGAGATTTCAATATTAAATTTCCATTTTCAAAAGCTGCCTCAAGTGCATCACCTATATGAGCATTAAGCATTTCCATTATTTCTTTGGATAGAATAATTCCCTGGCTGTTTCCCCATTTTTTTATTGCTAATTGCATAACTGGCCTCCTGTATATACATTGTTTAAACATATTATACAGCCTTATGTGTATATAGTAAATGACTTTCTTGGTATAAACTTGGTGGCAGGTTCTTTTTTATATAGCCTTTTTTCCTTTAATGAACTCACTAATAAGGAATGATTCACCTACTCTTCGTCGACCATAAATTACTGTCATTCCAAAGCAATTGCTACACCTGTTACACCTAACAGCATTGTTAGAAAAATCATCCATGTTATGAATGAACCAAATTTATCAATGTTTTTGTACCAGTTTCTACAATAATTCAATTTCAATGTACCTTTGTAACTCAGAAATTATGCTATCGCGTTGCTCATAATGCTCTAATGATATTTTTTTTATTTTACAACCATTTACTATGCATATAGTTTTCTGAACTTCATCATAAAAGCAATTATCTATAGCGCTATATAAGTAATATCTTTTACATAATAATCCTTTTTCAGAAAATCCATCATTACCTATAATTATTTTTTTCGTGCCAATAACACATAACAAAACTATACCTATTATCATGATAATAAGAACTAATAATATCATAGTATTTGTAAAACTCATTTTCCTAATAATAGATGTTCGAACTATTGTAGTAATCAAAATTGGACACGCCATAAAAATTGTAATAATTATCTTACTACACGCCTGTTCTTCATACACACTCTCTTTCAATTTCGACCCTCGCAAAATCAATTATCTTTAGATTTACAATTCTTCGACAAATAGTACAATAACAAATCGTAATTTTTGTATATATCATTTCTAATTTCAATTGATTCATTATCTCCAAAAATTATAGAAATCTCATAAAATCTATGTCCTTTTTCATTGTTTGCAGTATTTGAATAGCTTGTAATATCAGTAACATTCAGTTGCTGTTTTTTTCTAAATGCTCTTTTTATAATAACCTTATTTCCATTAACAATTATTCTATCAGAGAGCAAATGAATCAACCTCCACTCACATAACACTAATAGTAAAACTGGTATTAATAGTACAATTATTTTTGAGACTCCATCAGCCTCATTTCTGAAGGCAACGAAAATGATATATAGGAAAATAAAAATCGCCATAATTATTCCCACGATATAAGTTATTACTTCAAAAATACCTTTCCAATTTAGTTTCACTTTAAATGAAGTTATATTATTTTTATTATTCAATTCCACACGCCTCCGTATAATCTGCATAAGCATCTCTTCCATCTAGATACCCTGCAACTATGTAATCTGTTAATGTTTTACTTCCTATCTCATATGGACGAATCATTTTAGCCTCTAATGCAGCTGCTTTATTCATTATAATATCAAAGCTTTCCATACTCTTTAGGTTTCAACCTGGAAGGTATGTATAAGCTGCTGTTCTGATATTCAGAAAAAATTGGTGCCTGACACCTTTACATTTTTACAAGGTAATTTTTCTGTAATGGGGTCAGGCACTTAGATTACATATTATTACTTTTCTATGAAAAAATTATCCGCATCAACAACTAGTTGCCACAAGATTTCATCTGAACATAATTCATCATAATCTGAAATTCCTCTAACCAATCCAAGCGCTGCTCCATTTACTATATTGAGTGAATGATTTTCTGTAGCAATAATCAATTTTTTCACATATTCTTTGTATTTTGTTAAATACTCTGCAGTAGCATCATTTCTAACATTCATTTGGTTGAGATAATTAATTATTTTCTTTAGTTTACTTTCTAATTCTTGATATTTATCCATAATTCCCTGCATCTGATTTCAGTTATCCATCTTGAAAACATTGGTGCCCGATTACAATGTATATTTTTTGTAATGGGTTCAAGCACTTAAATTATAAATTACGCTACCATTATAAACTCAACGTCTCACTCATTTGAAAAAAGTTTTTCCATATTCTAGAAACATTTCTTCGCTATAACTAGCTCCTGTCCCATACATAATCTGCATTAACTGTACTGTCTTTTGAACTAACATATCATCGTTTTCAATTTTAATTCCATTATCTTTTAATATTTTACTAACTATTAATTTCCCTGTCTCCAAATCGCTACTTGTAGCATATGGTGGTAGATTTATTATTTCCATGTTAATTACCTCCTATATTAACTAAATTATTAAGTTTAATTTGACTACTAGTTATTAACTGCGTTGCCCCTCCTTGGCCATATTTTGGATATTCCTTTTTCAATGCTATAGCCTAAGCCACCACCAACTACTCCGGCACCTGTTGCCAAGGCTATTTGACCAGCATCTATACTACCTGTATTAATCAACTGCGTGGTGACATTCCCTGCAGCATTAATTATCCTTTAATACCCAAAATCAATAGCTATTAAGCAAGAACATTACCCAATAATACACTTTTGTGAATAAAATTTTTCTGCATCATATGCTAATTTGTATAATTTTTTGTAGGCCGATAGACTATCATATTCAGAAATAGCCCTACCAATACCTAACATTCCACCATCATAAGCTTTTAGCTTGTTAGTCTCTAAAAGTTCTTTCAGTCTATTAATCAGCTGTAATATATTATTCAATAGAATAATATCCTCATCATTACACTTATTTTTCACTTTACCTATCTCTTTTTCTATTTTAATCAATTTTTCGAACAGCAATATTTGGTTCTTTGTCATTTTTTTACTCCACGTGTATTCTCCCAACATATAAAAATATTTTTATATATACACTATTAGGTGTTGTAACAAGTCTATCACATATATAATTCTTTTAATCATATTGGTCATTTTTTCATATTCCTAATAATTTCAGCTCATCTTTTGTAAAGTATCTTTTCAAAATTGGTACCATTATTTTATCAACACTCTTAACTCTGTATGAAGCATAAATTAAATCTAATGGACTATTACTAATAAAACAGTTAAGCCCTTCTTCTCGCTCTAAATAAAATGATGACATATTTTTCTTTTCTTTTATATAAATTGGATATCCTGAATTAGTAAGCAAAAATGTCAATGCACCAGCTAATACTAATAATTCAGCTTTAATGGTTGTCCACTCTTCCAAAAAACATTTTTTTATCTCATCTATTATTACTGCTAATGAATCATTTACTTCTATATTCTCTACATTTATTTGCTTAGAAGTAAAAAATATTTTCGCCAACTCTTCATAATTATCTCTAACATAATCACTATCTTCTTTAGAAAAAAAAGGGGTATTTACTTCTTCTTCCATATTACTATATCCTTCATATAATAAGTATTTGTTAAATAATTCTATACTTTTTTTGAAGGACTCCTCATTATCATATTTAGCAGCCACTCTATTCGTACAATCTAAATATATTACACCTGTTTTTAGTAAATCCTCTGTGATATAGAATGACTGACTTACTTCACCTTTTTTTCTGTGAAAAATCGCAAGAGTTCTAGTAGTTAATCGTGTTTTTCCTGGTTTTATTTCATATCCTCTTTTGGAAGCTTCTTCACCCATTACACTTCTTATTATATTTATATATGTATTTTTCATTAATTGCTTTCCTTCCAAGTTATCATATAATTAGCCAAAACAAGGTGTTCCACTACCGAATAGCATACTCAAGAAATTCAAAAGCATAGTTGCCAATGGTACAATTGCGCCATCATCAACTGTGCCTAGCCCAAGTGTAAAGAAATCATCAGCAACTAGTATTCCTATTACTATTGCCAATATTACTATTCCTCCCTTTGCTACATCTGTTACTTTGGCAAGCATGTTTATAGCATCAATAGTAAAGGTCTTTTGTCTGGTTGCCTCGTTTATCATAATCATACGTTTTACGATAGCCTGACTATAGCGTAGCTCTTTAGCTTCTACAAGTCTATCAAGGACATCATACTTGTATGCTGTCTTTGTATTATCTTCTACAAGGCTTGTTCTGTTTCCAAATGCATCGTACTCATAAGCAGACTTAACCATTCCGTCATGTGTTGTCTGTGTAAGTCTTCCTATATCATCATAAGAGTAGCTGGTCTCTTCACTATTTCCTGTAATTCCTGAAAGTCTTCCTTCGCCGTCGTATTTATAAGCTGCTGTTCTACCATCAGGATATGTAAGCTTAGTTTTTGCTCCTACTTGTGTCTACTAGCTTGACTGTATTGCATGGTCAGACATTTAAATAGTACATACTAGAGATATGGACTATTACACCAATCACCTTTTTTATTACAATCTTCTATTAGCTTAATTCTTTTTTCTGTATAATCATGAATTAACATACTCTCTGTAATTTCCGCATTGAAATTCTCATAAACAGTACGTGCAATATAAATATTTCCTCTATAATTCTTTTTAAAAACCTCTACCACATTTTTATTGGCAAGAAATCCATACACATATCTAGCTGAATCACTTTTTTGATTAATTAATGACATTACATCCCAGTTTTTCATTGGATAATCTATATGCATTCCTTCAATGTCTACATTTTCATCAACTAAAGAGACTACTGGACAAGGCACCTTCTTTCCGTCCTTGTTCTTCACTCTTTCAACATAGTACCCCTGCCCTGCATTCACATTATTTGTCACCACTATCATTGGTACTTGATCTATCTCAATCATCTTTTTTTGAATGAATCAAAAACTATCATTTTATTAGCTTTAATCTTATACGAATTTGCAAATACCAATAATATAAGCATCATAATAATCACCGCATCTGCAATCCAAAATGCAAATACTATATCTTTAAACTTTAATTGAAAATTCAAGCATATAATCATTAAGACCGATAAAACAATGAAAATAATAAAATTTACACTATATACCAATCTATCATTTTTTATTTTTCCAACATGCCAATTCATAGTTATCTTGTATGATTAATTCAGAAGCAAATTAATCTACATTCCTTTCTTTTTGATATCTGTGCCATAGGTCTTATGCCGCTTAAGAACCTTGGAAGGTTCAGGCACTTAGATTCTTCTAAAATGAATAAACTCTTACTGCAAATACTCCGTTGCTTTGCGAATAAAGGTCTTCATTAGTTCAGTTCTCCGTGTATCCATTTTTGTATTTTCTATTTGAACATCAAAGCATAAAAATAGTCTGTTTGATATCTCGGTTTCCAATGATTTAATAGACTCTTTACTATTATGTGCGATTAAAAAATCTAACCATTCTTTTGCTTCTATATAATTATTGTATAAAGTTACATCATTATTATGCATTCTCATATCTGCAATTATCTTTACAAGTTCATCCAATATTTCTGTTAATTCTTTATGTTGAATTACTGTTATATATTCCATATATACTCCTTATTTCTACATTGTAGGTGTTGTCTGAATCCAATCTGATGGAACAGAATTATAATCTATATATGCTTGATGTTTACCTCCATACTCCCATAACATGTGGACCAACTCTTCCTTCTATTCCTGATAAAAAGGAGTTTTCGGGTATAGTGAGCTTATAAAGAGTTGAAGCGTCATTCATTCAATAGACATTCTTCATTGTTACGACACTCTTCAATATATATTTTTATTTTCAACATAAGCTGTATAACTATCGTTTCTTTCTGCAGATTCAACCTTATATTTTTTTCGAGCATTAATAATACCCACATTGGATGTAACAACACCTATAATTGTTACATCCTCCTCTAATTCTCATCACAGTTAACAAGTTACATTAAAAAAAAGGTCATATCAGCCAAATCATCCGAATCTATTTTCCTTAGGAAATCATCTCTTTCTAGCTGAATATATACCGATTTTATATGGCCTAGAGAAATCTCCTCGATAATATGTGTCTTTTCTTTATCTGAATAAAACAATTCAACATATTCTATTAACTTTTGACATGCACTCTCTTTACTGTTTATCATTCTACACAGTCCTCCAATAAAATAACCTCATCAAAATGAATCCAAGAATCAGCATAGAGCTGCCTATAGCCTCCCCATCCTGCTTCTGGATAACACCATGTTAAAGGTTCTAAATCTATTCCACTATTACCATATTCATATGGAACCTTTATATCATCGATAATTTGTAAAGTATCAAATTTTCCAAGAACTCTTGCATCATTATTCCAAGCTTTTTTATCTGTAGCCCCTGCCTTGCATACTTCCCACACTTAAATTTACCAAATGCAACATATGAACATGGTGCTTCCATCGATTAAGATGTCATTTTAAAATATCTAGAATCCATATATCTATATCCAGTTGATGGAACAACTTCACCATTCGGTTTAACATAAAAGTCAGCTTTTACGTTTTGTGTAACGTTTGCATCAACTGTTGCCAATTTCATCTTGTTGTAAGGAATAAGTTCCGTGCTAGATGCTGATTGTGTCTCTGTGATTATTCTAAATACCTTCCCGATTCCCTTTGCAATCCCATATCCTGCTGCGGCGCCTAACGCACCTGCTCCAGCAGCAAGCATTGTCTGTCCTGCACTTACTGTGCCGGTATTTATCAACTGTGTCGTAACACTACCAGAGGCTCCTCCAGCAGCTCCTGCTAGTGTTGTCCCAAGTAATCCAACTCCAGTTGACGCTATTGCACCTCCCTGTGACATGAATTCAAGTGAACCCTTGCCTTACTTTTATTTACAATTAATAACGAAAAATTCTATTTTACTTTTTCGAGATATATTTTATATTTTTACTATCTAAATAATCACAAACATGTCTTCCTTCTCCCCAGAATGTCGCCCATTTAAAAATCGTTTTATTATCAATTCCTATTGCTTTATACCCACCAATTAAAAGGCAATTTGTATACCCCGATATATCCTGTAACTTATATACAATATTTTTATTCCATTTCGAAAGAATGATTTCTTCTTCATTAACTAAAATACACATCATTCTACGATACAAGGCCCCGAAAGAGGTCCATATAATAAAAACACCTGATACAATTGTTGGAAATAATGAAGAACTAAAATCTTTACTACCAACGAATAACAACATTGCCTCATTTATAAATGCAAGTATCATTAATCCGTTATTAGTTTTTTCCCCATATAAACCTATTTCATCCGCATAACAAATAAAATTACATTTAGGTAATGACTGCTTATTATATAACCCAGCTATAACCCGCATTATTCCAGAAATAATATATGCATATCCAGTAATAATGATAAGTATTCTTATCTCATGTACATCGTTAAAAATGAAATATATACATGACATTCCTATCAAAATACAAAATAAACCTGTTAAAATAGTGAAGTAATTTTTTTTTAATAGTTCGCTAGTATATTCTTTTTTCATATTTTTCCTTTACTCAGAGTAGCATTTTCTCATGCCACCATTTTCCTCCCTTAAATATTCAATTATTCTATTAATCAAACTGCATGAAATATCTTTATATCCTATTCGAAGAAATGATTGTATCTGTTTTTGGATTAACCAACGATCATAACTTAAGAAATTGTTTACTATCTGCAATTGGGCAGGCACTTAGATTTTCCCGATTTTCCTAACTTTCTGTAACAACAATGCTGATTGCCAATAGCAACGATAATAAAGCAAAAATAATCAATACTGTTATAAATAATATATTAACCGCCTTATTTATAGAGCTTTTGCGTTTAGATGTATCAATAATAAAACTTATTGCACCAACTATGCAAAATACAGTAAATGTACACACAAGCCAAGTCTTATATTTGAAAATCATTCTTCTGCAAATCAAAGAGCTTAAGAAATAAAACAAGGATGCATGCGCATATAATTCAAATATTACAGACGATAAATCAAACTCATTACTGACTTTGAATGGATTTAGTATCAGTTTAAGTTTTCTTGGTATAGTAACACCATGATACATGACATTATTTCTCTTTTTATCACTTAAAAACCAACTTAAATAATAAATAACAGCAATAGCAATTAATGAAATTTTCATTCGCTTAAACTCCAATCCAATGAAAACAGTATCTACTACCAAAGTGATATCCACCAACAAATATTAAACTAAACATTAATATAGCTTGTGGCAAAGTTATCCCTGTCTGTCTTTGTCTTTAGACGGTCATACCGGTCATACTCATATCGTTCTTCATGACCAAGGACATCTATGATAATAGTCTGAACTAATAAAATATTGGGCAATTAAAAGCTTATCTGTATATAAAGATAATCCAATATTAATCTGATATCAGCTTCATTGTATCTTTATACATTAATGTTCTCCCCTTTTCATTAACGCCTCCAAAATATCCTATTTGAAAATGCTTATCAAATAATAATACTTCATATGAAACTTGCTCTAGGTTCAATTCTTTATCAAACATGAGAATTTTTTGATAATCTTCCAGTATATAATCTGTAACCTCGTTTAGTACAACTATAAATAATACCCTCTTACATTTTTGATGTTTTATTATTTCTTGACAATTTATTGATACGTTTTTAAAAAAGTCAGTAAAAATATCATAAGAATAAAATCTTTTTATAGCTATCTTTCCTAATAAACCTCTCTTTAATATTTGGTAATCGTCAATAGTTGACTCAGTAGCCACATCAACTATTTTGCTGCATTTCACTTTTTCAATAATATATTCTGTCATTTCTATTCCTCAACACACCTTTCATAAACTTCTTGAGAAATTGTTACACCTAATGTCCAGCCAATTCCCTTTATTAATCCTGAAATAGCTGGTCTCCTAGTTAAGGGCACCCTATGGTCACAAGATTTATTGCATTCTATTCCCTTTTCCTTTTGAATTGAAGGTTCGTGTAATCTCCTACACATTATGTATTATTCCACATTATCAAACAAATGGCAATTAAAACAAAAAAGCCCAGTATGTTTAATACTGGACTTTTAATATTTCAGCTATATTTAATTCTCATCTACATATTTCTGAATATTGCTAGCATTTGCATAGCGTTTTACATCGTCACCATTTACAACTACAAGGGTTGGAGCCTGCATAACTCCGTACTTTTTAGTCATATCGACCTGCTCTTCTGCATCGACAAGGATGTAATCCTCATCCTCTAAAATTTCCTTTGCTCTAGCGCAGTTTGGACATGTCTTTGTAGTAAACAGATATTTAACACCTGTAGTAGGCTCTTCTGATACAATTTCCACATTTACCTGTGGTGCCTCAGCTTTCTTTGCTGCAGCCTCACCAGCACGGCGACATACGCTACCTGCGATATCGTAGAGCTTACGGTTCTTGTACTCCTGAGTCTTACCTTCGTTCCAGTTCTGAACCGGGCGATAGTAACCA
>JAEEGL016903060.1_pt1 | contig 11258 bp, 1 predicted proteins | sample 9134231 | NCBI WGS metagenome assembly JAEEGL01 (sample SAMN16246548, study PRJNA631951) | gut metagenome | biome: gut microbiome; feature: rumen; material: fiber-attached | host: Bos | place: Iran: Karaj | collected 2018-10
AATCCCCAATCCCCACACCCCAATCCCCAATCCCCCTAAATCTAGAACTTAAATTTAAATTATAAAATATATATTTATAAATATAATTTATTATCATATAAAAATGTCGGAAGCCAAAATAAATATTGATGTTCTTTTAAATCCTTTATTAGAAAAGGATAATTATAAATTAGAATATGGCGAAAAAGAAATAGAGAAATTAAAAACAATTGCAAACGAAAAAGAAGAGCTATTTTTAAATAAAAATAATTTTTATTATAAAGAGAAAATACTTTACAATTCATTACCTAATGAATATTTTCAGAAATTAGATTCATTTTCTACTAATTATATCTCTTATAAAAATTATTTTAGATTTGAAGAGGATTTCGATTTTATCAATTTCAAAAACTTAATTGAAATAAGAAAGAGATATTTACATTACACAGAAAAAAAAGACAAAGACGAAGAAAAAGATTCAAAATCCCCTGAAAAAGAAGAAAAAATAGATGAAAAAGAAAAAAAAGAAAAAGATATTAAGAACGAAGGTATATATATATTGATAACTAGTTTAAATCAAATGTTGGAAAATTATAAAAATGAAAATAAAGAAGATCTTTTGATATACTATTCTATAATGGAAAAAATATTTAATAATATATTTAATGAGTTAGAATTATTTCAAGGAAGAAAAGAAAGTTTAAAAAATTTATCAAAATTTGAAATAACACTTTCAGAATGTATAGATTCTTTCGAAAAAAATATATTATCAAAAAGCCAAGATAAAAAAATCATAAATATTTTATTCCAACTTCAAAAATTGTCATTAGCAATAAATTCATGTAGTATTTTTTTAAAAATTTTAAGATTAATGAAAAAAAGAAATATTATTTTCGATAATTATAATTCCATATATAACAAATATTTTAAGTTTAATTTTATTGATATATTAAATGCAAATGATATCATGTCCTCAGAATCAGACGAAATTCAATTAGATGAAGAAACTTCATTTATAAATTTTTTCACAGAAGGAAAATATTTATATTTTTGTTATGGTAAAAATAAAATTCATTTAATTAAATATAATATAGAAAAAAAAGAAAAAATATTAGAGAAGACTTTAAAAAAATATTCAGATGATATTTGTATTTTGAATGATAAAAATAGAAATAAAATAATATTACTATCATATATTGGAGTAAACTTTGAATTATTAATTATCAATAAAAAAGATTTATTAGAAGAAAAAATAATTAAAATAGATTTACCTGAGAAAAATCTAAAATTAACACAAATAATGAATTCATTAAATTATTTTTATATAATAGATAAAAAAAAAATATATTCTTTAAATTTATTAAAGAATGATTATACTTTTAAATTATTTTTAGAATATGATAAAATAATACCAAAAAATGATTCGTATTATTTTTTAAATGATAATTTTATTATTTTAAATAATTCAGATTATATTGATTTATGTAAGCATAAATATTATAGAATTAATGAAACAACGAAAAGTGAAGGAAAAAGAAAATATTTAGAAAATGAAAAATTATATACTCTTTTGATAAAAAAAAATAAGGTTTTAGGATTAAATATATCCTTTTTTAAATCACAAAAAATAATAAATAATGATGATATGCAAGTAAAAATTAATGAAATAAAAGAGAAAAGTTTTAAGAAATTACAAAAAGATTTTATGTTTAAAAAAGAAGTTAATGAAGAAAAAAAAATTGATGTTTTTAAGTATTATACTCACTACAAAAATGATTTTGATTTAATATTAAATTTAAATGATGAAGAAAATGAAAAATATAAATATAAAATAGATGAAAAATTATGTAAAGATTATTATAATTTCATTTATTCATCTCTTATTCAATTTTATTATTATTCTTCAGATGAATATCATAAATTAAAAATAAATGTAACTAATGACATAATGCTTGATAATATAAAAGAGATAATATTAGAATCTAATGACTATATCATATTATTTATATATACAAATTTATTAATTCAATATGAAAAATCAAAAAGAATAGATAAAGAAGAGATTAATAGGCAAATGGAAATAATAATAAAATTATGTCAGAAACTATCTAAAGAAAATTTATCTCCATATTTTTTTTATATACTAAGAGAAATATATAAATATAAGCCAGACCTTGTTAAATTATTAGATCTTTCTGAAAATTTATTAAATAATGCAGAAAAATTACCTTTCGATGAAATTATATATTATTTATCTTTGATTTCTTTGGAAAATAATAATAATTTTTTTAATTTATTCAAAAAATTTTTAGAAATAGAAAGAAAAATAATTTTATCAGAAAATAAAGGGATTTCTTTTGATAAAGAAATATATGATGAAGTTTGTCAGAATTTTTTGAATTATTTTTTAGATATTAATATTTATAAATTCAAAGACGATAATTTTTTAGAAAAATTTGAAAAAATGCTTGAGATTTTAGTAAATAGTTCTATAATTGATGATATGGCTCAATTTATTATTTCTTCTCAAAGATGGTTTAATGATATAAAAAATACAAGATTTCAATTTTTAAATAATATTGTTTTTGAACAAAAATCCAAATTATTAAATAGTATTAAAAACTCTGCAACATGTAGAATTTTGTTCTTATTTATAAATATTATCATATATAAAATTAATGATATATCTAAAAAAAATAAGAAAAAAGTATTTGATATTTTGAAATTATTAATAAAATCTAGCTATATATTTAGTAGAAGTAAAGAAAAAAATAATGAAAAAAATAATTTTTTAATGAATGAAGAAATTATAATAATAAATTCTGATAATTTAGAAAAAAATTTTAATATAATGATACCATATGCACAGAATGAATATCAAATTAAAGATTTAAATAAAGTATTCATAAATTATGATATTGAATCTAATTATGATTTTATATTAGAAATTGGCAAAAACTCTTTAATAAATAAAAAGCCTTTAGATTTAAGTGAAATGGAATTTACTTTAGAAGAAAACAAAAATTCTTATATTAAAGATAATGAAAAAAATGAGAATGAATATAGACAATTTAAATTAAAATTTTCAAACTATAAAAATGAGGAATCTATTACAAATATCTTGACGGATATTAGAAAATGTATTATTTATTGCATTATTCAATTAAATTCAAAAGAAAATAAGAAAGAATTAAATTATAATTTATTAAATAAAGAAGATTTTGAATTTGAAAAAAAAATTAGAGATAAAAAAATTAAAGAAATAATAAATCATGAATTTTTTAATAATATTTCTATAATAAAATATAAAGATATTATTATTGATGAATCTGATAATTATTTAGATTTTGATTATAAAGATATTATTACATCTGATAAAAGCATTAATCTTATAACCGAATTTAAAGAATTATCAAAAGAAATAAATTCAATATTTAATAAAGATAATAATTCTGAAGAAAATATAATAAATGTTAACATAAGTATAAATTCATTTAATAAAATGATTTTATCTAATGAAAAATATATAAATTTAATAAATTTAATACATCAAGAATTCCTCAAAAAAAATATATGGGGCTCTATATCAGATTCTTTGCTTAAAAATATAATAATTAATTGTTTTTCAATAATCGTTTCAGATTTTAATTTAATTAAAGATTTTGAAGATTTAGTAAAGTTGAATAAAGATAATAAAATATTTCCAGATAATAAAAAATTAAAACTATTTATATCAATATATACAAAAATAAATAATATAAAAAAAATATTTTCAAAAAAAAAGCATGAATTCTCTTTATTAAATGATAAAAATAATAGTGAAGAAAATTTAATTGAAAAATATATCCAAGATATTAATATAAAATTAGCTTTTATTTTAAATAATAAGATTATAAATAAAGAAAAAGTTAGAATAAAATCTATAGATGATTATATATCATTTTTGTTAGAGTTTATAACAAATGAACAATTATCGTTAGATTTAATTATAAATAAAATGGAATTATTAAATGAAAAAGCAAAAAGTAAAGAAATGGCATTGAATTTCATAAATAAAATGTTGTTTATATCAGATAAAGGACCAGATATTAAAGATTTAATAAATTACGCTAATTTAATAATTAAAAATGGAAAAAATAAATTGCGAGAAATAGAAAAAGATTTAAAAGGAGCTGATAGCTATTTAATTCTTAATTATAAAAAACAAGTATATATATTTTTAATGCAAATTTTACAAAAAATAAAAAAAGATAATAAAGAATATGATATATCTTATTATTTTGCTTTAATTAATTCACTATTTTGGTCTTTTGAATCGAATGATGATTATCAATTTTTAAAATGTTCAAAATTTTATGAAATTTTATTCTCTTCTGAAAATAAAAATATAATATATGATTTATTGTATAATTACTATTATAAAAATAATGTTAATATAAATCAAGAAAATAATAATATATATATTATTTCGAAAGATACTTTATCTAAAAAAGTATTTGAATTATTTAAATTAATGGCTTTTATTGCTATAGAAAAATTAAATAGAGATGAAATATGTGATGATATGCCTTTAATTAAATATATATTTGATTATATTTTTAATATATTTAATAGATATATAGATGATATGGATAAATTAAGAAAAGAAATTATTTCAAGTAAAGATATTATTAATGAAGAAAAATTAAATGATTTATTATTAGTATTTTATCGTTGCCTTTTAAATCAAAAAAGTAAAGAAAAAATATCTAATATACTTCAAAAATATTATTTCAACATATTCCAAAATTTATATAATATTTTCATTTATTCAAGTGCAAAAAATAAAATTATTACATTAAAAATAATTGATTTATTATTATTTGATTATTCAATATTTTTAACTGCTCCTTTTATTCAAAAAAATATAGAAAATTTACTAATTTTTTTAAAGGAAAAAAATGTTGGATTATATAATTTATTAATTTCTAAAAAAGTTAATCATATAGATAATATTTTAATAGAATTTCTTTTTAATTTAATTTTATTACTTCAACAAAATATAGATAATTCAATTAATTATATAAATTGTACAGAAAATAATTTATCTTTATCTTTTTTGATAATAAAAATATTACAAAATAAATTAACAAAAAATGAAAATCCCAAAATTTCTGAAGAAATTATTAAGTTTATTGATTTAAACTATTCTAATAAAAAATATATTGCAATTATTTTACAAATTTTGGGCGTTGAATTAGATTATGAATATATTGGAGATGAAGTTGAAATAATCCAAAATAAAGAAAAAGGAATAATATTAGGATATTTTAACAGTATAATTAATGAACAAAAAAAAAAAGAAGATATATGTTATAAATATATTAATTATTCAAAAGGAATAAATTTATGTTGTATTAATAAAGAAGATATATCATATATTGAATATTTCAAAAATCCTGAATTTACTTTAGAATTAATTAATAAAAATAGTATAAGAAAAAAAATAAAGAATAAATTAATATTAACCTTTGAAAAGAACGAAAAAATATTTAAAAATTTAATAAAAAATATATCTAATTATGAGCCTAAAGAAACATATTTAATTTTGAAATATATTAAAATGGTTTTATTACAAGAAAAGATAGCATTTGATGGAGATACTATTTCATTTTTATTAAAAAAAAGTTTAGATGAAGATGTACTTAAATTTGAATGCAGATTAATAAATATGGAAAATTTAGAAAAAATAGTAATTTCAAATATATGTGAAATAAATAAAAATATTTTAGAAGATATTGAAGAAAAAAAAAATGTAGAAGAAAAAGATATAAATACAAAATTAGAAGAATTTTTTGTTGATCCTCAATCCCCTGATATTTTGATAGAAAAAAAAAGTTTACTTTATCGTTTTGGGGAAGAGCATAAATTTGGTTGTAATTTTATGTATAAAAGAATATTAAATTATGATTTATTTGATGAGCATATCAAATTTTTAAAAATATTTAATAAAGAAAAAAATTGTAAATCTTATAAACAAAATTGTATTCTATTAACTAGAGATATTTTAAATTTGGAAAAAATAGCTCCTAATATAAAATATATAATAATCCCAGATATTAGCGAAGATGATATAAAAAAAATAAAAATAGCAACAACGCCAATAATAATTGTTGAGGTTTTGGAATTTAAAAAAATATATGAAAATGCTTTTGAAGGACAATCTTTCGAAGAGGCAGAAACTTTATTTTTAAATAGTTTACAAACAGATGCTTCTGCATTAATAGATATCCCTATTGAAAAAATTGCAGAATTTACAGAGAATCAGAGAGATATTTTGTTAGAAATTGTTAATGTAGAACCAAAATATGAACGCTCTGAACAAAAAGATAATAGTCAAGAAATTTTTATGTCAGATGATAGTAGTGACAATAAAGAAGATAATAATTTGATGTTCAATGATAATGAAAATGATAATATAAAAACATTTTGCGGAAAAAAAATTGAAGAAATTGATATTAATTTAATATATAAAAAATTAACATCCCAAATTTGTCGAAGAATTATAATTATATCTAAAATAATTCAAAAAATAAAAATTGAGTCGAAAAATTTAAAAAATATTATAAAATTATTAATTTATGAAAGTCAATCTGCTGAAAATAAAGATTATGAAATTTGCCAAATTATCAAAAATTTTGTCATTCAAACATCTTCTGATAATGAATATGATATAATTAAAGAACTAACTGATTTACAATTTTTAGAAAATAAAAAAATATTAATAGATGATGCAGAATCTAAGGAAATAAAAACAGAAAATGAATTATTAAAATTAGAAAATTTGAATAATAATATGCTATTAATCAATATGTTTTTTTCAGCTGAAAGTGCTAAAAAAGATAAGAATAATGAAATTTTAGACAAAAACTTTTTATTTGCATTTATATCTCTATTAATTAAACAAAATATAGATTCAGTTTTACCATTTATATTAAAAATGTTTAAACATATAGAAAATAATATTAATGAATATATTGATGCTATTATAAAAAATAAAGAATTATTAAATAATGATAAATTTAGAGAAATATATAATTTTTGTGAGAATTTAATAAAAGTTGAATTATATAAAGGAAAAAAAGGGGATGATAATAAATTTAATGAAATTACATATGAAAAAATAGAATTAATTTTTTGTATTTTTAATATTGAATGTATTCTTAAATATAAATATGGTATTGATATAGGTATTAATTATTTAAAAAATTTCGAAAATTCTTCTTTATTAAATATTCATATTATTGTATCTATGCTATTAAGTTTTAGTAAAGAAAATAAAATTAACTCGGAAATAAATTATTATAATTTTATTAGATTATGTTATCAAAAGAGTCTTTATAAATTTTTAATTAACGGAGAACAATTCACAAAACCTTTAAAATCTTTTAAATTTAATTATTATGATAAAACTTTTAATTCGAATTTTGTCAGAAATTATCAAAATATTATTTCAAAAGACTTAATTCAAAATATAGTTAATGTTTCTTTAGTACTCAAATCTTATGATGAAAGTATAATAAATCCTGATAATTGTGTTTTTATATATGAAAGTGAAAAATGTATAAATTTACAAGATTATATTAAAAAGTATGATGTAATTAATGATAAAAGAATTTTATTAATATCACCAAATTTCACTATTTCATATCCTTATAAAAATTATCATTGTTATTTATATGGCGCAGGCTCCAATGAAAAAAATTCATTAGGTATACATAATGATTCAGGATTAAAATATTTTTCTACTCCTCAAAAATGTATTGGTTTAGAAGATTGTAAAAATATAGTTGATTTTAAATTTGGATATTTCCATACTTTTGTTCAAACTGCTGACCAAAATTTATATACATGTGGAGGGGATGATGGTAGTTCATTTAAATTTAAATTAGAATTTCCTTATTTTAATAAACAAACATATTTTTATTCTTTATCAAAGGAAAATTCAGGTATTAAATTGATTGCTGCAAATAATTTTAATTCTTCAATTTTAGTTACAAATAATAATAAACTTTTTTGTTGTGGAAAGAATAATTGTTATTGTTTAGGAAATAGTATTAAAGAAGAAGGAAAAGAAATAGATAAACCTGTAATAATGCCAGAATTTTTACCTTTAATAAAAGAATTAAAATATCCATATTCTGTAAAAGAAATTGCATGCGGATATAAAAGTACTCTTTTTTTATTAGAAGGTGGATATGCTTTTACTTGTGGTTCTCAAGATTTTAGGCAATGTGGAAGTAAAGAAAATGTTCAATTTTATAAAGAATACTTTCCATTATATCCTCCTCGTGGAACTTTATTTAATCATGTAATAGCTGGAGAAGAATTTTTTTTATTTTTAGTTAATGAAATAAATGAAAAAGGATATAATAAATTATATTCTTTAGGGCAAAATGAATTTGGAAGATCGGGAACTGGTGAATTAAATACTAATTTTACTTTACAAAGATTAGAAGCAGTAGAAGATAAAGATTTTATGGTAATATCATCAAGAAATGAAAATGCTGCTGCTATTAGTACGGAGGGAATTTTATATACATTTGGAAATAATACTTCAGTGGCTTTAGGTTTAGGTGATAAAGAAAATAGATATATTCCTACTAAAGTTTCTATATTAGAAGAAGATTATATTTGTTCTAATGTTGGTATTAGTCAATTTCATATGGTAATAATTGCTAGAAATAAAAAAACAGGTAAAAGATGTATATTTACTTCTGGAAATAATGAAAATAAAGCTTTATTAACTTGTTCTGATGGAGATGTAAAATATGATATCCCTGGTAAAATTTCATTTTTTGAAGATAATAAGCCGGATGAAGAGCCTATTATGGTTGCTTTATCTAGATTTCAAACTCATATTATGACTATAAAATGTGACTTAAAAAATAACATAAATAAAGAATGGGAAGGTTTTAAATGTATTAAATGTACTAAAAATATTAAAGAAAGTTTATTTTTTGATTTTGATATAAAAAATAAAACTATTAATTATTATTGTAAAGAATGCGCTGAAATTAATAATAAAAATATTTTTTATGTAATAAATACTATTAATGATGACACAAAAAAAAATTTAGAATTAATTTTAAAGAATGAAAATATAGTCAATAATTTAAATCTGCAATTCGAACCAGAAGAAAATAAATATAACTGTATGAATTGTAATGAAGAAATAAAAAAGAATATATATCAAAGTTATTCTAATGAAAATATTATATTATGTGATCAATGTTATATATCGAAATGCTCTTTAATTGAATATCCTCAAATATTTATATCATATGATTGTAGTATATCTCCTGTTAAAAATATTAAAAATATTAATATAGATAAATATGTATATTTAAATATTATAAAAGCCGATAAGCCTTATTTAGAATTCGATTTATATGCTAATTATAAAAAGGAGTATATAATAAAAGAATTATATAATAATAAAGAATTAAGAGAATTATATGATAAATATTGGAAACTCATTGATTATAATATGCTAATTGAAATGCGGAAATTAAAAGAATTTTATGATACTAATAAATTTGATTATTTAATAAATAATAACGAGGAAAAAGAAGAAAAAAAAGAATCAAAGGGTGAAACTATAGAAGAAAGAATGGAAAATATGAAAAATAAAAATTATGAATATTTGGCTAATATAGCCGGAAAATCTAATAAATATTTAATTTATGAAATAGTGGAAAAATTAATAGAATTAAGAGATAAAACAAACATAAAAAATTCTAATTTTAATGATTTGGATTTATATATAAAAAATCCAAAGTTGTATTCTTTAGTTTTTTCGTTAAGTAATTTTATTAATTTTGAGATATTAAAAATATTATCTTTAGCAATAAAATTCCCTTTTAATAATAATATATTTAATAAAGCAGTAGAATCATCTTTAGAATTAGTTTCATCTCAAGAAAGGATAGAAATATTTATGAAAAATTTTGAAAAAGAAAGAAAAGAAGTTAATTACGAAGATAAGGAAATAACTATATCAAGAATTAAAGCAATTAATTTTTATAAAAAAAATATTTTAGACAAAGACAATCAATATACAGTTTTTAGTCAATTATTTAGAAAAACTCGTACATATCCTCAAGAAAATTATTTATGTAAAGAAAAAAACAGATTATTTAAAATTCATTTAAAAGGTGAAGGAGCAACTGATTTCAGTGGGGCTTATAATGAAATTATGTCTATAATTTCATTCGAATTACAAAGTAATCATTTAGATTTATTTATTAAAACACCTAATAATAAAAATGAAATAGGGACTCTCAGAGATAAATATATTCCTAATCCTAAAGTTAAAGGACAAATCAAAAATGATATGTTATACTTTTTGGGAAATTTAATGTTACATTCTATATGTACTGGAAATGTGCTTGATTTAAATTTACATCCTATTTTCTATAAAAAATTATTAAATAAAGAAGTTGATTTTAGTGAAATCGAAACTTTAGATAAATTATCTTATAAATTTATTATTTCTTTAGAAAATATTAAAGATGAACAAGAATTTCAAGAAAAATATAATGATTTATTCTTTGCAGTTCATTCAAGTAGTGATAATTCTTTAATTGAATTAATAGATAATGGCCAGTATAAAAAAGTCACGTTTGAAAATTTATCTGAATATATTAACTTATATAAGAAATTTTTGCTAACAGAATATGATGCAAAGATATCTATAATTCGTTCTGGTATTTTTGATAATTTAATAAAAAAATGTAAAAAGAATTTTACTTCTCTAATAACACCTCAAGATTTAGAAGAATTAATCACAGGTATCCCAAAATTAAGCATACAAACCCTTAGAGAAAGAACAGTTTATGAACCAAATGAACCATATTGTGAATTATTCCAGAATTTTTGGAAAGTTCTCGAATCTTTTACAGAAAAAGAAAAAAGCCTATATTTAAAATTTGTATCAGGGAGAACAAGACTTCCTAATCCTGGAAATAATGATTTTATTCATAAAATAGTAAAAATAGATAGAGAAAATCCTGATAAATATATGCCTACTTCAACTACATGTTATTTCACTTTAGGATTACCTCAATATTCTAGTTATGAAATTTTGAACGAAAAATTAAAATATGCAATTCATAATTGTAACTCAATTGATGCTGATTTTGTCCCTGATGATAATGAAGAACCATTATCTGAAATTATCTGAAAGATAAAAAGCTGAATAAATAAATTTAGAAAATTAATAAAAAAGTTAATAAATA
>JAEEGL016958570.1_pt1 | contig 11258 bp, 3 predicted proteins | sample 9134231 | NCBI WGS metagenome assembly JAEEGL01 (sample SAMN16246548, study PRJNA631951) | gut metagenome | biome: gut microbiome; feature: rumen; material: fiber-attached | host: Bos | place: Iran: Karaj | collected 2018-10
CCCCAACGGTCTTGCTTCACGAACGGACAATCTACGAACGACTTCGCCGTACGCTCGGGCAGACGCCAATAGCCGCGACCTACCTGCACACCAGCAAAGCACAACTCACCAGCCACACCCTGCGGCACAAGGTTACCAGCAGTATCGACGATAAAGTTCCAGTTGTTGGCCACGCTCTCGCCGATAGGTATATTCTCCACATGACGGCCCGGTGCGATGCTGTAATACGAGGTATCATCTGTACACTCCGTCGGACCATATACATTGATAATCTCGATATGGTCGCTGTAGACACCGTCCATCTTCTCACCTCCACCCGTGGTAAAGCGGATGGGCAGGTCGTCGAAGGCGTTGAGCAGCAGACAGGTCATCGCTGTCGAGTAACCGCCACCCGTACACTGATGGTCTATCAGGAACTGACGGATAGCCGCAAGGTCTTTACGTATCTCCGTCGGCATGATATGGAACGAGCCACCCAACGTCAGCACGGGATACATATCCTCAATATGCGCATCGAACGAGAACGAGCGGTGTCCGCTGATTCTGTCAGCGGAAGTGAGCTTCTCCATGTCGATAACAACGGCTATGAAGTTGCGCAAGCCAGCCTGATGCAGCATAGCACCCTTGGGCTTACCCGTTGAGCCAGAAGTATAGATCATATAGGCGAGACCGTCAGGATTCGACAGGTCGATGGCATCGGCGGGAGAGCTGTCGACCACGGTGCCCATGAAATCATCGATGAAGAAAGTCTTGGCAGCAGCAGTGCTGAAGTTACCCTCAGCCTGTTTGGCAGCTAATACTTCATGTGAGGTAATGAGCACCTTCGACTCTGAGTTCTCCAGCATATAGCTCAGACGCTCGTTAGGATACTCAAAGTCTAATGGGGTATAAGCTGCACCAGCCTTATGGATAGACAATACTGCCAGCGGGAACTCCTTGAAACGGTCCAACATAACGCATACGAAGTCGTTGGGCTGTACGCCGAAGTCAATCAACTGACGAGCCAGTGCATTCGAGTAACGATCCATCTCGCCGTAAGTCAACTGGCTATCACGATCCACTACAGCAGGTGCATCGGGTGTGCGCTTGGCCTGCTCGGTGAAGAGGTTGGCAAAGGTCTTGCTCAGGTCAACGTCAATCTCCTTACCCGTACCTATCTTAATGATACGCTCAGCTTCCTCGTCACTGACGATACTGATGCTGGTCAGCGCGGCATCGGGCTTTGCCATCATCCGCTCAACTGTTACCTTGACGGCATCTGCGAGACTCTGCATCAGACGGGCGGTATATTTGCCATTGTCGTATTCCACACAAACGCTGGGCTGACCCTGCACTTCGCTAATAAAGAAAGTGATGGGGAACTTGGGCACTTGGAGTTCCATATTATCCAATTCCAGCGGGGTACCCTGACAGACGTATTGGCTGATCATGCCCAATTGATAGACAAACTGTATCTCTGCCGTCAATCCGTAGTCTGCTGCAATCTGTGCAAACGGATAGTTCTCGTGGCTCAACGTCTCGTCGAAGTTTTCGCTCACCTCCTGCAAGAACTCCTTCACAGTCTGTTTTCCAATCGTTGCACTCAGGGCCAGGGTATTGACAAACATACCCACGGTGTTGCGGATGTTCAGGTTGGAGCGACCACTTGAGACGGTGGTGATGCAAACCTGTTCGCTATTGGCAAAGCGCGATAACGAATAATAGACAGCTGAGAGAATCAGATGGGCAGGTGTGATATTGTGATTGCGGCAGAAGGAATCTATAGCCTTGAGGTCAAGAGCGGAGACGGCATTGCCGATAGTACCCTTGACAGGATTCGGAAGATCGGGACGTACCTCCGTGGCTGCCTCGACAACGGCAAGACGCTCTTTGAAGAAATCCTTGGCAGCGAGATAATCCTCACCACCTTCTGCGGCCTGTTCGGCTGCTACATAGGCAGCATAGCTTTGCTCTTCTTCCTCAACGGGGAAGCCGTTGAGGACACTGCATAGCTGCTGCAGGAAGATGTCGACAGAACCACCGTCGAACACCAGGTGATGCACATCCATGAGCAGATAGGTCTGCGCCTCGGTAGTCACTATCTCAAAACGATAGAGCGGCCCTGTGCTGAGGTCGAAGGGCTTCACAAAGTCCTGTTTATAGAAAGCCAAGTCCTCTTCGCTCATCTGCTTGACGGGAATCTCTACAATCTGCTCCAAGTCGGTGGTCTGTACGATACCCTCTTCGCCATTACCGAAGTGAACAGTCATCTGTGGATGCGCCTTAACAAGTGTTCTGACTGCCTCAGCAAGAGCCGTTGTATCGGTACCCTTCTGGAACTTAATGCAGTATGGAATATTGTATAGCGTTGATGTAGGATTCTTCAGGCAGTCTAAATAGACACCCGTCTGGGCATAGGAGAGTTCATAGTTCATAGTGCATAGTTCACAGTTAGGCTGCGCTTTCTCGTGGTCATCATTAACTATGAACTGTGAATTATGAACTATGAACTGCTTCAGTATCTCATTCTCAATACTCTGCAACGTACCATTCTTTACCAATGACTTCGCATTGAGGGTAATGCCGTAGCGTTTGTTTACCTGTATGGCCAACTTGATGGCAGAAATAGAGGTCAGACCAGCATATCCCAAAACCGTAGTAATGCCAAAATCGGTGTTACCAATGATGCCGGCAACCATCTCATGCAACTCCTCCTCGAGGATGTTCATGGGTATATCGGCTGTTGGCTGTTCGCTTTTAGCTGTTGGCCTTTCTGGTTTCGGCAAAGCCTTCTTGTTCACCTTCTGGTTCTGGTTCAATGGAATCTTTTCGATCTGCATCGTCACAGCTGGTACCATGTATGGCGGTTTCCGGTCGAGGATGAAATTGTTCATTGCCTCAATGTCCACCTGCTCATCTCCGACGATGTAGGCAGCAATGAACTTGCCGCCGTTCTCATCGTCAAAGGCCTGTACGGTAGCATCCTTAATACCAGGGAACTCGCGGATGACGGCCTCCACCTCCTTCAGCTCGATGCGGAAACCGCGAATCTTCACCTGACCATCCCTGCGACCTACAAACTGGATATCGCCCGATGGCAGGTAGCGCACAATATCGCCAGTGCGATAGGCACGGATGTATTTTTCCTCGGTGGTAAACGGATTCTGAATAAATACCTCTGCGTTTTTATCCGGTCGGTTCAGGTAGCCGAGTGCCACCTGCGGTCCGGCAGCCCACAATTCACCCATAGCACCCACAGGCAGACGGCGGCCTTGCTGATCGACTACATAAAGCCGCACATTGTCAAGAGGCTTGCCAATGGGCACGTCCGTATCCTTCTTTGTGATAGGATAGACCGTGATGATGATGGTAGCTTCTGTGGGACCATAGCCATTGTGCAACTGATAGCCCTGAGGTGGAGCAATACTGGCCAGCTTCTCGCCAGCTACCGAGAGATGCATCAGTGAGTGGTTCTCGATGTTCGTGGCGAACTGATAGCCCACCTGTGTCGTCATGAAGGTATGGGTAATGTGTTCGCGCTCTAAGTATTCGTTGAGCGACACAAGATCCAAGCGCAGTTCCTCAGGGATAATAAAAACTGTGGCACCGCCCGTCAGTGGCGGATAGATTCCCTCCTGGTGTACATCGAAACCATAGCTGGCATATTCGGCTACGTTATGTTCCGGCTTTAGGTCGTAATATTTCCAGTACCAATTGCAGTAGCACACCAGGTTGGCATGTGTCAGCTGACAGCCTTTGGGAACACCTGTCGATCCGCTGGTATAGAGCAGGATAAAACGGTCGGAGGGTTTTACCTCAGGCAAATGGTCAATGGTCAATGGTAAATGTTCAATGTCTCTCGTCAGCAGCACATCGCCCTGATATTCGTCAACGAGGTCACGTAGCGACTCGTCGGCTATCAGCAAGCGGGATGCAGCATCCTGCACCATGAAGTTCAGACGCTCTTTCGGGTAGCTGGGATCCAGCGGCTGATAGGCACATCCAGCCTTCAGCACACCCAGCGAGGCAATAGCCATCCACTCGCAGCGGGGAATGATGACAGATACGGCATCGCCCACGCCCAGTCCTTTAGAGATGATATAGCTTGCTAAGCGATCGCTGATGTCATCTACCTCGGCATACGTGTAACGATGGTCTTTGAAAACGACGGCTTCGGCATCTGGCGTGGCCTTGGCCTGACGACGGAACAGCGACACCACCGTCTGCGTGTCATCGTATGGGCGGTCTGTGTCGTTGAACGAGTCGAGCAATGCCATCTGTGAGGCTGTTGTCATGTTGATATCGCACAGTCTTTCCTGAGTAAGGAAACCCTCTAAGACAGCCTCGTAGCTCTCCATAAACTGACTCATGAGCGCCTCACTGTATTCGTTGCCATTATACTCTGCTTCCACCACGAATCGTCCTTCCTTGATAACAACCTTCAGATAGAGTGACACCTCGCGGCTGTTGTTACAAAGAAGAATATACTTCATTGGCTTGCCACAGAACGGTTTGTTGTCCAGTGTGTTTCCATGCCAGACAAACAGCGTGGCGGGTTGCAGTCCCAAGTCATTGACAACATCACTATAATTGTATGACACATGCTGACGGCAACCCTTCATCTGCTCCTCTCCGGCCTTGATGAAGTCGAGCACACGGGTGTCACCATCGAACTTGGCATACACGGGTACCGTCTTCACCAGCATGCCCACTGTACGGATGGAACGCTTGTGGGCACGTCCGTTATGTACCGTATTGAACAGCACCTGCTGCTCATTATTATATTTTGCCAACAGATAAGCGTAGGCGGCTGTGAAGACTGAACTACGGAAGACACCGTTTGTCTTGCAAAAGGCATCCACCCGATCCATGTCCACAGCCATCGTTTTTGTCAGAAGGGCATCCACAAATTGCTTGTCATCGCAGTCGGGTAATAGCGGAGAGTAGCAGTCACCGCAATCGAAGTTTTCCGCATACCATTTCTTGTCCTCCTCAAAGACAGCCGTCTGGTGCTGTTCCTCTTCTTCGACAGCCAACTGGGCAAGCGTCAGTTGCTCTGGTTCCAACGGCTCACCATTGTAGGCTTTCTCGATATCAGCCAACATAATGCCCAGCGAGCCTCCGTCGAAAAGCGTATGATGGACATCCTGGAAATAATAGAAGTGTTCTTTGTCGCGTAGCAGGCGTATGCGGAACAGACGGTCACCTACGATGTTGAAAGGCTGGATCATTGTTTTCTTGGCAGCCTCAATGTCGTCGATATGCTCTACCTGCAATGAGAATGTTTCCGTGTCGTCAATCGTCTGCACAGGGTCACCCTGATCCGTCAGTTCGATGCGTGTAAACAGTGTCGGGTGAGCCGCCACCACTGTCTCGACAGCCTTACGGAGCCGCTCTTCATCCAAACTGCCGTCAAGGATATAAAGAAAAGGTAAATTATAACAAGGCTCTCCTGGGTGGTTTACGCATTCCACGTAGAGTCCATACTGTGTTTTAGTTAATGGTGCGGATGTTTTCATATCTTCTTCAAATTATTGATTGTTTACATTTAACTCAAATTTGACGTGCGTCATCTTGTGGAGCACGAAGATGGCTACCATCTCAATAATGTAGGCTATCAGGAAACCATACCATATCCATTCTTTCATGTATATCGAAAACAGCCATAGCACGGGGATGACTGTCAGCGATAGGGCGAAGGAAATGAAGAGAGCCATATGGTGGTAGTTGTAAAGCTTATAGACGATCATGATGGTGTAGATGTAGCAGAAGGGGATGAGACAGACGGCGAAGATGCGCAACGCATTGCAGCTTTCGATAATCATCTCGTTCTCGTTAGTACCAAAGAGCATCACAATGCTTTCGGGCCATATCCATACGTAGATGCAGGTGATGACCATTGCCACAGTGATGAAGTTAAACGACTTGCGCAACACCAGCGTGAAAGCCTCATTATCGCCTTTACCCACTTGGATGGAGCCTAACGACTGGATGGTGCGGCAGACACCTCCAAGGAACAGGTTGTAGATTAGCAGCAGGTTCATACAGAGGGCAAAAGCATAGATACCCGTACGTCCTAACGACGACAGGATGATTCTGTTCGATGCAAACATCAATACCGTCAGACAGATGGAGGCAATAGCTAATGGTGCGCCCTGTGAGATTATTTTTTTCAGTGTAGAGTTCATAGTGCATAGTTCATAGTTGGGCTGCGCTTTCTCATGGTCATCATTAGTTATGAACTGTGAACTATGAACTATGAACTTTAAATGATTCTCTTTGGAAAGGAAATGGATGCCCATCATGGCAATGCCTACAACATGACCGATGACAGCAGCCCATGCACTACCTTCGATGCCGCAGCCCATATACTTGATGAACACCACGTCGAGCACCAGGTGAACGACATTATCCACCAAGATGGATACAGACACTAAGCGTGGACTGCCATCAACACTGACCATCGTGTCAACGCCCCACATCAACAAGTAGGCCGGTGCACCTATCAGCATCACTCGCAGGTATTCGTAGGTGGGCTGATAAAGCTGCTCGTGGTCACACAGCAGGCGTGTCACGACGTCGGGGGTCAGCACACCGCAAGCTGTCAAAATAAGACCAGTCACCAAACAGGCCAACATCGATATGATGAAGATGTACGATGCACGGCGCGTGTCCTTTCGACCCAGTTCCATACCCACCAGCATGCCCGCTCCCGTAGCTAACAGCATGTTGACGGTGTACATGCACTGAAGCAGCGGCAGCGACAGGTTGATGGCACTTACCGAGTCTTCGTCAATCAGGTTGCCCACAATCATGGCATCCACCACATTACCCAAACAGGCAGACAATCCAATGAGGATGGATGCCCACAAGAAACGCCAGAACTGGACGTTAAATTCCTTTCTCTCTTCCGTAGTCATTTGTAATACTGGGCTTGGGAATCTTTTTAGAATATAGTTGTAAACAGCGTTGGAGAAATCACCAGCGAAAACCATCCCCAACGGGCGTTATCACTATTGTTTCCCTGCTTCAGGCGGTTCAGTGTCTCCGTGCCAAACATCAGGGTGTAACCTGCTGAGAGAGATATATCCTTAGTGAAGCTGTAACTGGCTATTACATCGATGCTGTGACCCAAGGTGCGATTGAGATCGGGCAGGTCGGTAGCTACCGCCAGATAGTGATAGAAAGCGTTGAGAGCCAACTTTGAGGTGGGCTTACCAGAGACGCCGACAAAGACATTCTGCAAGCCGGGGGTGAAACTTGCAGAGTGAGCGCTCTGGTAGAAATAGTCCAGCAAGCCGTAGAACTTGGTACGCGAACCGTAGAGAGGCGTGAAGCCTTTAAAGACCTTATGCAGCGGCAATCATATCTTGCCACCATAAGTGTCAGGCACGAAATCATCGCCGCTCAGGTAATCGTAGCCAAGGGTGAAGCCATAAGAGTCGGAGGGGTTGACGGTGACCTTCGCACTGGCCATCCATGCGTCAATATCGAAGGATTTAATCTTTAAGACGGTCTTGCCTTCCTGACGATAGTAAGAGCCTTCAAAGGTTACATATTTAGGATGAAAGTTCAGGTAAGCACCATACATCTGCTGGTACTCAGTAGAAGGTGGACTGAGTTCACTCCCCTGCTTACCTGCCTGTAGTCCGACATTCATGAAAAGAAGTGAGGCACCCAGTGGGAACTTGGGAACGTCGTAGTGATACCACACGGTCTGCATCGTCTTATAGGGTTGAGAGCCATCCTCGTAGTAACTACTCTTATACACGTTGCTCGCATTCTGGTTGTAACCTAAGATGGCGTGAATCTGGTGACCATGTCCCTCGTAACCAACCCTCAGCACATCGTGGGACAGAGATGCCATAGCAAAGTCGTTAGTACCGATGATGCGCTCATCGTCGTATGACAATGCTATACGTCCCACTTGTGCAAAGAGTCCATTCTTGGCAGTCATCTTAACCCAACCCTCATAGAGGCCGAGTGCCTCCTCGCCACTGCTTCCCCACACAGCCAAGTTCTGAATCACAGCATGAGCCTCTATGCCTGGCCTGTTGTAGCCTACTGTGAGGCGTGAACGACCAAGAAGGAAGTGTGACCTGTCATCGACTTTGGCATCATCATCAGCTGGCAGACCACCTCTCATTGTCTCGCCATGTGTCAAAATGTTCAGACCAAAGCTGAGGGAATTAATTTTAGCAGTATCAGTCTGTGCACATACACAAAGTGATGGCACAAGCAGGGAAACGACACATAATACTCTTATCATTCTATACATGATGGTATGAGGGTGGATTAAAATTTGCAATCATAACAACTTACTCGAAGATTGCGTGCCACACTTCGATCTTTAGTCGAAGAAGCCGAAGCCGCCAATAGTAGTCAGCATGCGCTCGACATAGTCCCACGCGGTGTCTTTCCAGTGGAACCCGAGACGATGCAGGACAGAACAGGTGTAGCGGTTGTCGCGCTCTATGATAACAGCCTTTTGTCCGTGAGCCATATCTTGATAGGCCATAATGGCTGAGAGCAGTTTTGCCTTTTCAGGATCCTGTCCGGCAACGGTAATGGCCTGTTCGAATTCACCATCCTCAACATAGCGCATCTCCCTGCCTACCTTCGCCATAAGCTGGAGGACGTCTCCCAACAATTCTGTATGGTTATTGAAGGGTTGGAACACAGTACACTCCTTTGGTGTAGATGCAAGGAGCACCACAGCCTTGGCAGTCTGATCAATCGGGGACATCTCTGTCAGTTCGTCATAAATGTCGTAAGGACAGCAGCCCAGCACGTAGAACACCTTGAGACGGCCCATGAAGCTGTTGCTGTTGAAATTGGCCTGGAACTCACCATCGTAGCTACGCGGTGCCAGATTACCCACACGCATTACCTTGGCACTTAGTCCATGATGTGCAACGGCATCAAGCACCAGACGCTCTGCCAGGAACTTGGAGTGGATGTAACGGTTGTCCAAGAACTGTCCGAACCAGAATTTCCGTTCGTTCAGCATCGGCACCTGTCCACCGTCACCATTATCAATCCATATTTCAGCCACGGAGGTGGTGGAGATATGCACCAGACGTGCGCCAGTCTTCAAACAGAATTCCACGCAACGCTGTGCACCACCGATGTTCACGTCCTCGATGTCCGTTCCCTTGGAGAAGTGCTTCACGTTGGCGGCACAGTTGAAGACGGTGTCGATGCGCCTATCAACATTGAATTCTTGCGTCACGTCACCATTCATTACAAAGAGGCGGCTACCGAAGAGTTCTTTGAATGATTTCTCGAAATAGTAGAACAGCAGGTTCTTGAGGCGATGTTCGGCGGCTGGCTGATCCTTACCACGAACCAGACACGTGATGGTTGTGGCATCGGAGTCGATAAGTTCGCGCAGCACATGGATGCCTAAGTAACCGGTGGCACCGGTTAGGAGTACATCACCCAGTTGCTGACGTTCGCCCTTGAGGAAAGTCTCTATATTGTTCCGCTTCAGGATGGCATCGATGCCAGTGTAATCAAAGTTTGTTACCTCGACATCGGACTCTTCAGCGGGAGCTTCGCCACTCACAAACTGAGCCAGCAGACGCGGCGTAGGATGAGTGAACACATCGCCATAGACAACATGGTAGCCAGCCTTGTCGCACTCGATAATCACCTTGGTCACCATGAGGGAGGTACCGCCAAGCTCGAAGAAGTTGTCGGTGGCACTCACCTTGTCCAACGACAGGATGTCGCCGAAGATGTTGGCAAACATACGCTCCTGTTCGTTCTGTGGTTCCACATATTCGTGGTCGGCAGCCTGGATGACAGGAGCAGGCAGTGCCTTGCGGTTCACCTTCTGGTTCTGGTTCAGCGGGATGCTGTCAATCTGCATCGTAGCAGCAGGAATCATGTAAGACGGCTTCTGTTTGCCGATGAAGGCATTCAGCTCTTTGATGTCCACCTGCTCGTCGCTGACGATATAGGCTGCAATGTACTTACCGCCCGTCTCGTAGTCGAAAGCCTGGACGGTAGCGTCCTTGATGCCGGGGAATTCACGGATGACTGCTTCAACCTCTTTCAGTTCGATGCGGAAACCGCGAATCTTCACCTGTCCGTCACGACGACCTACAAACTGGATGTTGCCATCAGACAGATAGCGCACAATGTCACCCGTACGATAGACACGGCTGTATTTCGCATCGGTAGTAAACGGATTCGTCAGATAGGTCTCTGCCGTCTTCTCAGGACGGTTCAGATAGCCTCGGCTTACCTGCGGGCCACTTACCCAAAGCTCGCCCACGGCACCTACTGGCAGACGGTTCAACTGCTTGTCAACGATGTACAACCGGAAATTGTCGAGCGGTTTGCCAATAGGGGCGTTCTGCTCGAACTCCTTCATGGCGTATGTCGTCGTAAAGATAGTACACTCCGTAGGTCCGTATGCATTATGCAGCTGATAGGCAGTAGGAGGTGTGAGCGGCAGTACCTTTTCGCCACCAACGGAGAGATGGAGCAGCGAATGATTGTCCAGGTTCATCGCAAACTGACAGCCCACCTGTGTAGTCATGAACGAATGGGTGATGCCTTCACTGTTGAAGTAGTCGTTCAGATCAGGCAGGTTCAGACGGATATCCTCGCCGATGATATAGACCGCAGCACCACAGGTCAGCGCCGAATACATGTCCATCATACAGGCGTCAAAACCATAGCTGGCATAGGCAGCCACCCTGCTCTCAGGCTTCAGGTCGTAGTAACGATGGTACCAATGGCAGAAGCATACCAAGTTGCCATGTTCCAGCTGGCAACCCTTAGGCGTACCTGTAGAACCTGAGGTGTAGAGCATGATAAACAGCGACGATGGCGTGATGTTGGCCTTGACGGGCACCTCAGCTGCAGGTAATGCTTCGATATCCTTGGTCAGCAGCACCCTGCCTTGGTATTCGTCTACGATGGGGCGCAGTTCCTCGTCGGCAATGAGCAGCCTGGCACCTGCATCCTGCATCATGAAGTTCAGACGCTCGGCAGGATAGCTGGGATCCAGCGGCTGGTAGGCACAACCCGCTTTCAGCACACCAATTGATGCCACTACCATCCACTCGCTTCGTGGAATCAGAACAGAAACCACATCCTCGTTCCCCAGACCCAATGACTGGACGTATTGTGCAATGCGCTCCGACTGTTCATCGACCTGTTTATAGGTCAGACGGACATCGTGATAAACCATTGCGATGTTGTCGGGATATAGTTCAACCTGACGGCGGAACAGCGATACGACAGTCTGTGTGTTGTCGTAATCG
>JAEEGL017063880.1_pt1 | contig 11258 bp, 9 predicted proteins | sample 9134231 | NCBI WGS metagenome assembly JAEEGL01 (sample SAMN16246548, study PRJNA631951) | gut metagenome | biome: gut microbiome; feature: rumen; material: fiber-attached | host: Bos | place: Iran: Karaj | collected 2018-10
CCTATATTATTCATAGAGATATTAAACCACAAAATATTATGATATTAGAAAATGGTTTAATTAAAATAACAGATTTTGGTATAGCAATGGCTATTAATTCTACACAATTAACACAAACTAATAGTGTTATGGGTAGTGTTCATTATTTACCACCTGAACAAGCTAGTGGTAAAGGAGCTACTATTCAAAGTGATGTATACTCAATGGGTATATTAATGTATGAATTACTAACTGGTTCTTTACCATTTAGAGGTGATAATGCTGTAGAAATAGCTCTTAAACAAATAAAAGAGCCATTCCCAAGTATTAAAGAACAATTACCTAGTATTCCTCAATCTATTGAGAATATTATTATGAAGGCTACAGCTAAGAATCCAAAGAATAGATATGCTGATGCAAGAGAAATGCATGATGATCTTAAAACAGCATTATTGGATGAAAGAGCTAATGAACCTAAATATGTATTTGAATATCCAGAGATTGAAGATAGTAGTGCTAAGAAAAAAGCAGCAGCTACTAAGGTAGAAGAAACTAAGAAACCTTCTAAAGAGGTTGAAGAAATAAAGATTGAAAAACAACCTGAGGAAAAACCAAAGAAAAAGAAGAAAAAAGAAACAAGTGATGAGATTAAAGTGACTAAGGTAACAGAAAAAGAATATAAGAGACATGAAAATAAGATGTTATTAATACTAGGTTTTATATTTACCTTATTAGTATTCTTATTTGCAGTATTTATGTATTTCACATCTCGTAGTTTAAATGTTGAATCAGTTAAAGTACCTGATGTAGTAGGTTTAACAATAATTGAAGCAGAAGAAAAACTAAGAGATGCCGGATTTGAAGTTGCAACTGAAACAAAAGAAGTAAGTTCTTCTGAAATAGAAAAAGATAAAGTAGTTAAAACAAGTCCAATGATTGGTCGTAGTATCAAGAAAGGTACAACAATTACTTTATATATTTCAACTGGTGAAAACGTATATACTGTTGAAGAATTAAAAGGAAAGAATTATATTGAACAAAAGGCAATATTAGAAAAAGTATATAACTTATTCGTCAAGATTGAAAAAGTTGATGAAAAGAGTGCTAATTCAACAGATATTATTAGAACTGAACCAAAAGCAGGTGCTAAGTTATCTTCTGGAGAAACAATCATTTTCTATGTTCCAGATATGAATACTTCTTATCCAGACTTTACTGATGGTAAGCATACATTAGCAGAAATTGAAGCATGGTGTAATAAATATGATGTTCAATTTATACCTGTTTATGAAGAAACTAGTGAATATCCTGCTGGTAAGATCTATAAACAAAGTCAAACTAAGGGAACTACTGTAATGGGTGGACAAACATTAAAGATTTATATTGCATCTGAACCTGAACAAGAAGAAGAACTTGGGGAAGACGAAATAGAAGATTAATAGAGGCAATTATGGAAGGAACTATTGTTAAGATAATAAGTAATCTCTATTCAGTTAAAACGGTAGATGGTATACATGAATGTCGTGCTAGAGGTAAATTCAGAAATGATGATATAACACCTTTAGCAGGCGATAGAGTAATAATAGATCCTGTTAATAATTATATTTTAGAAATAAAAAATAGGAGGAATGAGCTTAAGCGACCAATGGTTGCTAATATAGATGCATGTTTAATTGTATCTAGTTTAAAAAGGCCAACATTCTCTCCTTTTTTATTAGATAAAATGATTACTAATGTTTTATTAGAAGATATTGAACCAATAGTAGTTCTATCTAAGTATGATTTATTAACAGATACTGAACAAGAAGAGATTAAAGAATTAATAAGTTATTATAATAAAATAGGTATTAAGATGATACTTAATACCGATACTAATACTTTAGATAAATATATCGATGGTAAAGTATTAGTACTTACTGGTCAAACTGGTGTAGGTAAATCTACTTTATTAAATAAGTTAGATGGTAGTTTAAATCTAGCTACTGACGATATATCAGATGCTTTAGGTAGAGGTAAACATACTACAAGACATGTTGAATTCTTTGAATATAAGAACGCATTAATAGCGGATACTCCAGGTTTTAGTGCTTTAGATATTGAAGAAGATAAAAAAGAAAATATAAGATATACATTCCCAGAATTTAATAATGATGGTTGTAAGTTTAGAGATTGTAAGCACTTAAAAGAAGTTGGATGTGCTGTAATCGAAGATGTTAATAATGGTAAGATATTACCTAGTAGATATGAAAGTTATAGAAGGATGGTGGATGATGAAAACTACAGTTTCATTTCTGAAAAGTAAATATTCTCGTGAAGAAACATTAAAGAAAATAGATAAGTTAGATTGTGACTATCTGCATGTAGATGTTATGGATGGTAAATTTGTAGAGAATTTTAATTTCCATCCAGAAGATCTACCTGAAATATTAAAAGATGTTACTAAAGAATTAGATGTTCATCTAATGGTTGAAGATCCAACACCTTATATCGAAGCTATTAAAGATATGAATGTTAAATATATAACTACACATATTGAGTTACAAGAAAAACATAAATATATAGATATGATTCACAGTTTAGGTATTGGAGCTGGTTTAGCAATTAATCCTGATACTGATGTTAAAAGATTATATCCATATCTAGATGATATTCAATATATTATTGTAATGGGTGTTGTACCTGGTAAAGGTGGACAAAAACTAATACCTGAAAATGTTTTAAAAATAATTAAACTACAAGAAATGAAGAAAGATAAGAATTTAGATTTTGAAATTTGTATTGATGGTGGGGTTAATTTAGAAACAAGAGAGTTAGTAGAACCAGCTGATGTAATAGTTTTAGGTTCAGCCCTATGTATGTCTGATAATTATAAAGAAACATTTAATAAATTAAGATAAAACTATTTGTTTTATCTTTTTTAGTTGCTTGTTTCATGGTATAATTCTAAGTAGAATAAAGAAGTGTTGTCTATGAAAGAAAATGAAAAGAAAGATGTAGCTAAAAAGAAGAATACACAAGCACAAAAAGTAACACCAAAAGCTAATGTGCCTGCTAAGCCACAACAACCAGCTCCAGCACCTGATTCTTCTAAAAAGAAAAAAAAGAAAAAGAATAAAGCTCAAGTACAACAACAACCAGTTGTTAATAAGCCAGTAGAACAACCAAAAAAGGAAGTTCAACCTGTTCAACCTGAGCAACCAATTAAACAACTAGAACCGGTTAAAAAAGAACCAGTTGATATATTTGCTAACGCACCAGCTGCACCTATAATTAAGAATGTTAAACAAGAAGAAGCTAAAGTTGAAGAAACTAAACCAACTTCAGAACATTCTTCTGCTATTGTTTTAGAAAAACAACCTGAAATTAATAAAGAAATTGAAAGACAACCAGAACCTGTAAAAACTGAACCAACAATGGAAGATTATATGCCTAAAGAACAAAAACAAAGTAATAAAGGTGTTATCTTCTTTGGTATATTTAGTTTAGCTATAATTGGTATTGGATTATATGCCATTATTAGTTTAACTTCTAATAGAGAATTTTGGGATAGTTTTACTACTACAGCAGATACTAGTACAACTACAACATCTATAGTAACTACTGAATGGGTTACAACAACAACAGCTAATCCAGCTACTATAGTTGAAGAAATAAATTATGGAAGTACTATAGGTACCGTAGTAGATTTCGTTAAAGAACAAAAAAATGGTAAAACAACTTATAGAACTAATTTTATTAATAGTGTAGGTAAATATAGTGATTATACTTGTAAGACAGGTAATTGTGCTGTATTTGAAGTAAGTTCTAATGGTAAATATACCGTTATATATGATAATAATAAATATTTCTTATATGATATATATGCTAAAAAGAATGCTAGAGATTTAAAACTACCTAAGAGAAATTATTCTGAAATACAAGTATATAATGCTTCTAATGGAAATGTTGGTTTAATCTTAAAACCTAAAGCAGGTGGCGTAGGTTATTATGATGCTACTAAGAACAAACTATTATTAAATTTCTATGCTTATAATTTTATTACTACATATGATTTCTTATTTAATAGAGGTTTAGTATTACTATATAGTTATAACGTTAAACAATATTATTTATATGATGTATTTAATGTTAAAGTAAGAAAAGATGATATATCTCATGTAATTTATTGTAATAACTGTAATGATTATTACTTTGATAATGTTAATTTATATTCTAGTAAAACAAGTGCTACTATTATATATGATAAAAACTTAAATAAGATATATGAGGGTAATGGAATATATCTAAATAATATTATTTTTGATCATGATGAATTATTCATGTATGATAATAAAAATATATATGTTTATAAGAATTCTAAATTAGTAAGAAAGAGTCAAGATTATAAGAAACTATTCTTTGCTAATAAACAATATATGTTAATATATGATAGAAATGATATTAGTTTAGTAGATAGTAATAATAAGATAATTAAAGATATTACTACTTATAGGAACTCTATGAATGTATCTAATGTTAAGATACAAGATAATACCGTTAGTTTTGTAGTTAAAGATAATGATTATAGTTGTGATAAAATTGATGAAGAGAAAGCTAATTTCTTACTAGAAGGTGCTAGTAAGGAAAGATCTGATTCAGCATTTAATATAGTTAATCGTTGTAAGTCAGGTAATTATGAAACTAAAATAACATTTACTTATAATATGAAAACGGGAGTAGTTACTAAAATAGTAGGTACAGAAAAAATAACAAAATAAAAAGAACTATTTAGTTCTTTTTTATTTACTCATTTCTTCGTATACTTCATTAATATCCTTTATTGGTTGTTCTGGTTCATATCCAGGAATTATATGTAAGTGGTAATGTTTAACTTCTTGATACATACCATAGTTAACACATAATCTAACACCTTGAGGTTTTAATGTAGCATTTAAACCATTAAGCATTCTTTTAGCTATTTGATTAAGATGTTTAGCTGTTTCATCATCTAATTCAGTAAAGTCTGTAACATGTTTTTTAGGTACTACTAACATATGTCCATTAGCTACTGGATTAACATCTAAGAATACCTTTACTATTTCATCTTCATATACATCTTTACTAGGAATTTCACCTTTAATTATTTTACAAAATATACAATTATCCATAACTATCACCACTTTAATTTTAACATAGATTATTATATTATGTTATAATTAATTTAAGAATAGGAGTGATATAATGCCTGAACAAAATGTTTTAGCAAATATCGACAATACATATGATTATTCCAATATCTTAGTAGTACCTGAAGGTATTATGTATCTAGTAGAGTACTGTTTTAGTGTCTATACAGGATTCTTAAAACTAATCGAAGATAATATGGAAAAGAATAAAAATGTTAATCCTAATGAAGCAGCATATGACTACAAAAAAGGATATAATGATCGTTTAGAAATTAATGTAAGACAAAGACTAAATGATAGTTTTGGTTTTTCTTATACTGATATCCATGCTTTTAAAAAAGATTATGATGAAGGGAAAATATTAAATATAGGTGGAATTAAAATAACTCTTCAATTAGGTTTTGGAAGAGGTATAGGAGAAAATATAGATATTCATGAAAATATATTTACTATATCATTCTTACCTTATAGTATTGTATTTAATAGAAAAAGTAATCATAAAGATTTAAATATGGATAAGATAGAACAGGGTATTATTAATACTTTAAGTACTAAATTCCCTGTAGGTAATTCAATATTCTGTTATAAGAAATGACAACTATGTCATTTTTTTATATGGGTTATTTTATGATATGGTATAATAAATAATAGGTGATAAATATGGTAAACAAAATAGAAGTACACATCAAAAATAGTATTAAAGATATGGATGTATTTATCGATTGTAATACTTTAGAAGTTAAATCTAATGGTATTATGAAAAGAATTAGTAGAGGAACAGTTATTAAATTCTTAAGTTTTACTAAACAATGGAAAGAAGAATATATAGATGAGGAATCTTCTGAAAAAGAAGAATATGAAATAATATTATATTCTGATGATAATACTAAACAAGTATATACTGGTAAAGGAAGTTATCCAAAGAACTATAAAGGATTTAAAGCTTTTTTAACTGATATTAGATAGGAAATAAACAGTAATGTTTATTTTTTTATGCTATAATATTTTTAGAGGTAAGTATTATGAATAAAATAGTTATTATAGATGGAAATAATTTCATGTTTAGAGCATATTATGCAACAGCATATTCTGGTTCTTTAATGAAGAATTCAAAGGGATTAGTAACTAATGCTTTATATGGTTTTGCTAATATGATTAATAAGATTATTGAAGAAGAAAAACCACAATATATGGCTGTATGTTATGACATTGGTAAGAGTTTTAGACATGAAGAGTATAAAGAATATAAAGCTGGTAGAAATGCTACTCCAGAAGAATTAAAAATACAAATGCCTATATCTAAAGAATTGTTAGATCATATGGGTATTAAATATTTTGAAATGCCTGGATATGAAGCAGATGATATCGTAGGTACGTTAGCTAAATGGGCTGATAAAGATCCGGAATGGGATGCATTACTAGTAACTAGTGATCATGATTACTTACAACTTATAAGTGATGTAGTAACTGTTAAAATGTTAAAACCTAAAGGAGAATATACTAAATACACTCCTAAAACATTTAAAGAAGAATATGGTATAGATCCTATTAGAGTAACAGATCTTAAAGGTTTAATGGGTGATACTAGTGATAATATACCTGGTGTACCTGGAGTAGGTGAAAAAACAGCTCTTAAGTTATTACAAGAATGGGATACTCTAGAGAATCTATATGATCATATAGATGAAGTAGGTGGAAAACTACATGATAAGCTTGTAGAAGGTAAAGAAAGTGCTTTCTTTTCTAAGAAATTAGCTACTATATATAGAGATGTACCTCTAGAAGAAAAGTTTGAAGAAATGACTTATACAGGCCCTAGAGAAGACTTAGATGATTTCTATAGAGAATTAGAGTTTTATTCATTTATAAAGAATAAAGGTTTACCTAAAGAACCTAAAGAATTATTAGAATTTAAAATATTAGATAAAGTAGAAGAAATAAATTTAAAACATCAAGTAGCATATTATATTGAATGTGATGATGAAAATTATCATAAAGCTAATATATTAGGTATGGGTTTATATGATGGTGAAGTAGCATATTATGTTAGACCTGAACTAGTAAGAAGTGCTATTCAATATATTAGAGATGCGCAAAAGTATACCTTTGATTTAAAAAAGAATATGGTTTTACTTGAAGATTTAGATCTTAATACAGTATATGACTTAAGTATATCTGCATATTTACTAAATAAAGTAACTAAAGATGATGTAGCTACATTAATGAATAATGATGGTATTGAATGTCCTTTCTATCATGAAATAATTAAAAATAAGATGGATATAGCAGATATCGTAGTAAGAAAAGCTAAATATATATTTGATACTCAAGAAAAGAATATTAAAGATTTAAAAGCTGATGATATGTATGAACTATTTGATGAAATAGAAATGCCTTTAGTAAGAGTATTAGCTAAGATGGAAAGAAATGGTATTATATGTGATCCATATATCTTAAGAAATATGTCTGATGAATTAAAGGTAAGAATTAATGAATTAGAACAAGATATATATAAATTAGCTGGTATAGAATTTAATATAAGTAGTCCAAAACAATTATCGGAAGTATTATTTGAAAACTTAATGTTACCACATGGTAGTAAAAAGAATACTAATGGTTATAGTACTAGTGCAGATGTTTTAGAAAAACTTGTTGATAAGCATCCAATTATCAACAAAATATTAGAATATAGAACATTAACTAAATTAAATAGTACATACTTAGAAGGATTAGATAAATATATCTTAAAAGATGGTAAGATACATACTATTTATAAACAAACATTAACTAGAACTGGTCGCTTAAGTTCTGTTGAACCTAATTTACAAAATATACCAGCTAGAGATTCATTAGGTAAATTAGTTAGAAAAGCTTTTGTACCAGAATATGATTGGTTTATGTCTTGTGATTATTCTCAAATAGAGTTAAGAATATTAGCTCATATTTCTAAGAGTAAAGAGTTACAACAAGCATTTATTAATGGTGAAGATATACATTCAAGAGTAGCAGCTGATATTTTTAATAAAGATATAAAAGATGTTAAACCAGATGAAAGAAGAATAGCTAAGAGTGTTATCTTCGGTATAGTATATGGTATATCTGGTTTTGGTCTAGGAGAAAATATCGGTATATCTCCAAAAGAAGCAAAGAAATTTATTGATAAATACTATGAATTATATCCTGGTGTTAAACAATACATGAATATGATTATTAAGAGTGCTTATGATACAGGCTATGTAAGAACATTATTTAATCGTAAGAGAGAAATAGATGAATTATTTAATAAGAACTTCATGATAAGACAAAGTGGTGAGAGAATAGCTCTAAATACTCCTATACAAGGTACTGGTGCTGATATCCTAAAGAAAGCTATGGTTATGATAGATCAAGCTTTTGAAAATAATAATGTTAAGAGTAAGATGTTATTGCAAATACATGATGAATTAGTATTTGATGTCTTAGAAGAAGAAAAAGAAAAAGTTAAAGATATCGTAACTACTATAATGGTAAGTGTTATTAAACTAGATGTTCCTTTAGTAGTATCTCATGACTTTGGTAAAGATTTATACGAAGCTAAATAAGAAAATGTCAACAGTAAATGTTGACATTTTTTATATATCAATTAACTGTTAATTATAAATCAAATATATGTTAAAAAAGATGAGGTTTACTAAATCTTACGTTAGATAAGATGACTATAAAATACGAATATGATAATATTACTATAGTGATAATATGAAGAATAGGAAGACATCAGATAAAATTAAATATATGCGTTTATGTAGGGTATGTTTATTATCAGCATTCCTTTTTTTAGCATTGTATATTATTAGTAAGAATAGTAGTTTTGTTAAACTAGCAGTTATTAAATACTTTTGTTTATTATTAATGACTGTCTCTTATACTTTATATGTAATATTCTTTGTAAGATTTTTATCACATAAGAATGAACAAAAACTAGGTATAAAGAGTTATGCTTGTAATGCCTTAGTAGCTGTAATGTCTTTTGCATGTTTATATGGTTTAAGTGTTATATATTTAAATAAAGACTTTAAAGAATGGTTTGTTACTAAAGCTATGGCTACGATGAGCCATCAATATTATTGTAAGATATTCTATAACGATGACATAATTAATGAAGTAATGAGTGAAAACTATATAGTTGAAGTAGATGAAGAAGTAGACACTTCATTAATTAATTCACATCAAGCAGTAGATATGTATGAATCTATGGATGTATTAGATAATATGAGTTCTAAAGTAGATATTAACTTAATATATAGTAGTGAACCATCATTCTCTGAATTTAGTACAGTTCAAGAAGATTTTAAAGATGAATATTATTTATCATATGCTAATGAATTTGAAGAACAAATATTTAAAGGACATACTAAAGATGAAAAGTATCGTTTAATAAGAACAACATTAAGTAAACAAAATGCTTTCTTAGCTGTTATTTATAATCCAGCAGATGTATCTGTTGAAGTAAGCTCTAAAGTTGGTTTTAAAGGTGAATATGTTGTAGATATGGCTCAAAGAACGGGAGCTGTTATTGCTATTAATGGTGGTAGATTTACAGATATTGATCGAAGAGGTAATGGTGGATTACCTTCCGGTGTTACTTTAAGCCATGGACAAATAATAACTAATAGATTAGTTCAAGATAAATATGGTATTATTGGTATTAATAAAGATAATATCTTAGTACTATATAAAGGATTAGATGCTAATCAAGTAGCAGCTAATGGTGTTAGAGATGCTGTTACTTCAGGACCTTTCTTAGTAGTAAATGGTAAATCATCATATACTAAAGGTAATGGTGGTTATGGATCAGATGCTAGAACTGTTATAGGTCAAAGAGCTGATGGTATTATGTTACTATTAGTAGTTGAATCTAATGATGCTAGAACTGATGGTGCTACTATGAGAGAATGTGCTGACTTCATGATTCAATATGGTGCTATTAATGCAGCTAACTTAGATGGTGGTACATCATCTGTAATAGCTGAAAATGGTATTATGTTAAATGATCCAATTAACTCTAGATTCCAGCATGAAACTAGACCAGTATCAACAGCATTTATAGTTAAATAAAAGCAAACAAAAATGTTTGCTTTTTAATAAGAATAAATTTATAATAAGCAACCGGAAATGGGGGATAACTATGATTTTTACAGATGGTCAAATTAAAGATATGCAAGAATTATTTAGACAATCTCGTGGTAAGAAGATGGATTCTAATGCCATTATCGATATGATATACATAGCTAATAGTGTACCTCCATTTAAAGATAATATTAAGTTTAAATTTAATGATACACTTAATGAACCTGGTTTTGTTGATATATTTCATGATGGAAGACTATATATAGGTATGGGTGGAATAAACGAAATATCTAGTGAAATGGTTAGAGATAATGATGATTTATGCAAAGACCCAATACTTGCATATAACTACTGGATTGCCTTCTTTGTTAATCATGAGTTATATCATCTACATCAATATATGGAAGCTTTTGGTATAACTAGTTATGAAGATCCAAGAGTAAGTAATGTATATCAAAATATATTTAAACAATTAAGAAGACAAGATCCAGTTATAAATGATAAATATGAAAGATTAGGTTTATCTTTCTCTCATGAAAGAAATGCTAATATGGAAGCCGCTGAAACTATGTATGCCATACTAGGAGATACAGATGCTGAAGAATTAGCAAGAATTAACCATCTAGCATATATAGCAAGTGGATATCGTAAGAATAAACACTTAACGGTAGTAAGTCCTGTGTTTTCAACATATCGTATGATAGATATTGCTAATGAAACATCAATGCCTGATTTAAGTTTTAGAGATCGTTTCTATCATGGCTTAGATATTACTGAAAAAGAATATAACTTCATTTTTAATGATAAGAGAAGCTTAGATCGAAGAGACTATCCAGCTATTACAAAGAGATTAAGTAAATAAAATACCATATTAAATGGTATTTTTTTGTTATAATAAATATACGAGGTGATATATATGCCAGAGATAGCTGAAGTAAGAACTGTTGCTAGAACTTTAAATAAAAGAATAGTAGGTACTAAGATAACAGGTATAGATTATATATATGA
>JAEEGL017204233.1_pt1 | contig 11258 bp, 12 predicted proteins | sample 9134231 | NCBI WGS metagenome assembly JAEEGL01 (sample SAMN16246548, study PRJNA631951) | gut metagenome | biome: gut microbiome; feature: rumen; material: fiber-attached | host: Bos | place: Iran: Karaj | collected 2018-10
AAAAATGACGATGCTACTATTCTATATTATAGAAAAGAAAACCAAAAGAAAAAGGAGTGCTGATTTTATCAACACACCGATTTTTTTAAAGCTTACACATCGATTCTTTTAAAGCTAGATTTTACCTACACATCTATTTTTTTAAAGAACCTAAAAGATAGTTTCTTTTATTATAAATAAAATGATAAATAATCTGATAAGTACTGTAATAAAACTATATCATTCTCATTCCAAACCTTATTATGTATAGAATAAACCATCAATAATCCATTATTCTTTTTTAATTTAGTATTAATAATTAAACATGATTTAATATTATATGTTTTTAAGAAATTAACTAAATAACCATCTTCTAATTCAGTTACTGAATTAACCTTAATAATCTTATTACCATATTCTTCATGAATATAATCTAGATCAATATTTCCCATATTCATAATTAAATTATTAGCTTGATTAATTTTATTATCACTAAAGAATATAGAACCATCTACATTAATTAATTCTTTAATTAATACTAAGGCATTATCTAATAAGTTCTTCTTATCTTTATTTGATAATGATTTAATTTTATTAATCTTTTCAATCATTGTAATTTCAGGCTTTAAGGTTAAATCCTTATGTCTTGTATTACTATAAATGATATAACAATTACCACCCTTACTCTTACCTCTATATATAGCCTTATCTAAAAGTTTTAAAATAGTCGCTGAATCAGATGCATTTTCAGGATAAGATACTAATCCAGAAGTTAAAGTAACTAAATAATCAGTACCTAAAATATTAATAGGCTTTCTTGTTTCTTGATGGATTAATCTTAATAAAGACCACTTTTCATCATATGATAATTCGCCCTTTAAAATAACAGATATTTCATCACCATCAAGTCTTCCAATTACACTTAAATCAGGTAATTTTTCAGATATAATATCAATTAATTTATTAATTAATAAATCACCCTTTGTATAATCATTATCATTATTAAAAAGCTTTAAATTATCAATATCAAATGAGAATAAATTAAATGGAGTATTATTAGATATTAAATAATTTAAATAATCTAAAAAGAATTTTCTACTGATGGTATTTGTTAAATTATCTTTAATATCATCATAAGAATAATTATTAAAATATTCTTCTTTTAAATTAAATTCTTTAATACTCATAAGGGCCTCCATTAATGAAAATAAACTACCACTAAAGAGTGGTAGTAATATTAATCTAATACTCTAGCGTAGAATTTAGCTTGTAATAATTCCTCATCGCTTACACGCTCACGGAACTTACCCTTGCCATCTTCTCCTACAATATAATATGAATATGTTGTGCTTGCATTGCCATTAACAATAAGCTTATTTTTGTTCTTATAGCCAATATAGCTTCTCTTTTCTAAAATAGATACTAAGTCAGATACAATAGCAGTGGCAGTTGGAATAGATCCAGCACCCTTGCCATAGAACATTAAATCACCATTTGTTGAACCTGTAAATAATACAGCGTTAAATTCATTCTTAATTGAAGCGAATGGGTGATTTAATCTAACCATAGTTGGTTCTACTCTAATAATTACATCATTGCCAGTCTTCTTAGAAGATGCGACAAACTTTAAAGCATAACCTAATGACTTAATGTTATCTAAGATAGCCTTATTTACACCAGTAATACCATAATGATAAATATCATCATTAGAAATATTACCTTTAAATGCTAAAGAAGATAAAATATTAATCTTTCTTACAATATCTAAACCTTCTAAATCAGCTGTTGGATTAGCTTCTGCGAATCCATTCTTTTGAGCAAGCTTTAATGCCTCATCAAAAGATAAGCCATCCTCATCCATCTTAGTTAATATATAATTTGTAGTACCATTTAAAATACCATAAATATCATTAATATCATTTACTTTAATATTATCAATTAAAGTACGAATAACAGGAATTCCTCCACCAGCAGATGCCTCAAAACAGAATGATGCATTATTTTCATGTGCTAAATTAATGAATTCCTCTAAGTGATTACTAACAACCTCTTTATTAGCAGTAATAACACTTTTACCACTCTTTAAGCATCTAGTAATTACTTCATATGGAACATCATGTCCACCTAATACTTCTACTACGGCTTCAATTTCATTATCATTGATAATATCATCAATGTTAGTAACAAGCTTATCACCTAATAGATCCTTCTTAATAGGTAAGTCAAATACCTTCTTAATTTCACAATTATATGACTTATCTAATTGTTCAATTAGAGTATATACACCTCTACCAATTGTTCCATAGCCAAACAATCCTAATTTCATAAATAATTCTCCCCTTTATTTATACAAATTGATTTTAGCAAAAATCTATATTATTTTCAATTATTTTAATAATTATTTCAATAAAATTGAAATTTAAAAAATATTATTAATCAAAAACAATCATTTCACCAATTAAATCAATTTTTAAGCTATTAAATATTTCCTCTTCTCCAACAAATTTAACTCTAATTCCATTAACAAATAAATTAGAATCTGAATTCATATATGCAATATGGATTCCATATCCATCTACACAACATGAAGTTGAAATTTTAATTTCTACAGTATTAAGATTTGATTCATTTAAATTTTTTATGAAGTAATTCTTCGCTTTATCTGATATTTGCATATTATTCCTTGATTAAATTTCTAACTTCGTCAAATTTTATTTTTGATTTATCTAATAAAGTAGCATTACCTAATACAACTACATTACTATTTGCTAAAGCTTCCTTATACCACTTAGACATATTCTTTAAATCATCTAAGCTAGCATTTAATAATTGGCTTCTTAGCTTCTTTCTATATTCAAAATCAGAACCTTTAAAATATAATAATGCAGCAGTTCTAGACATATCTCTTACATGCTCAACAGCTTGAGCATTACCAATAGCGCCAATCTTATATTCTAATAAATCAGCCTCTGTTGCCTCTAAATTATCAATAAATTTATCAATTTCACCATAAACATTATATGTTCTATCAATGTTTGGATCTCTATATGATGTAAATCCAATTTCACCTTGAGGTAATACTTGCATCATACAACCATAAGCTCCACCTAACACTCTAACATTTTGCCATAAATAATCTAAAGATAGGGCATTTTCAAGTGCTAATGTAGCACCATTATATTCACCACTAAACTTACCTACTCTAGCTACATAATTAACATTATATGTTGTCTTAATAGCTTCATTCTTAGGATTTGGAATAAATTTTTCCTTATCGTATTTAGCATTTAAATTTAATTCATTATAGAACTTTTTAGCATTTAATCTTGCAATAGCTAAGATTTCATCGTTACCACAAATATCTACAGCAAAATTATCTTTACCAAAGAAATTTTTCATATTATCTAAATCTTTAATTAAATCATTTACACAATCATCAAAATTATCATTTAAATATTTAATAAAATCTAAATATGAAATACCTATAGTATTATCTTTTACATTAAATTGATAATCAATGTAAGATAAAGCTCTTGTTAAGGCTACAATATGACCTCTTCCTACAATACTATTTTCTAAGCCATTTCTAATTTCAGCTAATCTCTTCTTTAATCTATCTGTATCACTAAAATTAGTATTTTTAATTACATTTAATAATAAATTATTAGCTAATTCTATCTTATCCTTTAGGCATGAGAAAGATAATACTATATAGCATTTTGAATTACCCTTAACATCAGTTAATGGTAATACTTCAATACCAATACCACCTAATTCATTTAAAATGATTTGATTAATTTCAAAATATGAATATTTATCAGTATTCATTTGTCTTACTAATGAAGTATATAAAGCAAGTGATTTCAAATCAGAACTACTAATATTAGAAATATCAAATACATATCTTACATAAGCAATATCATTTGTATGATATTTAGAATATAAAACCTTATATTCTTCATTAAATACTTCTAATTTATATTCCTTTGGATTTGGATCTAAATCTTTAAGTTCAAGCTTTGGAAGAGTTGCTAATTCCTCTTCTGTTGATTCTTCACTTTGATATTTTTCTAAATCATTATTCATCTTAATAAGCTCATCAATTTGATTCTTAGTTAATGATTTCTTATATAAAGCTAGCTTTTCTTTTAATTCTTGATCTTTCTTAGTTTGATAATCTAATGTAGGAATTAATTTAACAAATGATTTATGATTATTATTTAAAAGATAATTATCGATAATATCTTCAAAATATCTTGTATTTAATAAATCATTCTTTAATTCTTTATAAATCTCTAATGATTCTAATCCCATAAATGGCTCATTATCATCATATAGCCAAGTAGTTAAACCTGAAATTTGAATCATTAAACCCTTAGGCCAAGATGCGCTAAATAATTTTTCTCTATTTTCAAATTCAGTATGATTGATTAAAGATAATATAGAATCCTTATCTACACCATTTTTTACTAAATCAAATAAATATGAATCAATAACATCTATTAATTGTTCTTCATATTTAGCATCTGAACCTTGAACTAAAATAGAAACAAATGGTTGTAATAATTCAGGCTCAAAGCTTGCGCTTACGCTTGATGCGATACCTAAAGATTGAATCTTTTCTTTTAATTTCGCACCAGGAATATTAAATAATGATTCAATTAAAATACCAGTTGCGATAACTAATTTAGAATCTAAGATTGTTGGTAAAACAGTATTATAAGATAGATATGATTTCTTCTCTAAGCTACCTTCAGTTTGATAATATGTAGTAATTGATCTAGGCTCATCAAATGGAGCTTGTACTTTTAATCTTGTATCAAAATCGACAACATCAAATTTAGATAAATACTCCTTATCTAACCAATCTAATCTTTCTTCCATATCACAATTACCATAAATATAGATATATGAATTAGATGGTGAATAATATTTCTTATGGAAATTTAAGAATTCATCATAACTTAAATCAGGAATATAATCTGGGTCTCCTCCTGATTCTAAACCATATGATGTATCAGGATATAATGAATTCATGATATGACGTTGAATTGTCTCTTCTGGATTAGAAAAAGCACCCTTCATTTCGTTATATACAACACCATTGATCTTAATTTCATCATCTGGATTCTTTAAATCATAATGCCAACCCTCTTGTAAGAAGATTTCTTTAAATTTATAAATATTTGGATAAAATACCGCATCCATATAAACACTCATTAAATTCTTAAAATCTTTATCATTTAATGAAGCAACAGGATACATAGTTTTATCTGGGAATGTAAAAGCATTAATAAATGTATTTAAGCTTGATTTCATTAATGCAACAAAAGGATCCTTTACAGGATATTTCTTAGAACCACATAATACTGAATGTTCTAGAATATGTGTTAGACCACAGTTGTTAATAGCTGGTGTTCTAAAGGCGATAGAAAACACCTTATTTTCATCATCATTTTCCATTACACAGACTCTAGCACCTGACTTATCATGTTTATATATTTTTACATTTGAATCGATTTCATCAATATATTTTTCTTTAATAAATGTATAATTTTTCATAAAAACACCTCGTTTAAAATTATATTAAATTTTAGCTAAAAATAAAAGGAAAATCCCATACTAAGTATGGGATATTTAAAATAGATTTTTATATAATTCTTCTTTAAAGCCAAAAACGACGAAATCGTCCGAAATTAAAATTGGTCTTTTTACTAACATACCATTAGATGCTAATAAATCATATTTTTCATCTAATGACATTTCTTTTAATTTATCTTTTAAATTTAATTCCTTATATAATAATCCACTTGTATTAAATAATTTATTAATATCTAAATTACTTAATTTATGAAATTTAATGATTTCTTCTTTCGTTGGATTATTATCTTTAATATTTCTTTCATTAAATGAAATATTATTAGTAATTAACCATTTTTTTGCCTTAATGCAAGTTGTGCATTTTGGATAACAAATAAATTCCATAATTAAGCCTTCCAAAGACCATGTAAATTACAATATGCATATACTGCAATTACCTTATCAGTATCTAAAATCTTAAATTCTACAGTTGGCTTATCATTAGGCTTTAAAAGCTTTCTTTGGTTTCCACTTGTAGTTTGAATAGCAACCCATTCAATATAGTGAGCATCAATCATTGGATGTTCTACACTACCTACATTAACAGTAACTAAATCTCCTTCTACCTTATATACTGGAATGTGCTTTTCATGAGAGGCATCTACAGTACAAGGAATTATTTCTTCCATTTCTTCTCCACAACAGATAAGTGGCGCACCAGTCTTTTTAACTATAGCTACAATTTGACCACAATGTTTACAACGATAAAATTTCATTTCCATAAAAGTATCCTCCTTATTTAATTTATATGTAAATGTATCTTATAAATTAATTTTAGCATTATATTCATAAACTGTCATCTCTTTTATTTACGTATAAAAGAAAAAAAGGATTTCCTAATCCTTTTTCGAAATCTTTTCTAATTCAATTGCATATAGACTTGCAAGAATCTGGAATACATTATTTACATCTGATTTCCATATTGTTTCTCTAAACTTATCTAATCTTAAATAGCCATAATAATTAGAGTGTGTCTTAATTCTTACAATCACTTGTGAATTAACATTCTGTTCTTCTAACATTTTAAATAATTCATTATTACTTTCTTCATAATGAACTCTAAAATTAATATCTAAAACATTGTTATTCTTATAACCTATAGCATTATATTTTTCCATAGGAATTGGACTACAAACATCTCCAATATCCTCATTTTTATATAATACTTTAAATACTTCATCTGTTTTTAGGCATATTCTATCAATAGAATAAATCTCTGCTAAATTAGTTGCTAGATCAACAAGCTTTTTATCTGGGTCAGTAATGAATGTATTACTAAAACTATCAAAAATCATTTCTAATTGCTTAGACACATTAGCTTGTGCCTCATCAATTTTTAAATTTTCATGCTTAGCCTTATCATAAATGATAAAGCAATTTCTACCCTTCTGCTTACCTCTATATAAAGCCTTATCTGCAGTTTCCATAATTCCGGCAAAGGTATTTGCATCTACAGGGTATGAAGAAATACCAATTGTTATTGATGTAGTTTGATTTAAATGACCCATACCAAAGTCATAATTTAAATTAGATACAGCTAGACAAATCTTTCTTCCTAGTTGCCATTTTGTATCATAATCAGTAACACCTTTATGAACGACAACAAATTCATCTCCACCAAATCTACCTAATATAGCATTTTCATCTAAATTATCATTAATGGCATCAGCAATTTTTCTTAATGCATCATCACCAACAGTGTGTCCAAATGTATCATTTATAGATTTAAAATAATCTATATCCATAAAATAAAGCGAAAAAGGTTCCTGATTATCGATTAAATAACTAATATAACCTAAGATTTCACTTTTGATTACTGTTTTAGTTAAAGCATCGGTGATATAGTGTTTATTTTTTCTTTTAAAAAAATCAATACTCTCAAAATCACGCATAAAGAAACCTCTAAAAACTATATTATAATTCCATTAAAATGATCCATCTCATGTTGAATAATTTCAGCTTCAAAATCAGTAAATACCTTTAATCTTTTTTGAAACTTATCATTATAATATTCAACCTTAATCTTTTGGAATCTTTTTGTCTTTCTAACACCTAAAAGAGATAAGCATCCCTCTTCAGTTTCATATTCGCTATCACACTTAATGATAGTTGGATTAATCATGTAATTTATTTTATCATTTTCATCTAGATAAACTAATATGCATTTATTATATCCAATCATATTAGCTGCCATGCCAACACAACCTTTTCTATTGGCATCTAATGTATCAATTAAATCATCTAAGATATATAAATCATCAGGCGTTACTTTTTCTGATTTAATCATCAATGATTTTTGATCCTTTACAATATCTTTTACCATTTTAGCCTTTTAAGCCATCAGCTTGACGTTGCATATTCTCAACAACAACATCATAAATATCTCCCATTTCTTGACCCTTAGCTAATACTAACCATGGCTCATTTGTATGGAAATGTACCTTTATAAAATTCTCTGGGTTACCATATTTATCTTCACCCTCAACAGATGCTAAAACTAATGAATCACCCTTTAACTCAGTAAGAATAAAATCTCTTAATTCATCTTCTGCATCATCTACATCCTTATCAGCGATATCAATTAATAATTGAGTATCGAACTTAAATTCTACAAAACTCTTATGTTCCTTAACCATATAAAAACCTCCAAAAATAGTTAAAAACCCCTGATTAGATTATATTACAATCAGGGTTTAAAGTAAAGTTTATTATAATTATGTATAAATATAATAAAGCTATTTAGCTATATGACATAAAGCCACAGTACCAGGACCAGAATGACATCCTATTACTGGACAGATTTGTGATACATGAATATTTAAAGTATTATCTTTTTCTAATAATAATCTTTTAACTATATTTGCACTTTCAATATCATCACCATGGCTAATATAAATATCATTATAAGAAGGATCTCTTGTTTCAAAATATTTTTCTACAATTGCCATAGCACTTCTTTTAGTACCAATCTTTTTACCAATAGCAATAAGTTTTCCTTCTTCACTAGTACACATGATAGGCTTAATATTAAGTGTCGCAGCGATAAATGCTTTTGAACCACTTACACGGCCACCTCTTTTTAAATATTTTAAATCATCAACAAAGAACCAGTGTCTTAATTTATGTCTAATCTGATCCATAAATTTATAATTATCCTCTAATGACATTCCTTTTTCTCTATTTTCGCATGCAATAGTTGCAAGTACTCCAATACCACCTGTTGCGCCTAAAGAATCTACTACCATCATTTTAAAGTCAGGATTCATTTCTTCTAATTCTTGTTTTGCAAGTAAAGCACTATTATATGTATTAGATAATCCACTAGATAATGTAAGATATAAAATACTTTTACCTTCTTTAGCATATCCTTCTAAAAATTCAACATATTTGAATGGTGTAATTTGACTAGTCTTAGTAATCTTACCATCTCTCATCTCATTATAAAAATGCTTCATATCATCTTCTTTTAAAAATGACTCAGAAACATATTCTTTATCATCAATTGAATAATTCATTGGTATAAGCTTGATATTGTATTTTTCAATTACATCTAAATCAATATCCGCAGCTAAATCAACAAATATATTATAATTGTCCATAATTTTTCCTCCGATTTTTACACACAATGAGTATTATATGGTATAATAATTTCGTTAGCAATTACCAATGTTACTTATGTTGAGTAATATTACACAATATGAGTAATTTAGAGTTCTAACTGGAGGATTTTATGGATAAAAGAATCGTAAAAACTAAACAAAGAATCTGTGATGCCTTTCTTTCTTTAATAAAAGAAAAGCCATATAGTAAGATCACAGTATCTGAAATTGCCAAAATTGCCAATATAGAAAGAAAGACTTTTTATCTTCATTATAATTGTATAGAGGATGTCTATTTAGATATTGAATCATCTATTATCAATGAACTTGAAAGTGAAGCTAATAAATATATTAATAGTCCAAATTATCAAATAAGAAATATTTATTATAACTTAAATACAGTTATTAATAATAATATGGATTTCTTTAAATCAGTTGCTATAAATGACTCATATTCTTTCTTACTTCACTCATTTGAAAAGGCACTATCTAAAATCATTGGAAAGGTAGGACGTGAGGTATGTCATGTTACTAGTAAAAATCTAACATATTATACTGATTTTTACGCAGCTGGTATTGTAAAGCTATATACAAGCTGGATTAAGGGTGAGACTGATTTAACTATGGATGAATTAACTATTATTTTAACTCGTGCATCTTTCTTATCAGTTGATGAATTAATTAGTAATAAATAATAGTGTTTTAATTGACTAACTATTACTTTAAGTAATAAACTTTAATTGGTGATTATCTATGATTACATTCTTAAGAAAATTATTCATTAAAGATTATCAAAATATTCAAGATACAAATGTAAGAGCATCTCATGGAAAGCTCGCAGCTTTCTTTGGTATCTTTTCAAACCTATTCTTATTCGCTTTAAAGATGGTTGTAGGTATTCTTACATTTAATGTATCAGTATTTGCGGATTCAATAAATAACTTATCTGATATGGCATCTAGTATCATTATATTACTTGGCTTCCATTATTCTAAAATGCCAGCTGATAAGGAACACCCATTTGGCCATCAAAGAGTTGAATATATTGCAGGATTATTAGTATCAATATTAATAGTAGCATCTGGTATTGCGATGACTTATTCTTCTATTAAATCTATAATCGATTATGAACCAAAAGAATTAAATATTAAAATAGCAATTATTTCACTAATATTATTATTCATTTCAGTATTAGTTAAGATATATCAATCATTTGTTAATAGATCAATTTCAAAATTAATTAATTCTGATGCCTTAAAGGCAACAGCTCAGGATTCATTAAATGATTCTATTTCTACATCTTTAGTATTTATAGTATTATTAGTAACATTATTAATTCAATTAAATAATGGTCAATTAGCCTTCTCACTAGATGGTGTACTTGGTACATTAATTTCATTATATGTTATTCTATCTGGCTTCTTCATTTTAAAGGATGAAGTAAATTTATTAATAGGTTTCCATGATGAATATAAATTTAAAGATGAAATAATTGATTTAATAAAATCAAATGACAAAATTTTGGGTGTTCATGATTGTATTTGTCATACATATGGACCAACAAAAATATTCATGACAATCCATATTGAAATTGATTCTAAAACTACTATTGTTGAAGCACATGATTTAGCAGATGAAATTGAGCATGATATTAAAAATAAATATCATGTAGATTTAACAATTCATGTTGATCCAGTAGATATAGATAATGAAGAATTAAATGAAATTAGAAAAGTATTTGATAATGAGTTACCAAGTGATATTTCATATCATGATTTAAGAATTGCCAGCTACAATAGTAAGCCTGTAATTGAAGCTGATATTGCAGTTAACTTTAAAGATGATTTTGATATTAATCAATTTAGAGAAAATATAAAATTAAAATTAAAAGAAATAAATATCGAATATGATATTGATTTATCGTTAGATAGAAAATAAGTGAACTAGTCAATAGAAAGTAGACAGTTTTATTGACTTAGGGGGTAGTAAATTTCTTTAAATTGTTTAGGTGTTAGATAATTTAAGGAATATGAAGGTCTT
>JAEEGL010113883.1_pt1 | contig 11257 bp, 12 predicted proteins | sample 9134231 | NCBI WGS metagenome assembly JAEEGL01 (sample SAMN16246548, study PRJNA631951) | gut metagenome | biome: gut microbiome; feature: rumen; material: fiber-attached | host: Bos | place: Iran: Karaj | collected 2018-10
CCGGCGTTGATTACCTCATCGGCTATACGGACGGCGCCAACACCTACCTGCTGATGAACTACAACCCCAACAAGATCAGCAACAACTACTATTACAGCTCCTCGAGCAACTATTACGGCTACGGCATAAAGGCCGTTATGGACGGCGCTAACGTTGTCGGCGTGGATAATTCGACCTATTCCTCCGCTGACCTTACCAACGTGACCTGGCAGTTCGTTGCGAACGGCTCCTATTACAGGATACGTTCCGGCTATAATTCGAGCTACTACCTCCGCGTCTATTCCAGCTCCTCCTATGCTGATCTCTATGCCGGCAACGGCACGAGCTACGCCTCCAACTGGAGCTATAACGCCTCCACGAAGCGCCTCTCCTACTACGTGAGCTCGAGCGTCACCAAGTACGCGACGTTCATCCCCACGGCGGGAAGCTATTCCAACTTCTTCGGCGCTCCCACCTCCGCGACCTCTTACAGCGCCATCACCCTCTACAAGAAGGTGACGGGGAGCGAGCCCGATCCCACTGCGGCTCCCACCGCGGCGCCCACTGCGGCTCCCACCGTAGCTCCCACCGCGGCTCCCACCGCAGCTCCCACCACGGCTCCCACGGGGACCTATTACGTTCCCGCGACCTCCATTGAGACCGGCGCAACGTACCTCATCGGCTATACGGACGGCACCAACACCTACGTGCTGATGAATTACAACGCTTCCCAGTCCAACCACTACTATCTGAACTCCAACAGCAATTACTACGCCTACGCGGTGCGCGCGATAATGGACGGCGGCAACGTAGTCGGCATCGACACGACGACATTCACCACATCGACCCTCGATCATGTCGGCTGGAAGTTCGTCTCGAACGGTTCCTACTATAAGATCCAGTCCGCTTACAACAGCAGCTATTACCTCCGCGTTTACAAGAGCACCTCTTACGCGGACTGCTACCCCGCCTCCGGCACGAGCTACGCCACCAACTGGCAGTACACGAACGGGATGCTGAAATACACGGTATCCTCGAGCGTTGTCAAGTACATGACCTTCTACTCCGGTTCCGGTGAAGATTACGGCTTCTTCGGAGCCACCACGAGCGGTTCGAACATCGTACTGTTCAAAAAGGTCGGCTGAAGGTAAATGAAAATACGGCGCGGAGCATAATGCTCCGCGCCGTATTTATTTGCTTTTCAGCCTATCATCATATCTCCCCTGTCGTGCTCCCTGTCGCTCTTTCGTTTTCGCTTTACCGGGTGGCGCATATATACGTTCAGAACTATGCCCACGCCTATCATATTCGTCAGCATATTGGAGCCTCCGTATGAAACGAAGGGGAGCGGTATGCCCGTCATGGGCATAAGGCCTATCGTCATGCCTATGTTTTCGAAAACGTGGGCGATGAGCATCGCCGTCACGCCGACCGCAAGCAGCATGCCGAAATTATCCCTCGCCTTCATCGCTATATAGAGCCAGCGGAACGCGAGCACGAAGAAGGCGACTATCAGTATCGTCCCGCCTATGAATCCGACTCCCTCCACAATGCCGCTGAAAATGAAGTCGGTATGGCGCTCGGGGACGTATTTGAGCTGCACGAGAGTGCCCGTCTCGAAGAAGCCCTTTCCCATGAGCCTGCCCGAGCCTATGACCACCTTCGAGGTGCTCACCTGATAGCCCGCGCCCAGCGGATCGTATTCGGGATTGAGGAAGGATATTATTCGCTTCTGCTGATCGGGAGTGAAAACGAAGAAATAGGCGAGCGGCAGAGCCGTTCCCATTGCAACGGCGGCGCCCGCGATCCACAGCCATTTTATCCTCGCGGCAAAGAGTATGAACGCCAGTATTACTATGAGCACGAATGCCGTGCCGTAATCGGGCTGCAGCGCTATGAGGCCGAAGGGCAGCAGAGTCAGCGCCGTCACCTTCAGTATGTCCCTGACCTTGAGGAGCCTCCCGTCGGAATCCATGGCGCGGGCGGCGACCTTCGAGACCATCACTATCACCGCGACCTTTGAAAGCTCGCCCGGCTGAACGTTCCTCTGGATGCTGTCGAACACGAACCATCCCTGCGCGCCGCCCCTCACCTTGCCGAATACGAAGAGGAGCCCCAGCAGTCCCACTATTCCGATATAGAGGTAGGGGATAAGCGGCTTGAATATGTTGTAATCGAAGAGCATCACGACTATCATCGCGGCGAGGCCGACAAGGAAATTGATGCCCTGGCGCTGAACGTAATCGAGATTGAGCTTTGCGATAATATCGGAAAGTCCCTTTTCGGAGCCGTCGAACGGGGTGGCGAGCACGGAAAGAAGCGCAACAAGACCAAAGCCCACGAGCGCGAATACGAGCAGTATCGTGAACCAATCGAGGCTTTTGAAGTCTTTTTTATCGTATAAGCTCAATTTACCTCCTTTAACGAACCCCCTGCGGGCTTACAGTTTTATCTCTCTTATCATTGTGTACTCGTTCAAAAGAGTACCGTCCTTGAGTCTTATGGCATTCGGCCTCATTCCCGTTATCCTGAAGCCCATCTTTTCGTAAAGCGCCCTTGCGCGGGAGTTGCCCTCAATGAATTCAAGCTCCATCTGCGTGAGCCTTTCGTTCGATTCGGCGATGCGGATCATCTCGCGGAAGAGCCTCGTGCCTATGCCCTGCCCCCAGTATTCTTTCAGCAGCGCGATGCCGATGCTTGCGCGGTGCCCCGTCTTGATCCTGTTCGACCAATTGATCTCGCAGTTGCCCGCGAGCTTTCCGTCGACTATGCAGACGAGCATCGCGCCCGTTTCGGAGGCGTTGAGCCTGTCGATGAACGCCTTCTCGGCCTCGGCATTGTACTTATCGCATTCCTCGGGATAGCGCAGGATGAAATCCGTCTCCCCCGCGGAGATGACGAGGTATTCCAGCAGGCCGGGGATATCCTCGTCACGCGGGCTGCGGATAACGGCCGTTCGGCCGTCCTTCATTTTGAATTCCGTTTCCTTGATTATCATAGTACCTCCCTGCTTTTTCCGCGGGAGCAAAGCCTTTTTTCGGGCTTTGCGATCAGACGAGGCTCCTTTCGGTCTGCCTGTTCATCTCCCCGAGCTTTCCTTCGTAGCCCTTCTTGCCGAGCAGAGCGTAGGTCATGTTCTTGCCCTCCTCGACGCCGGGCTGATCGTAAGCGTCGATCCCCAGTATCTCGCCCGCGTAGGCGGTGGCGAGCTCGAAGAACATTATGAGCTGGCCTATGGTCTCGGCGCTCACAATGGGCAGGAGGATCGTCTTGTTCATGTGGCCGCTCGCGGTGACGGCATGCTCCGTCGCGCGGCGCTCCGCGCTTATGAGCTCATTGAAGGTGTGCCCCGAAAGGAACGCGACGTTGGGGTTTTCATCGACCGCATGGGGGATCGTGAACTCGGTGCGGTACTTTTCGACGCCGAGGAAGGTGACGGTCTTATCGAAGGGGCCGTCCGTATAGAGCTGGACCTGCGAATGCTGATCGGTGACGCCGAGCGCCTTCACGGGAGTCTGGCCGACGCGCTCCAAGCCCCTCTTCTTGCCCAGGGATTCCGCCCAGAGCTGAGCGTACCAATCCGCGAAATATTTCAGCGAATCGGCATAGGGCATGAGCACGCCCACGTTCGCGCCCTTTTCCATGGCGCAGGTCTCGAGCATGGCGTACATCAGGGCGGGGTTTTTGCCGACGTCGTCGTTATCGCAGAGGGCGTCCATGAGGGCGGCGCCCGCGAGCATCGTTTCAATATCTATGCCGCATACCGCCGCGGGCAGGAGCCCCACGGGGCAGAGCTCGGAGAACCTGCCGCCGACCCCCTCGGGAACGTAGAAGGTCTTAAGGCCGTACTGCTTCGCAATGCCTATGAGGTTGCCCTTCTCGCAGTCTGTGGTGGCGATGAGGCGGTCCTTCAGATGCTCCTCACCGTAAAGGTCGATGAGCGTGCGCATGACTGTCAGGAGCTGGGCCATGGTCTCCGAGGTGGAGCCGGATTTGGTTATCACGTTGAATATCGTGGTCTCGGGATCTATCACGTCGAAAAGCGCCGCCATGCGCTCGGGATCCACGTTATCCTCAACGTAGAATTTGGGGCCGTTCCGCTTTTCGCGGGGGAGCTCGTTCCAGCGGGGATGATTGAGCGCCTGCTGAACGGCGATGGGACCGAGCGCGCTGCCGCCTATGCCGAGCACGACGAAGCTTTCGCAGGAGCTCCTCACCCATTCCGCAGTCGCCTTTATCTCACGCACTATCGCGGTCTGGTTATAGGGCAGATCGCGCCAACGGATCTTATCGCGCTTTGCGCGAAGGGAAACGAGCGCCGCCTCCGCCTTTTTACAGGCGCGGTCGAATTCTTCTTCGGTTATGCCGTGTTCGCCGACGGCGCGGGAAAGCATATTCGTAAAGTCAAGAGTGAGCCTCATAAATTACCTCCAAGGTCGATTTGATGTTATTATACCATAAAACGCGGTGTTGTGAACGGGGTATTTTGAATATGATGAGGTATGGCGAAGAAAATTTTGACTGTTTTTGTGCTGTGCGCGCTCGTTTTTGCCGCGGGCTGCGCCGAAAAGCCCCGGAATGAGCGGGGCGGGATACGGGTATGGGTCACGGAAGGGATGACAGGCGCTCCCCTTGAGGGAGCCCGCGTGACCGTTCCCGAGACGGGTCTGAGCCTGCTTACGGGCGCGGACGGGCTCGCCGTGTTCGACGCGCTGCCCGTCATTCCCGACAGCGAGTACGATCAGCTCCTCCCCTGCCCCTGCGGAAGGGTGACGCTCCTCGTGACGGCGGAGGGCTTCACGCCCTATCTTCTGCTTTACGCCCGCGTGTTCCCGAACGAGACGAGGGACGCGGGCGTGCTCATGTTCCCCGACGACGGCACGTTGAAGACCTTTTCCGTCATTGAGGCGCCGCCCGCGGAATGGTGCGATGCGCTTGCGGAAAAATACGGGAAACCGTTGTCAACTGATCATTAATTTTGTAATGACATTGGCAGCAACTTGATAACAGATCTTTTCGGGCATTCACCGGATGCCCGAAATCGCAATGCGACCGATTTATGCCCTCCCGCGGGACATATCCAAGCAATTATCAAAAAACTCTTTGCAGTGAAATCAGCTTCATCTGCAAAGAGTTTTGTTTTTCGTAAAATGACGGTCAGGGCAGTAAAAACGTCCCTTATAACGCCTTGGCACGAGCTCCGCGGTTTTTTATCACTGCGCCTTTTTCTTTTTGAAGAGCAAGGCAAGCGGCCTGCGCTCCTTGGAGGCAAGCCTGTCTATCTCGCCTGCGCCCTGCAGCGCGGCCTTCGTGATGACGGGGCCCGCGAGCTCGTAAACGAGGGTGGCGAACAGCACCACCGTCACGACCTGATCGGCGACGACGGCAAGATCCTCCGAGGCGGCGACCATCTGCGCCATACCTATCGCAACGCCCGCCTGCGGCAGCAGCGTGAGGCCCAGATAATCCCTTACGGTGCGCTCCGAACGCGTGACGGCCGCTCCCGCGAAGGCGCCCGTGTACTTGCCTATCGCGCGGACCAATACGTAAATGACTCCCGCCAGGCCGACCTTCGGCAGTATCGAAAGCTTAAGATCCGCGCCCGAGATCACGAAGAAGAGCATGAAGAGGGGCGGGGTCCATTTTTCGATATGGGTGAGGATATGGATGGAATCGCCGCGCATATTCGCAAACACCGCGCCTATCATCATGCAGACGAGCAGCGATGAAAGATCGAGTATTTCCGAAAGACCCACGCCCAGAATAACGGCGCAGATCATGAGCATGAGGCGGCTGTCGCGCGATTTGAAGAAGCGGCACATGAATGCGAGCAAGGCGCCCAAAGCCGCGCCTATCGCAAGCGAGAGGCCGATCTCCTTGAGGGGGGCGAGCACCACCGCCTCTGCAGTCAAGCTCCCGCCCACGGCGAACACCTCCGCCAGCGCGAAGCAGACGGAGAATATTATGAGGCCGACGGCGTCGTCGAACGCGACGACGGGAAGCAGGGTCTCCGTAACGGGGCCCTTCGCCTTATACTGACGCACTACCATCAAAGTCGCGGCGGGGGCCGTTGCGGCGGCTATCGCGCCTAAGAGCAGCGCGCGGGGAACGTAATGCTCGGGGCAGTCGGATCTTACGAACATCATGGCCGTCATGACGAAGATGACGGTCGTTACCGCCTGAACGAGGGTAATGACGATTATCTTCCCGCCGAGCTTTTTTATAGTCGCGAGCTTGAATTCGCCGCCTATCGAGAAGGCGATGAAGCCCAGGGCGGTGCTTGTGATGACGCCGAAGCTCTTCAGGCCCTCCTCCGTTATGAGCCCGCCGAAGGAGCCCTTCGTGATAAGCTGCCAGAAATTGGGGCCTATGAGCAGACCCGCAATGAGATAACCCGTGACGTTGGGCAGGTTGAACAGCTTCATCACGCGCGTGAGAAGCAGCCCCGCGACCATTGCGAGGCCGATCATGATAAGAGTTGTGAACATGCTTTTACTCCGCGTCTATGCCCTCAAAGGATGTGATGGGAACGGTGAACATAACGCCCTTTTTGCCAAGACCCTGAGTATTGCGGCGCACTACGCGCTTCGCGTGCTCCACCTGATCGTCATTGAGGAGCAGGAACGCAGTATGGCTCATCTCGAAATCGTTGGAAACGACCTTCGAAAGCGAGCCGAATATGGGCGCCGCGTCTATCGTGCTGTTCAAAAGCGCGTGCTTGAGGCTCGTCGATTGGATAACGACGCCGTTCATGCCGTGCGCCTTGAGCCCCGCGAGAGTTTCGAGGAACTCGTCGCAGTCGTCTATCGTGATAACCAAAAGCTGCATCATGGTAAAATGCCTCCCGGAATTAGTTTTCAGCCTAATATTAGCCCTTTTTTCCCGAAAGTCAATAGGCGCGGGCAGAATATAAAAAAGAAGCCGGCTTATATAAAACCGGCATTGATCGCTTTGGCGCTGTGTTATTGCGCCTCCTTCTTGAATACGATCATATCGGAGGGATCGACGGGGGCGCCATCGACCGTCATTCCGAAATGCAGGTGGGGTTCCTCCGCGCATTCGGAAATAGCGGTCATGCCTACGCGGCCGATCACCGCGCGTACGGCGACCCGATCTCCCTCCGCGACGGGTATCTGCTCGTCAAGGCCCATATAGATCGTCCTCAGACCGCCCTCATGCAGTATAACGACCGTTCTGCCCATCAGGTCGTCCGTATAGACTCTCTCAACCGTTCCGGCGGCAACCGCGTGTACCTTGCTGCCCTGCTCCGCCGCAATATCGACTCCCGGATGCGTCATCCACTGGGAGAGCGTCTTCGACCAGATAAGGCAGTCCATCGCATAGCCGCGTATGAGCCTGCCGTTCACGGGCGGCTCGAAAACGGGCTTCGTCTCGCGGGGCTCGGCCGTGGCGTGAGCCGTCATTTCCGGCATAAGAGTGGGCTCCGCGGTAACGGGAGGGAAAGTCGGCATGGGCGTGTGCCTTACGGGGCGCGGAGTTATTGTAAAAACTCCCGCGGTCTGCGCCGCCTCCTTCAAGCTCTCGTCCATCGACTGCTCCGCGGGGGCGTTTTCCGTCTCGCGGCCGCCGCTCATCAGAAGCACCGCGCCCGCGATAAGCGCGAAGCAGAGCCCCGCCAGCACGTAAGCGCCGTTTTTCCTCAAAAACATCCTTGCGCGGGCGATCCTGCGGAGGCGTTTTATTCTTATTACGGAAGCGTTTTTCATAGTCATTTCCTTTCTTTATGCGATTTTGCTTTCGGCTTTACCCATAGCATCTGCCGAATGCGGCGGCGCGATACTTGAAAAAAAGGCCGAATACTGATAGAATAGCAATGAACATCAATGAAAGGAGATCCGCAATAAATGAACGCCCGCAAGCTTCTTACGGAAGCTCTGCTTCCCGCTCTGCGCCTCGTGTTCCCGCAGGCGGAGCCCGTGGATCTCCTCTTTTTCGGAAGCGAAGCGGATATATGCTCCCCCCTGCCCGCGAAATACGGTGTTGACACGAGCGCGGAGATGGTATATAATGCTGTAAATGGGGTGACTTTAGGGGGGTTCCCTCTGTTTTGTTGTACTCGCATAAACGGCGGTTACATAGAATTCACTCTGAGCGATGAGGCGCTTTCGGAGCTTGCGCGGCTCTGTGCGGCGCCCGAAGCGAAGCCTCCTTCTAAGCCCTTCGATCACGGAAGGAACGCCGATTCCGTTGCCGCGCGCCTTATTTGGCTTGCGAACGGCGGCTCCGGGTTTTACCCTCCCCACGATCCGATACTGAAAAAGGCGTTCCTCGCCTGTCTGCTTGCCGATACCGAAAGCTCGCGGCAAAGGGCGCTCTCCCTTGCGGAAAAGGCGCTTTGCCTCTCCCGCAGGGCGCGGATGAGCGGCGGCGAAGCGCTCTCACCGGGCGCGGCGCTCTGCATGGCGGCGGCGCTGCTTGAAAAATGCCCGTCCCTTAGATCCGTGGGCGAGCCCGAAAACGAACAAAATACCTTGATCTGATAGGAGAAATAGATATGAACATCAAATGGTACGGACATTCCTGTTTTCTTTTGACCTCCGAGAGCGGAGTTTCGATCCTCACCGATCCCCCCGCTCCCGAAACCGGCTATAACGTGAAGGGCGTCAAGTGCGACGCTGTCACGGTCAGCCACAACCATTTCGATCACTGCTACCTTGCCGCCGCCGAGGGCGAGCCCGTCGTGATCACCGACGAGGGCGAGCATGACGTGAACGGCGTACGCGTCATAGGCTTCCCCTCCTTCCACGATAAGGAGCGCGGCGCGAAGCGCGGCATGAACATGATGTATCTTTTCGAGATGGACGGCATCCGCATACTCCACGCGGGCGACGTGGGCGATCAGCTCACACGTGAGGAGATCGCGAACATCGGCGTCGTTGACGTGCTGCTCGTTCCCATCGGAGGAAAATACACTCTGGATTCCGTCGAGGCGCGCGAATTTGCGAATTCCCTGAAGCCCAGCGTGGTCATCCCCATGCACTACAAGACTCCGCTCTGCAATATCGATATAGAGGATTGTCAGAACTTCGTTTCGACCGTGCGCGACTGCCGCATCCACAAGCTGAACGACTGCGAAGCTTCCATCTATCTGAACACTCTTGGCGAGGACCGCGTGCTGGTGCTCGATCCCTGCGTCGAGAGCGAGGGCGACCAGATGGAGTTCGACATCTGACAAGGACCCGCAAGCCCGGTTTTCCCGGGCTTTTTTATTTATTTTTTGAGGCGGCGCGGAACCTTCGCGCAAAAAAGTTGATTATTAAAGTGAAAGGCCTTGAAGGGAGCAAAGCGGTATGGACGACGGCATGATCGTCGATATGTTCATTGCGCGGGATGAGCGCGCGATAGACGCGGTGCGCCTGCAATACGGCGCGCGGCTTTTATCAGCGGCGCTCCGCATAGTTTCCGACCCCGCGGACGCCGAGGAATGCGTTTCGGACGCGTATTTCGAGGCGTGGAACCGCATCCCCCCGCATGAGCCCCGCGCGTATCTTTACCCCTTCCTCGCAAAGCTTGCAAAGGCCTCCGCGCTGAACCGTGTGAAAGCCATGGGGCGGGACAAGCGAAGCGCCGAGCTCACGGAGCTCACGCGCGAGCTCGAAAGCGCGATCCCCTCCCCCTCCTCCACCGAGGGCGAATTCGAATCGCGGGAGCTTTCGCGGGCGATAAGCGATTTCGTGCGCGGGCTCCCCGATGAAAAGCGCGCGGTGTTCGTATTAAGGTACTGGCACATGTATTCGGTGAAGCAGACGGCAAATGAGCTGGGCTTTTCGGAGGGGAAGGTGAAATCGCTCCTGTTCCGGGCGAGGGAGGACCTCAAAAAATATTTGAAGAAGGAAGGTTATTTCGAATGAACGGCATGGATCTCATAGAAGCCGTAAACGGCATGGACGAGGAGCTCGTTTCGGTCTCCGCTCCCAAAAAGGAAAGGCGCAGGCTGCGGCCCCGCGCATGGATCGCGATCGCGGCCGCGGCGCTCATAGTCTTCGGCTGTGCGACGGTCGGCGCCTCCGCGCTCATCCGCGGCAAATTCGGCCCCATCAGAACGGGCACGCACGGCTATACCGCAAGCTTTGAGCTTCAAAAATACAAGTGGAGCAAATTCAAGGGCGAGATCCGCGAGACTCCCGATATTATCCGCGAGCAGTATGCGACGTTCACTCCCCAGCCCGACTATTCGAGCTTCTTCAGACATCCCGGTTCCTATGTAAAGAATTTCTCCACCCTGCGCGAAGCGGCGGATTACATCGGGCTGAAGGCGCTCAAAACGCCCGAGCCTCCCTTCGGCGCCGACTGCGTTGTGAACGTTTTCGGCGACGCTGAGGGCAGGATCGGCGACGTTGAGATATTCCTTCAGCATATCGTCATCCCCTCCGATCCCTCCACCGGCGATCTCGGCGGGATGCTCCGAATAAGCATACTTACGGAGAACAGCGAAAAAAGCACCGTCCTGACCGGCGGCGACTGGGGCGATTACGATCCCGGCAGGATCGATTACAAGGAATTCACCACCTCGAAGGGCGTGCTCTGCCAATACACCGAGGTGGGCATAGGTCAAAACTCGAGGGAGCTCATTTCGGGCTACGTCGTGTATGAAGGCATACTCTATAACCTCAGCATCAATTTCAAGCCCGGCGAATACGATAACGCCGTCAAAATGCTGAATGACTGGGCCGAGAAGTTCTGAAAAAGCCAAACAAGGCAACAAAAAACCGCGGGATGAGCCTCCCGCGGTTTTTTTACTTCGCAATTACTTATTCGTCTTCCTCGTCTTCAACGCCCTCGGTCTCCTCCTCCAGGATGGAGTTGAATACCTCGAAGAGCTCGTCGCAGAGGACCTCGTTTTCAACGGGCTCGAGCGCATCCTCGCCGTTCGCCTTCACTATGCGGGCAAATACGACCTCGACCTCCTCGTCCTCGTCGAACTCTTCATCCTCAACGTCCTCCGCGTCGATGGGGATGAGCGCCATGTAGCGGTCGTCCTCATACATGAAGGTGACGATGTGCATGAAATCGGTCTCCTCGTTCTTATCGTTCACGAGGGTTATGATCTTGTTGTCAGTAAGATCGTGTTCCATAATGAATTTCCTTTCTGTTAGGGTATCTTTTATTTCACGGGTACGGGATGAAGGGTCATGTAGCCTTCAAGTATCACCTGCGCGGCGATCTTATCGACCACCTTGCGGCGCTTCTGCCATTTGAGCTCGGCTTCATAAAGGAAGCGCTCCGCGGCCATTGTGGAAAGGCGCTCGTCGTAAAA
>JAEEGL010282843.1_pt1 | contig 11257 bp, 7 predicted proteins | sample 9134231 | NCBI WGS metagenome assembly JAEEGL01 (sample SAMN16246548, study PRJNA631951) | gut metagenome | biome: gut microbiome; feature: rumen; material: fiber-attached | host: Bos | place: Iran: Karaj | collected 2018-10
GAATTCCTGTCCAAGACATCGGCGTTCTGGCGTGTTTTCACGCATTGGATCGGCGGAATGGGAGTGCTGGTATTCATCATAGCCATAATGCCTTTATCCGGAAATTCCTCTATGTATCTTTATCAGGCGGAGAGCCCGGGACCTTCTGCAGGCAAACTGGTGCCCAGAATGCGACAGACGGCGTTTTTATTGTACACCATAGATTTTGGGATCACCATGGCAGAGCTGGTGGCTCTTTTGATAGCGGGTATGAGCCCCTATGATGCGATCTGTACCACAGTGGCAACGGTGGGTACCGGAGGATTTGGACTGTATAACAGCAGTATCGGCGGTTTTTCGCCGGCTGTTCAGATCATCGTGGGAATCTTCATGGTGATGTGTGCGGTCAATTTCAATTATTACTACTACATTATTTTTAAGAAATTCAAAGAAGCTTTTTCCATGGAGGAAGTTCACTTCTTCTTTGTAACGGTCATAGCTGTGACGGCGATCATCACATTTAACATCAGAAACATCTATTCCAATGTGTTTGAGGCAGGAAGGCATGCCTTTTTCCAGGTGGCCTCTCTCATCAGCTCCACAGGTTTCTCTACGGTGGATTACGATAAGTGGCCGGAGCTTTCAAAAACATTGATACTATGTCTTATGTTCGTGGGAGCCTGTGCAGGTTCTACCGGTGGCGGACTTAAGGTGTCCAGGTTTTTGATCGCGTTGAAGGCGGTGTTAAATGAGGTTGAACTCATCGCGCATCCCCACGGTGTCAGAAGAGTACGCATGAACAAAAAAGTGGTGGAAAACAGTGTCGTCAGATCAGTCATGGGATATCTGGCGGTGTTTGTGGCAATACTGGTGGGATCAACACTTTTGCTCAGTATCGACGGCTTCAGTTTTACTACTAATTTCACTGCCGTGCTGTCCTGCATGAACAACATGGGACCCGGACTTGAGATGGTAGGTCCCGCAGGCAATTACAGCGGGTTCAGTGATATTTCGAAGATAGTGCTGGTGTTCGACATGCTGGCGGGCCGACTGGAGATATTCCCCGTTCTGATACTTTTTTCACCCTCATTATGGAGATTCAGGTCGCCCTTTAGACGTAAGATACGAGAGATAGATTAGAAGATGAAGATCTGTACAATATTTACCGGAGGCACCATAGGAAGTGAGTTCTCTGATAACGGTTATATTTCTGCCGATGAGGGAAAAAAATATCAACTCATTGAGCTATATCAAAAAAGATATAATAAGAATCATGAATTCGTTTATCGCTCACCCTATTACATGCTGAGTGAAAACCTTGACGCAAAACATATAAACCTTCTGATCCGTGAGATAGAGCTTGCCCTTATGGTCGGGACATATGACTGTATTCTGGTGATGCACGGTACGGATACGCTGTGCTATACCGCATCGGCTTTATCGCTGTTGTTTGATGACAGCGACATTCCCATAATACTGGTGTCTGCGGATCATCCGCTGTCTGATGAGAGATCAAACGGGCTTGATAATTTCGCAAACGCAATCGGATTTGCCGAATATGTGATGGCTGAAAGGGCGAAGGCAGGTGACCTGTCAAAACGGGATCAAATGGTGCATCGCGGTGTTTACGTTAGCTACAAGAATTCGAATATACGTAGTGCAACACCGAGAATACACAAAGGTCAGTATGTTTTGGAACAGCAGTTTATGTCATCTGCTGTAAACAGCATAGACGATATGTTTTACGGGGAGTTCGAGACGGAAGGGATCGAAGGGGCAGAGTGTGGAAGCTTCAGGCAAAATCCGCATTATAAAGACACCTTCATCTGTCACACCATATCGGATCTCAGGAGACGTATGAGTAAGGAGGCGGATGAGTTTGAAGGTTTTTATCTGCCGGAGACCTGTCCTGTATTACGCATTTTCGCTTATCCGGGCATCATATATCCTCCCTGTCCTGCGGACATCAAATATGTTCTGATAAAGGGATACCACTCCGGAACCCTGTGCTGTGACGAGGCGCTTGAGGCTTTTTGTGCCCGGTGCAGGATGAAAGGCATAACCGTATATATCGCCGGATTGAGAGAAGGAGAGAGCGCTTATGAGAGCACAAAAAAATACGAGGAGCTCGGTATCAAGCCCCTCTTTAATATGACGGATATTTGTGCTTTTATGTTCCTGTGGTTTTCGGCCGGGCTCGATTGAAGTGGTTTATGGTATCATCGGCTCCGGTCCGGTTGTATCTCAGGGTAAAAGGCGATTGACTCTTGGATCATACATATTAAAACCCGAGAGATTCCTCGGTGCTCTCACAGTACTTGATGATCTCTTCGATGTGAACGCTGCGGTCGAAGAGGAAAAGCCTGATGCAGGCAGCACTTGCGTAGTATTTATTGTTCATGGCTTCGTCTGTTGAGCCGCTGTCGGGATATCTTCTAAAAAACTGGTCAAACAGCGGTTCATACATATCTTTGAATTCCGAAAGCCTGCCGTTTGCGTTATTGAATACCATAACGCCACTGTCAAGGTCTCTGAGTTTTTCGTAAAAATCGTTTCTGAATTCCCTGTTTGTCATAAGGTAAGCAAAACACAATACAGCAATGTTTTTGGTGTCTTTATCCAGCAGTCCGTAGGGCATGTAGTTGTCTTCTTTGATGGTGTTTGTTCCGCTGTCACCCGATCCGCTGATGCCGCCGAATTCTATGTCGAAAAGACAGAAACGCCACCTGCCGTCATTGTATTCATTGCCCGGGATCACTGTGTTGCTCTTCCACATAGACCAGTTCTTTCCCGGCCAGTCCCACTTATTGTTGATATATGTTTCAAAAGCGAAATAATCCCTCACGGAGTCAGGATCCACAAGAGTGCAGAATTCGCTATAGGATTCAGCGTCCGCAAGGTCTTCGTGGGTCTCGAAAAAGTTTATAAGGGGAAGATAATAGTAGCGGTCGCTTTGTTCCTCTGCATCTGAGGGGATCTCTCCGATGTCCAGTTTATAACCTATGTCTATGGTCTCTGCGTCACCCTTGTACAGTATGATATCATCCGAATCTACATCATAGTGATCTTCAAAATACTCCGATGAGTAATCCTCCTGTAAAACATAAAGTCCCCAGTATTCGCCGTTTAGGTACACTACAGCCGGGCGGGACATCTGTGTTGAAATATCAAGATCTGCATCCCTTGCCAGCGACTGCCAGAAAGTATCATTGAACTTGGCACCGAAGGCGCTGTTGCCGCCGTTTCGCAGGACGACAGACTTGTAGCTTGATGGAGAGCTTTCCCCGAAAATATTGTATCTGAACCGCTTGTCGCCGTATTCGTCCCTGGCGGTGAGCCTGAAGCTTTTCTGAAGGTCGCTTCTCGAGTAATTTCCCTGAATGCGGATACCGCAGGACTGGGATATCACGCTTTGGACATCGTTGTCTCTGCATTCCAGCATTTCAATATGGCATTCTCTTTCCCATTCACGGCCTCTGGCAGAGTAGTTGGCTAAAAGCTTTCTGCCGGCGTCATCGGTATGTGCGCCGCCATTTTCAATATATTCCTTCCAGGATTCCTCAAATAAAGGCCCTTTCATGTATATACCGGTCTCGTAGTCGAAGAGGCTGTCGTAATCGGTGGTTATGGATATGAGGGCAAGGCTTTCGCCGCCGGCCTCGAGAAACTCTGGAAGACCTTCTATGTGGCTTTCGGCCGTGCCTATAAAATATGTGCCGCAGTAGACATCGGACCACTTGCCGTCGCCTGTGAGCAGGGCGCTCTTTACGACGTGGCATTTGTCCACCGCCGTATCCGATGGCGCTTTTGCGTAGGATACTATATTTCCGTTTTGATACCTGGCGTGAGCCGTATCAAAGAGGTCGGGGTCTACTGCCGAGACCACATTTTTATCGTTGCTGCGTTCGCCCAGGGTCAGAGGTTCGCTGTATTCGACCGCGGTTTCACTTGTCCTGGGGTCTGAACCGTCCGTGGTATAAAACAGTTTGTCTGCGGTGGCAGCTGTCAGTTCCAAAGTGATGGGAGCATCGTAAAATCCGCTGGTATGGGAATATTTTACGAGAGTATTTGAAAGACTGTCGAGTCCGGAAGTTACTCCGGCAGATGATCCTGTATCTGTTTCGGGTTCCTTCACTGTCTCTTTTTCGATAGCAGGTTCACTGTCTTTTGTGCTGCCTGCATTCTGTCCGCAACCGGAAAGCGTGAGTATCATAGCAAAAGCAAGAGCTTTGCCCAGGTGCCTTGCGAACGTTTTTTTGAACTTTGAGAATCTTGTATTTGTCATGGATCCGTTACCTCTCTTAATCCCTCGGAAAATGCCGGATTATAGCCGTCTTTTGCAAACTATAACATCCTGTATTGAGCGGTGTCAAGGCGAACCTGTAGAATGCATGCAAAGTGGCCGGGGATAGTAATGACTCATAAAAAGGGTGTATAAAAATCGCTCATTTTTTTTGAAATAAAAAAGGAAATCATGAAAAAAACGGTAAATATATATACAGCGGATTATTGCGCAGGTTTATCAGGCGGATACAGAGCCTTTTTCAGACAGGTGGTGAGACGATTGACTATACGTGAAGAGATGGAGCAGAGAGAATACGAGCTGTTGAGCCCATATGCCGCAAAGTCGGCTGAATCCAGGGGCAGAGACACACCGGAACCGCAGTGTGACATCAGGCCCGTTTACCAGAGAGACCGGGATCGCATTCTTCACAGCAAGTCCTTCAGACGCCTCAAGAATAAAACCCAGGTCTTTCTGACACCCAAGGGAGATCATTACAGGACCAGACTTTCTCATACTCTGGAGGTTTCACAGAACGCCAGAACCATCGCTAAGGCGCTGAGATTAAACGAAGATCTGGTGGAAGCCATAGCCCTCGGCCACGATCTCGGACATACGCCCTTCGGTCATGCCGGGGAGACAGTGTTAAACGGGCTCTGCGAGGACGGCTTCAAACACAACGATCAGAGCGTGCGCATTGTAGAGAGACTGGAAAAAGACGGAGAAGGTCTCAACCTCACATGGGAAGTCAGAGACGGCATGCGTAATCATCAGATGTCTACGATGCCATCGACACTGGAAGGCAGGGTAGTGAGGCTTTCCGATAAGATTGCATATATCAATCATGATATAGATGATGCCATCCGCGGCAGGATACTGACCGAGAAGGATATTCCGAAAGAGTACACGGAGGTTTTGGGTTATACCACCAGGCAGCGCCTTGATACCATGATCCACAGCATCATCATGAATTCCATGAATACCGACGACATCAAGATGTCCGATGAGGTCTTCGCAGCCATGAAGGGGCTTCGGGAATTCATGTTTGAGAATGTATATAAAAATCCTGTTGCCAAGGACGAGGAGAAAAAGGCAAAGGTACTTCTGGAAAAACTGTTTGAGTTTTATATGGAAAACCCTTCGGAGATGCCGCCTTTTTATACCGAAATGATAAACAGGGGCGAGAAAAAAGACCGTGTTGTGGCAGATTACATATCCGGCATGACGGATCAGTATGCCATAGCCAAATTCGAAGGTTATTTTGTGCCGAAGGCATGGGAGTTACGGTGATCATATGCCAATGTATTCAGAAAACATAAAGGAAGAACTCAGATCCCGCAATGACATAGGAGAAGTGGTGGGAGAGGTTGTACCCCTCAAAGGCAGCGGATCCACCCTCATGGGACTGTGTCCTTTTCACAGTGAGAAGACACCGTCATTTTCGGTGACACCGTCAAAGGGCATTTTCTATTGCTTTGGATGCCATGAAGGCGGGGATGTTTTTTCCTTTGTTCAAAAATATTACAATTACACATTTTCAGAGGCTATGGAATATCTGGCCGATCGTGTGGGAATGACCTTAGAGAAAACGCAAGGGTCGGGAAACGCGGCAGCCATCCGCGAGGAGAAGTCGAAGATCATAGAGATCAACACCTGTGCTGCAAGATATTTTCATACAAATCTTACGAGCGAATGCGGGAGGGCGGCTTACGAATATTTTATCAACCGTGGCTTAAGCCCCAATACCATAGTGCGTTTCGGTCTGGGTTACTCGGATAAAAAACCTGACGACCTTTATCGTCACCTCAGGGAAAAAGGCTATCCGGATGATCTTATCATAAAGAGCGGACTGGTAAAACATACCGAGAGCGGCGGAATGTACGATGTTTTTTCAAATCGTGCCATGTTTCCCATCTTCGACATGAATAAAAAGGTCATCGGTTTCGGTGGCCGTGTAATGGGAGATGCCAAGCCCAAGTATCTGAATTCGTCTGATACCCTGGTGTTTGAAAAGCGCAAAAATCTTTACGCTTACCATCTGGCAAGATCCAGCCGCAGCAAGAAGGTCATACTGTGTGAGGGCTATATGGATGTCATTGCCCTGCATCAGGCAGGTTTTGATTTTGCGGTGGCTTCTCTTGGAACATCCCTCACTGAGGGGCATGTGAGCCTTATCAAGAGATTGTCCCACGCGATCTATCTCTGCTATGATTCTGATAACGCGGGGCAGCAGGCGGCCAGACGCGCCATTGATCTTCTGGCAGAAGCCGATATCGATGCGAAGATAATACATATGGATCCTTACAAGGATCCGGATGAGTTTATAAAAGCGCTTGGGGCGGAGGAATTCAGCCGCCGCATAAATGAAGCGGAGAATTCTTATCTTTTCCGGTGGGGACTGGATATTAAGGATTATGATGTCAACGATCCCACGGAGAAGACAAAGTTTCTGATATATCTGTCGGAACAGATCATAGCCGCAGGAGGCATGATAGGCTGGGAAGAATACGCTGATGCGGCCTGCAGGAAATTTGATCTCGACAAGAAAACATTAAAAAGTTACATATCAAATAAGATATCGGAATCGCCGGAGCTTATGACGGCCAATGTGAACAGCCCGCCCAAACCCAGACCCGCCGCTGTAAGGCAACAGAGCCGGGTTACCGGTGAGATCAGGTCGCAGCAAAAGCTCCTGACGTGGCTTCCCGAGGATGTTGGGCTGTATCCTTACATCAAAGATTACATATCTCCGGAGGATTTTTCGGAGGGCATATACAGAGAGCTGGCTAAAGAGCTGTTTGAACAGATGGCGCAGGGTTATGCCAATGTCCCACATATTTTGGCTCATCTGCAGGATGATGTCATGGAGGAAGCCGCCGCATGTTTTTCAACGCCTCTGGAAGATTCTTACAAGGCAGAGAGAGGTAAGGCACTGACTGAATTGATATATAACATAAAATTTGCCGCATTAAAACGGAGAGAGGCAGAGACCGGAGGAGATCTCGCGCTGAAGCAGCAATGCATTGCCGAGAGAAGAAAGCTTGAGGATTTCAGGCGCAAGGGGATCGTGATAGGCTGACCGTTTTAGAACTGCCCGTGGGCAAAAGCGGATCGTAAAAGAAAAGAGGGAAAAAAGATGGCAACAAAGAAAAAGGCAGACGAGAGTGTTTCTTCAAAGACAAAGAAGGCCGAGAAGACCGTAAAGGAGACGACAGCTAAGGCGACAGCGTCTAAAGCGGCTTCTTCGAAAGCGGCTTCTTCAAAGACGACTGCAAAAAAAGATCAAAAGCAGGTCACGTCTAAGGAGACCAAAACAGCTGCGGCTAAGGCTTCTACGACAAAGAAGACCGCTGCGAAAGAGGTTGAGGTTAAAGAACCCGCAAAGAAATCAACTCCGGCAAAGTCGTCTGCTTCGAAGACAGCGGCATCCAAGACTAGTGAAAAATCTTCTGCCGGGACTGCATCCAAGGCGGCATCGAAGGCATCCGGGGCTGTGAAGACAGAGACCAAAAAGTCTGAGGTTAAGAAAGCCGAGCCTAAAAAAGCCGAGGCAAAAAAGACCGAGCCAAAGAAAGCTGAGGCTAAAAAGGCTGAACCCAAGAAGGTTGAACCCAAGAAGGCTGAATCCAAGAAGGCTGAGCCAAAGAAAGCCGAGGTAAAAAAATCCTCTTCTAAAAAGCCGGAGACTCCAAAGACTGACGCGAAGAAAGAGGAGAAGGCAGCTGTTAAGACTTCAAAGGGCAAATCTGCGGAAGCAGCAAAAGAGGTTAAGTCGGAGAGGTCAAAAACTTCGAAGGCGGTAACGGAAGATAAAGAGAAAAAAGACACAAAGAAAACAACAAAGTCTTCAACTGTTAAAACAGATAAGAAAGCAAAGGAAGAGGACAAAGATTATATCGTAGATGATATAGCTGATGAAGAGCCGGTTGCCGAAAATACTTCCGATGATTATTTTGATGAGTTCGAGCCTGATTATTCCACGGTAGAAAAGGTTGCGGATGCCATAATGAGCGACAATTCGGATGAGCAGAAGGCCAAGGATCCCAACTTCACCAGAGAGCACATCATCTTAAGACTCGGAGAGCTTCTGGATTTCGCCAAGAAGAGAAAGAATACTCTGGATTATCCGTACCTGAGTGATTATTTTAAGGATATTAATCCCACATCGGATCAGTTTGAAGCTGTTCTCGAGTTTTTAAGAGTACATGATATCGATGTTGTGCGGTTGGAAAATGACGTCGATGATGACAAACTCTTGTTGGAAAAAGATGATGCAGAGATCGAGGATGAGGAGGAGATCGATCTTGAGAATATCGATCTTTCCACACCGGAAGGTGTCAGCATGGACGATCCCGTCCGCATGTACCTCAAGGAGATCGGAAAGGTTCCGCTTTTGACAGCGGAAGAGGAGATAGAGCTTGCAAAACGCATGGAAGCGGGCGATAAGGAGGCCAGCAAGAAGCTTGCGGAGGCGAACCTTCGTCTTGTGGTATCCATCGCCAAGAGATATGTGGGAAGAGGTATGCTGTTTTTGGATCTGATCCAGGAAGGCAATTTAGGACTTATCAAGGCGGTTGAAAAATTTGAATACTCAAAGGGATTCAAATTCTCGACATACGCTACATGGTGGATACGCCAGGCCATAACCCGTGCCATTGCAGATCAGGCCCGTACCATCCGTATTCCGGTGCACATGGTGGAGACCATCAACAAGCTTATCCGTGTGTCAAGGCAGCTCTTACAGGAGCTCGGACGAGAGCCCAAGCCGGAGGAGATCGCAGAAAAGATGCAGATTCCGGTGGAGAGAGTCCGTGAGATATTAAAGATATCACAGGAGCCCGTGTCTCTGGAAACTCCTATCGGTGAGGAGGAAGATTCACACCTGGGTGATTTCATTCAGGATGAGAACGCACCGGCGCCATCAGATGCAGCGGCATATACTCTGCTGAAAGAGCAGCTGCAGGATGTTCTGGGAACATTGACTGAGAGGGAACAGAAAGTCCTCATATTGAGATTCGGTCTCGAGGACGGCAGAGCCCGCACGCTGGAGGAAGTCGGCAAGGAATTCAATGTCACCAGAGAGCGTATCAGACAGATTGAGGCGAAGGCATTGAGAAAGCTCAGACATCCGTCACGCTCCAGAAAGTTAAAGGATTATCTTGAGTAATGGATCTTTCATTGCGACTTAAGGCAATTGCATACATCATAAGAGAGTGCATAGGCGGCAGATATAAATTGCCGCCGGCGGCCTTGTGTGAGGAACCTGTAGCAGAAAACATCCTGAGAAGATCTGTCACTGTGGCTGATATCGGCTGCGATCACGGTTATCTTGGGATATACCTCTGCGAGAGAGATATCATAGGTGACGGACGCGTATTTGCCTGCGATCTGAGGGAAGGTCCCTTAAAGATAGCAGAGGGCAATATCGCTGCGTCCGGTTTTTCGGACAGGATAGAGACAAGGCTATCCGACGGACTTGAAAAGATAGCACCGGGCGAAGCCGATATCATCACCATAAACGGCATGGGCGGCGAGCTGATATTTGATATTTTGAGATCCGGAGAGCAGGTCATAAAAAAGGCCGGATACGCAGTGGTATCGCCCCAGTCGAAGCTCTCAGCCTTCAGGTATTGCATTAGAAAGTGCGGTATAGACATCCCCCACGAGGAGGTTGTATATGATGCCGGAAAATACTATCACATAATGGTTCTGTCAGAACTTGAAAAGGCTGATTTTTCCGGCATGAAGGTTTTTGAGGATCCGGGGATCTTTGAAATATCATACGAGGACTACGCCGGCAGAGTGTCCGGTGCAGGCATATATACCGAGGAACTTCTGAAAAAACGCAGGCTTCTTGCTGATGCAAAAAAGCGTATAGAAGAGGGGCGCGGTAATGAGAGAGAACCGGCATCGGAAAGACTTCGGGAAATAGAAACAGAGATCGGATATATAGACAGGATACTGGCATAAATGTGATCGGGAGGCATTATGAAAGCATATGAGCTTATCAGAGCCATAGATGATATCGTGCCGCGGGATAAAGCCGAGGCTTGGGACAATCCGGGGCATCAGGCAGGTGATAAAAACTGGAAATGTGAGCATGTATTGGTGGCGCTGGATCTCACTGATGAAGTGGTAGAGAGAGCGGTTGATATCGGCGCGGATTTCATACTGACACATCACCCGCTGATATTTTCACCCATAAAAGCGGTGACTGCTGATGATTTTATCACCCGGCGTATTGTGGTGATGCTGAGTCACAAGATCAACTACATGGCAGCCCATACCAATCACGACGTGGTCAGGATGGGAAATCTGGCAGGTGATATGATGGGGCTTAAATCTATGGAACCTCTGGATGTCACCACCGAGATAGACGGGGAACCTGCAGGTCTGGGTGTGGTGGGAGACATAGAACCCATGACGGTGTCCGAGTTTGCCATGGAGGTGAAAAACACCTTTGATCTTCCGGCTGTGAGGATCTTCGGTGAGACAAACACCCGTATCTCCCGTGTTGCCATTTGTCCGGGATCGGGTAAGAGCGCCATAGACTGCGCCATTGAAAAGGATGCGGACATCCTGCTGACCGGTGACATCGACCACCACCACGGAATAGATGCGGTTGCTCAGGGTCTCATCATAATGGACGCAGGTCATGCCGGTCTCGAGCACATCTTTGTAAATGACATGGCTGCAGAGATAGCGGACCGCTTCCCGAAGCTGCGTGTCACGGCATTTGAGGGCGAGAATCCGTTTATAACCCTGTGATCCTTTACGGAGTTGCACGCCAGGTTACTTTGTTATGATACAGTATTTAAAGGCTCCCCTTTCAGGGGAGCTGTCAGCCAAAGGCTGACTGAGGGGTTTTGAAAAGTTACTATTCACAGCCACTTTACATACATTCTACAGACTCGCCCTGACATCGGCAATCTGCTCAGCAAGCTGGCAGAGTTGCCTTGTCAGGCTCTACTGCCGCTATCGCGGCTGTCTGTATCA
>JAEEGL010618374.1_pt1 | contig 11257 bp, 13 predicted proteins | sample 9134231 | NCBI WGS metagenome assembly JAEEGL01 (sample SAMN16246548, study PRJNA631951) | gut metagenome | biome: gut microbiome; feature: rumen; material: fiber-attached | host: Bos | place: Iran: Karaj | collected 2018-10
CCGTGTGCCATACGACAGCATTGAGAATGTCACATGGAACAATTCATCCGATTATCCCACAGGAGGCGGAATCTATCAGGTGATAGTGCGCACTCATCTGCCCGGCCATGAATTCCTCTACGCTCAGATGGGAGAAGACAGTGAGGAAGCACGCAGCATGTCGGAACACCTATTCAGCCTTATACATAAATGAGAAGGGCGTTCATAGCTGTTGTGACAGGACTTCTCCTGCTTACGGGAACCACCCACGCACAGGAAGAATGGCGGTGGACGATGGCTTTCTGGAACGTGGAGAATCTCTTCGACACGTGGCACGACACGCTGAAAGACGACTGCGCCTTCACCCCCGAGGGCGACAACCATTGGACGTCCAAGCGCTATCAAGACAAGCAGAACAAGATTTTCAAGACTATTGCCGCCATGCAATGGCCGGTGGTGATAGGTATGGCCGAAGTGGAGAACGACCACGTGCTGCGCGACCTCTGCCGCAACACTCCGCTGCGCAAGCTGGGTTACGACTTTGTGCATTTCGAATCGCCCGACCAGCGCGGCATCGACTGTGCATTGCTATTCCGCAAAGGGCTCTTCGACGTGTTTGAGTCAATGAACATCTATGTCTCCGACACCGCCGAGGGCTTCTATACACGCGACATCCTCCTTGTGGGCGGGGTACTGCGGGACACTGTCTCTCGCGGCGACACATGCTATATTCTGGTAAACCACTGGCCTTCGAAACGGGGCGGAGCCGAAGCCGAGAGGCACAGGATGGAGATAGCACGACAGCTGCTCCACACGATGGACAGCCTGCAGCGCAGCCATCCGGCCGCCTTGGTGCTGGCTATGGGCGATTTCAACGCCTCCAGTGACGAGGAGACCATCCGGCAAGGATTGGGCTTTGCCGGAGGGGAGATGAATGCCGAGGGCTTCTACAACCTGATGCACCATATTCCCCAAGGCGAGGGCAGCTACAAGTATAAGGACACGTGGACGTGCATCGACCAGGTGATAGCCAACAGGAAACTAAAGGTGGAACTATTTGCCCCCGACTTCCTGCTGGTTGACGACGAGAAATATATGGGCAGGAAGCCTTTCCGCACCTATACGGGCATGAATTATCTGGGAGGCTACAGCGACCACCTGCCGGTAATGATTCGGATTCCATGAAGAGAGGGGTTGTTGCGGTAATGCTGTTGTGGCTGCTGTGGCCGCTGGCGGGTGCGGCGCAGGAGCTGATGCCCTCTGCCTGGCAGTACTACATAGAGCAGCTGTCCGACGAGGGCGACGATGAGACGGTGGAGGAGATGCTGGAGCTCTACGAGGCCTTGCACGACAGCCCCGTCAACCTGAACGACACAAGCGACTTGCTCTCGGCCATCCCCTTTGTGAGCGACCTGCAGCGCGAGCGGCTGCGAGCCTATATCATGCTGTCGGGTGCGCTGCTCAGTGTCGAAGAGCTGTATGTCATCAACGGCTTCGATAGCCTGACGGTGGAGCTGCTGCGCCCCATTGTGAAGGCGGAACCGCTGGAGTCTTCGCAACGCCTCACTTGGAAGGAGCTGCTGACCCGAGGCAGGAGCAACCTGGTGACGGGCATTGGCGGCACTGTGGAACAGGCGCGCGGCTATCGCGACAGCATCTATGAGGGCGACAACCTGCGGCTTATGTGGCGGTATCGGTACAAGTACAAAGACCGCATCCAGCTCCAGTTCTCAGGCGACAAAGACCCCGGCGAGGCGTTCTTCAGCGGCAGCCAGCGGAAGGGTTTCGACTTCTACGGCTACAGCCTGCTGGCAAACGACATCGGCCGGTGGCGCAAAGACGGAGGAGAACGTTCTGTATATGTGAAGCGTGTGGTGGCTGGGCAGTATCATCTGCAATTTGGGCAGGGGCTGACGCTCTGGTCGGGTTTCGGGCCGAGGATGTCTATCACCACAAGCCTCAACCGCAGTGCCCAAGGGCTGCGCCCCAACGGTGCCTTTACTGAGTACGGCTATATGCAGGGTGCCGCCGCCACCATAGCGTTAGGGCGGCATTGGAGCGCGACACTCTTCGCCTCGTATGTGGAGCGCGATGCCACCCTTCCGCGCAAGGCCGACAGCATAGCGGACACGATGCAGAGCATCTACAACTCAGGCTACCACCGCACACCGACGGAGATAGGCAAGCGGCACCTGCTGGGGGAGCTGCTGTATGGCGGACATGTGGAGTACAGGAACAGCAACCTGCGTGTGGGAATGACGGGTGTGGCCACCCGGCTGGACAAGGCCATCGTGCCGGCCACGTATGTCTATAACGACAATGCCTTCAGGGGCAGGGAGAACTGCAACGCAGGGATTGACTTTGCCTATCGTCACCGCCGGATGCTCTGGTTCGGAGAAATGGCGGTGAGCGCCAATCATGCCTTCGACAGCACGACGATGCAGGTCAGCCCCGCCGCACTGTTAGGAGGGGAATTCATCTTTAACAATAGCCACCGGCTCAGCGGGTACGCAAGGTATTACTCCCCCACCTACCACAACCTCCACGCCAACGCCGAGGGGCAGAACAGCACCCCTCAGAACGAGGCGGGCGTGGGTCTCAACTATCAGGGCAGGCTGCTGTGGGGGATAGATGCCGCCGCACGGGCCGACTGGTTCTATTTCCCTCACATGAAGTACTTGGCCTATGCCCCTACCCACGGGCAGGAGTACAACCTGATGCTTTCGCGGGCGGCACGTTATGTGAAGGGGTTTGCCGTCAACGTGCGCTACCGCTACAAGGAGCGCGGACGGAACATCACGCCTTCCACAATGGTGGATGGGCACTACCTGCTGGAGCAGACCTACCGACATCAGGTGCTGGCCGATGTGGAGTACAAAACAGGCCCGTGGAGGCTTGTTTCGCGGGTGGGGTATGCCCACTATCACGGCGATGAGACCGAGGCCGACAGAGGGCTTCTTTTCTACCAAGACGTGCAATACAGCCCGCGGGCGATACCCCTCACTGTGGCGGCGCGGATTGCCCTCTTCGATGTGAATGACTACGAGGCCCGCATGTACGCCGCCGAGAGCGACTTCATCTACAATTACAGCAGCACCCTCTACCAGAACGAAGGCTTCCGCTTCTACCTCCTGCTGCGGTACGACATCACGCCCAACTGGAATATCGGCCTCAAATACGGCATCACCGCCTACGCCGACAAAGAGACCTTCGGCTCCAGCTACGAACAGATAGACGCCAACCACCGCCAGCAATGGAGGATACAGATGAGGTTGAAATGGTAACCCTTTTTCTGTACTACAGAACAAAATCAGCATAGATACATATTCCAAACGTCGTTAAGATATTGAAATATTTTGCCATATCAAAAATAGTTTGTATCTTTGCAAAATGAAAAAAGGAAGGTAATGAGTACTTCGGATATAAAATTGTTGCTAAGTGGTTATTTCAAAGACAAACCTGTAAATAAGGTTTGGCTCTTCGGTTCTTATGCTCGTGGAGAAGAAAATGCCGATAGTGACATTGACCTGATGATTGACCTTGACCATTCCCAGCCGGTGGGGCTCAAGTTCTTCGGAATGTGGAATGATTTAGAGTCTTTATTGGGCAGGGATGTCGACTTGGTAACGGAGGAAGGACTTGCCGACTATGCTCGTGAAAGTTACAACCGGGACAAAATTCTAATCTATGAGAGAAACTGTTAGAGACCGAGAACGTTTGCAACACATCATTGAAGCAGCCGACTTTGTGATAGAACATACAAAGGATGTTGTCTTCGAGAGGTTTCTTTTCGATAAGTTACTATATGGAGCTTTGATTTATTATACCATGGTTATAGGTGAAGCAGGATATAAGCTAAGCCATGAATTCACTGCCAAGTATTGTGAAACGCCATGGTCTGACATTGCTGGTATGCGCCATCATATTGTGCATGGATATTACAGGGTTGATAACCGAGTAGTATGGAACATAATCACTAATGATATACCAACCTTACGTAAACGTGTTCAACAATATCTTGATGAGATAGTCTGGGTGCAGTGGGAGAATAACTTGAAAGGAAAATAATACCAGGCAACTCTTAATCATTTCTTAGACTATTTTTTCACACAAAAAAATGTGATATGAGATAAAAAACGTATCTTTGCAATATCAAAACTACAAAACAAACGACAATGTAAAAACACAAAAATAGACATACATAACTGAGCTTGACGCTCTTGTTCTCCTGTATTGAAGTCTGGTAAACTCAAGTGGTGAGAATAAGCAAGCGGTAAGTTCACGCCAAGGGCGTGGATTTTCGTACGACTTATTTACCACAAAGGTTTTACCAGACACCTAATACAGAAATAAGTAGTAAAAACGAAAGACTCACGCCTTTCTTTATGCCCCTTATTATAGAGACCATCAGCTTCCAGCTCAAGCAGGGAAGCCGAAAACTGCATCCAGAGTAGGCGAACATAAAAAAGTACTAATAATGATCAGAAAGATTTTGTACGCAGTTGTTGCACTATGCTTGTTTACACCTGTAGTAGCACAACAAGAAAAACAGATCCAAGACACGTTTTTTGGATGCAAGTTTGGCTATTCTCAGTTAAAATGGTTCTTTGTTGATCCAAATATTGGAAACAGAATTCAACCCTTTGATGAGTCAACAGCTTACATGACGAATGCCTCTTTTGGTGGAGTGCAATTTGACTATATACTATTCTATTTTGGTTCAAATGACAAATTGTTTCATGTGGATTTTATTACTGGTAATCTGAATATGTACAATGTCATACTAAACCAGATTAGCAAAATTTATCCTTTACAAAATGTATATCAGTCTGGTGGTGAAAGTGTAAGTGGAAAGCAATTATCTCATGAACAAACAAAAATGTATACACACGGTAACAAACGTATTGTTCTTCAAATAAACCGAGCAGCCTCTGGGGAAGCAAAAGTTGTTTTAAGTTATACCGATTTGATTCTCCAACAACAGGAACAAAATGCTACATATAGTCAATGGTAGTTATAATGTCAAATACATTGTATTAGGAAAATGGAAACAATGAAACAAAATAACAAACTTAATATGAATAGATTAATCTTTTTTATTGCGCTTATTACTATAGGAACAATAGCCTCGGCACAGAGTTACACACAGAAGTGGAACAACTACCTTGGACGAACAGAGTTCTACGATGCAAATGGCAAAATGGTGGGATATGCGAAAGAGAATACCTATCTTAACCGTATAGAGTATTACAACGCATACGGAACACTAGTAAAAACTGAGAACTTCAACCAAAATCTTAACCGCACAGAAACAAGGTCACCAACTGGAACAATACAGAATACAAGGAATCACAACCAATACCTTGACAGAGAAGATATCAAGGATTCCTATGGCAATGTTATCGGATACCGTAAATGGAACAACTATCTTGACCGTTATGAAGTGTTCAACTCCTCTGGTACTATGGTTGGGTATTACAAGTACAACAAATATCTTGACAAATGGGAGTACCATGAACGGTAGAAATTACTGCTGTAAATGTTCCTATGACTGGTTCTATGTGTTGGATGTTCCTGTAACTATCGATTTAGACTTGACGAATACTCTCTCAATAAACTATCCATAATGAAGAAACTATTCACAATCTTGTTAGTCTTTTTGCTGACAATATCAGCGACTTTTGCTCAGAGTAGCAACTATAGAAGAACAACGACCTCGGTATATCCCACCTCAGATTATCACAGTTCTATATATAGTACTACACCTGCAAGGTTAAATACACCATCTAACACAAGGACGGTTTCTGTTCCGAATACAGGAAACAACGAACCCTCTGTAGCCACAAGACCCACTAAACCAACAAAGCATTATTACATCAACAGTCAGGGTCAACGAGTACAATCTCCAACACGTTACTCATCAGTGCCAAAAGGTGCTACAGCAAGATGTAAAGATGGGACTTATAGTTTTAGTAAGAAAAAGAAAGGCACATGCTCACATCATGGTGGAGTTGCTGAATGGTTATAACCTGAGGTGGCGAATATCCCGATATGATTTGAAAATTTAAAGATAACCTAAACAATGAAACAGGAAATTATAATCATAACAATTACATTGCTGCTATGTGTCGGATGTGATAATCACAATTCCAATAGTCGCTTTAATAATACAAAAACTTCATTAAGTAATACAAGCCTATCAACGAGCAGTTTTGTAAACACTTACTACGAGGATGACAATTCAGGCCATAAGTACAATTATAAGAATGGAGATTACTATAATTATGACGTTTCAGGCCATGATGAATATGGAAATTACGTTACAGGGAATGTGAATATTGACAGATATGGGGACGGTTACATTGAAGACGAGGACGGGAATGAGAAATACATTGAAGTTGAGTGGGTGGATTGGGGAGCGATGGAAGGGACTGATGAAGATGGTGTCATCTATGAACTTAGTGTTGATTAAAACACATTTGTCAACCTGCTGTTGTTTGACATTCTTTTTCAACTGTCCCCCCGTTTTCCCCATTTGAAAATGAAATGTTTTTTGCTGATTACGTAAAAAAGTTGTAATTTTGCATTAAAAAACAAATGGGGAAAAACATATAAACTTAATAATAAAGGATTAAAAATGTTTTATCATGTAAGAATAGATTTTTACGACTCTAAACTCAAATGTAATCAGACGTTGTTTGATTTCGACATTTCTGATGAACAAGAGTTGAGGAGAGATGTTATTATTCCTTATTTGAAATGTTCTCGTTTCAATTTTAATGGTGTTTGGCTGAATACAAGCAATAGTGAAGTACGCCAAATAAGAATATTTCGTTCAGAGAGAAATATTGAAGAATGTAAACAAATAGCTGAGAGCAGGATTATTGGTTATTATAATAGGGAAGAATTGCTCCCACACAAAGATCTTGTTGGAGAATGTACAAATATTATTAAGGAAGTTCATCAACAATTGGAAGAAAGTGATGCTCAAAACAAAGATAAAACTGTTAACAAGACGGTAGACCATTCCAATGTGTTCATAGTACACGGTCATGATAAAGTTGCTCTTCTAAAGTTGACAGAGTTTCTAGGAAAGGTGGGGCTTAATCCTATAGTGTTATCACGCCAAGCAGATGAAGGAAGAACTATCATTGAGAAATTTGAAAAATATAGTAATGTTGGATTTGCGATAGTTCTTTATACATATTGTGACGATGGAAAGGAGAAAAATGAGAGTGTCTATAAAAAAAGAGCACGTCAAAATGTCGTGTTCGAGCATGGCTACATGATAGCAAAACTTGGTCGGGAAAAGGTTTGTGCGCTACGTAATGATGATATTGAGATTCCTAGTGATTACCAAGGAGTAATATTCAAAACAATGGATGAAAGTGGAGGTTGGCAATTGGAAATAGCTAAAGAACTGAAATCTGCTGGTTATTCTATTGATTTGAATGCGTTATTATAACCCTCAACATGAAGGATGTTCTTTTGGTGGTTCTTGTTGTTGTTCCGACGTGGCGGATATTCTCTTCCTGGCACATCGTGAAATAGTGACGATGTGACTACTTTCACTTACAATAACGAAGTCCCTGCCTGCTTGGCGGGGACTTCGGTTTTTATGTAACTATAGTATGACAAATCGTTGATGTAACTATCAAGCGTCGTCATTTATTCGTTCGTTATTCGATCGTTTTCCCATCGTTTTCCGTTTCAGAAAGGGAAAAATGGGGAAAACATATCGGAAAACGATAAGATAAAGAACGACGCAACATCGAGTCCGGAAGGCGCGCAGAGGAACGCTGGGGACAATTATGCGACAGTATCGGAACGGTGGAGTAAGATAGAGCAAGTTGGCGTAATCCCTCACAGAATAAAAAGTAAATTCCGCGCGAAGCGGCAAGCGACTTACTGAAAATAACGTTGCTGCCATTCGGTCGCGACGTTACTTTGTGCAACAGTCGCCAGCGATGTGGCAGCCAATCTGCTCGAAACAAATACTAATCTGCCATAAACCCCAATGACCGATTTGGGTTAAAAAGGGGTGAGAACGGTGGGAGGATTGCACCGGTGTGTATTGTGAACGGATATGTGTGTGGGGGATGATGCCTTTGTGAGGCGGTGGGTCAGGGCTGGTCGGTGTGGGGCGGGATGATGCCTTGTTCCTGATATTTTTTGTAGGTCTTTTCGGCGGCGAGCTGTTCGGCGGCCTTGATGGAATATTCGATGGCGTGCTCTCCTGCGGTGTCGTCGACTTTGACGCGGACGTCGTACTGGCGGCGGGCTTCCTTGCCTTGGTAGAATACGCGTTCGACTTCAAAGCTGATTTTCTTATGGTTTTTCTGACCCCAGTCGATGAGTTTGCTCTTGAAATTCCAGTCGGTATGGGCCATTGCATCGACATCGAGGTGGAGGTTGATGATTTTGTCGATGACGATGTGGCGGGTGAATTTGTAGCCTTTTTCGAGGTAGATGGCCCCGATAAGCGCTTCGAAGGTGTCGCCGTCGATGGACTTGAAGATGCCTTGCGACATGCGGTTGTATTGCTCGAGCTGTGAGAGGCCGATTTTCTGTGCCAGTTTGTTGAGGTTGGCGCGGCTTACGATTTTGGAGCGCATCTCGGTGAGGTAGCCTTCGCCCTGGTTGGGGTATTTCTTGTAGAGGAAGTCGGCCACAATGGCGCTGAGGACGGCGTCGCCGAGGTATTCGAGACGTTCGTTGTTGACCTTGCGTCCTTTGCCCATGTCGATTGACTTGGACTTGTGGATGAAGGCTATCTGGTATAGCTCAGTGTTGCGGGGTGTGAAGCCCAGCGTGTTTTTGAAGAAAAGGTAAAATTCTTTGTGTTCTCCTTTATAGCGGCGTAGATGGAACATGGCTTATATTTTGCGGAAAGCCAGCGTGGCGTTGTGTCCACCAAAGCCAAAGGTGTTGCTTAGCGCGAAGTCGACACGGCGGTGTGTGGGGTGGTTGAAGGAGAAGTCGAGGGGTGCGATGTCGGGGTCGTCGGTGAAGTGGTTGATGGTCGGCGGTATGACATCGTTTTTTACAGCCAGGATGGTTGCGATGGCCTCCACTGCGCCGGCGGCACCGAGTAGGTGGCCGGTCATGGATTTGGTGGAGTTGAGGGTGATTTTGTCGGCCTGCTCGCCAAAGAGCGAGACGACGGCACGGGGTTCGGAGATGTCGCCAACGGGGGTCGATGTGCCGTGGGTGTTGATGTGATCTACATCGGTGAGCTGCATGCCGGAGTCCTCAATGGCCTGTTTCATGGAGAGCATGGCTCCGAGACCTTCGGGGTGGGATGCAGCGATGTGATAGGCATCGGCGGTGAGACCGAAGCCTGTGATTTCGGCATAGATTTTGGCTCCGCGCGCTTTGGCGTGCTCGTATTCCTCAAGGATAAGGGCTCCGGCTCCTTCGCCCAGCACGAAACCGTCGCGGTCTTTGTCGAAGGGACGCGAGGCGGTGGTGGGGTCGTCGTTGCGGAGGGAGAGGGCTCTCATAGAGGCAAACCCACCTATACCTACGGGGATGATAGCCGCTTCGCTGCCGCCGGTGACCATGATGTCGGCTTTGCCTAATTGGAGCATCATGAATGAGTCGGCAATGGACATGGCCGAAGAGGCACAGGCTGCAGTGGTGCAGTAGTTGGGTCCGCGGAAACCGTATTTGATGGATATTTGTCCGGCACAGATGTCCCCGATGGTCTTTGTGATAAAGAATGGACTGAATCGGGGTACATAATTCCCTTCAACGAAAGAGAACAGTTCGTCCTGAAAGGACTTGCAGCCGCCCATGCCTGTGCCAAAGACAACGCCGATGCGGTTGCGGTCAGTTTTATCAAGGTCAAGTCCTGCATCCTTGATGGCCTCATCGACGACTACCAAGCCGTATTGGGTGAAGAGGTCTAGGGTGCGGACTTCTTTTCGGTCGAAATGTTGTGTGTAGTCATAGCCCTTCACCTCGGCAGCAATACGGCATTTGAGGCTGGAGGCATCGAAATGTGTAATCAGGCCGGCACCACTTACTCCTTTTAATAATGAGTCCCAGAATTGGGGTACGTTATTTCCAATAGGGGTAAGTGTGCCGAGACCAGTGACTACAACACGTTTCAGATTCATTACTGAAGCGGGAGAATTTAATTATTTCTGAGCGTTTTCAATGAAGGAAACAGCATCACCGACGGTGACGATTTTTTCGGCTTCCTCATCGGGAATCTGGATTTCAAATTCCTTCTCAAGTTCCATAATCAATTCAACAGTGTCCAAAGAGTCAGCGCCGAGATCATTAGTGAAGCTGGCTTCGAGCGTAACATCTTTTTCATCAACACCGAGCTTATCAACAATGATAGCTTTTACTTTCGTTGCAATTTCAGACATTTTATTTATTTTTTAAGTTTAACAGGTTGCAAAGAAACGAAAAAAAATCCATATAACCATGACTTTTAACTTTTTTCTTGCCTATTAAAAATACAATGTGTTATAAACCATTGTTTTGAGTCTTTGGAAAATGGCATATATTTCATTGGTTTATTACCTTTTTTTCTGTGCAAAAACATGAAAAACGCGTGCTGAAATGTTAAATTTGCGCTTTTTTGAATTGATTTATGTTAATTTTGATGGAAACACAACAATTTGAGAGTTTTAGCGTTATTAAAGCATTATTTTAAACAGAAATGATATGATAAAGTTAGCAATATTGGCTTCGGGAAACGGCACCAATGCCCAGCGTATCAGCGAGTATTTCCACGGGAACGACAAGATTGGCGTGGATTGCATTATATATAATAAGAAAGATGCATTTGTTGCCAAGCGGGCACAGGCATTGGGTGTGCCTGCCCAGTATTTCGGACGTGCCGATTTCTATGAGAACGGTGCTGTGCTGCATTTTCTGCAGGAGCGTAAAATCGATTGGGTAATCCTTGCAGGTTTCCTGTGGCTGGTGCCGGAAGATTTGTTAAAGGCATACCCCAACAGGATTATCAATATTCACCCTGCGCTGCTCCCCAAGTATGGCGGCAAGGGTATGTATGGCCATCATGTGCATGAGGCTGTTGTCGCCAATAAGGAGAAGGAGAGCGGCATCACCATTCACATTGTCGACCAATATTATGACAAGGGTACTACCCTCTTCCAGGCCAAGTGCGAGCTGTCGGATGAGGACACTCCCGACACTGTTGCTGAGAAGATACACGTGCTGGAGCAGGAGTATTTCCCAAAAGTAATAGAGAAAGCCGTTTTGGGATGAGGATAGCTGTTAATACTCGCCTGCTTTTACC
>JAEEGL011013204.1_pt1 | contig 11257 bp, 8 predicted proteins | sample 9134231 | NCBI WGS metagenome assembly JAEEGL01 (sample SAMN16246548, study PRJNA631951) | gut metagenome | biome: gut microbiome; feature: rumen; material: fiber-attached | host: Bos | place: Iran: Karaj | collected 2018-10
GGTAATAACGGAGATCGGCGGCACCATAGGCGACATAGAGTCCCAGCCATTCATAGAGGCGGTAAGACAGATATCGCTGGAAGTAGGCCGCGAGAACAGCCTGTTCATACACGTGACCCTGGTTCCCTACCTGAGCGGATCCGAGGAGCACAAATCCAAGCCCACCCAGCACTCAGTAAAAGAACTGCAGGGCATGGGCATCAACCCGAACATCATAGTGCTGCGCTGCGACAGGCACCTGGAGCCGTCCATATTCCAGAAGATAGCGCTGTTCTGCAACGTAAAGCCGGACTGCGTAATAGAGAACATCACCGTGCCGAACCTTTACGAGGCGCCGCTGATGCTGGAAAGATCCAACTTCTCGGACGTGGTCTGCAGAGAGCTCGGGATCACCGCTCCTGCGCCGGATCTTACCGAGTGGCAGGAGATGGTGGAACGCATAAACGGAGCGAGGTCCCACTGCGTGGAGATAGGCCTGGTTGGAAAATACGTAGGACTCCACGACGCCTACCTTTCCGTCGCGGAGGCCCTGCATCACGCAGGTTTCTACCACAACGTCCACATAAACATCCACTGGATAGATTCAGAAGAGATAAAGCCGGATACCGTCGATGCCATGCTCGGCGGGCTGAACGGGATACTGGTCCCCGGAGGCTTCGGCAGCCGCGGAATAGAAGGCATGATACTTGCCGCAAAATACGCAAGGGAGAACAACGTGCCCTACTTCGGCATTTGCCTGGGCATGCAGATAGAAGTAATAGAGTTCGCAAGGAACGTGGCAGGCATAACGGACGCCAACTCCGGCGAGTTCGACGAACAGTGCAGAAACAAGGTCCTGGACTTCCTGCCGGGCCAGAGCGAAGACATAGACAAGGGCGGTACGCTGCGTCTCGGAGCCTACCCCTGTGAGATCAAGCCCGGCACTACCATGGAGCGCTGCTACGGAACGCTTAAGATAAGCGAGAGGCACCGCCACCGCTACGAGTTCAACAACGATTACAGGGAGAAACTTCAAAGCTGCGGAATGTGCCTCAGCGGCATTTCGCCGGACGGCAGGCTCGTTGAGACCATCGAGCTGACCGACAGACCGTTCTTCGTGGGCGTACAGTACCATCCGGAATTCAAGAGCCGTCCAAACAGGCCTCAGCCCTTGTTCCTGGGCTTCATAGGGGCTGCAATGAAGGGAGCATCCAATGCAGTTTACTAAGATGCAGGGACTCGGAAACGACTATCTGTACGTTTACGGAGAAGTCCCGGAAAACGTTGCTAAGCTGTCTGAAAAACTGTCCGACAGGCATTTCGGCGCAGGATCCGACGGGATGATATACATCTCCCCTTCCGGCTCCGCGGACTTTAAGATGCGCATATTCAACGCTGACGGCAGCGAAGCAAAGATGTGCGGCAACGGCATACGCTGCGTCGGAAAGTACGTCTACGACAAGGGGTATACGGACAAGACCCGCCTTACGGTCGAAACGCTGTCCGGGATAAAGACTCTGGAGCTGGACATAAGGTGCGGCAAGGTGCGCTCGGTAACGGTGGACATGGGCCGCGCGGACGTCCGCGGCGACATGGAGATCCCGGTCGGCGAAGACACCGTTATCTGCACGCCCGTAAGCGTCGGCAACCCGCACGCGGTCATATTCATTACCGACATGGAAAAAGCACCGGTATCAATTCTCGGTCCGCAGATAGAAAAACACAGCCTGTTTCCCGACGGCGTCAATGTGGAGTTCGTTCAGGTGATCTCGGACCGGAAGCTGCGCATGCGTGTGTGGGAACGCGGCAGCGGCGTAACCATGGCCTGCGGTACCGGCGCCTGCGCATCGGCTGCGGCGGCAGTCAGCAAGGGCTATTGCAGACCCGGCGAACCGGTGACCGTTGTCCTGGACGGAGGGGAACTTAAGATCTCCGTAAGCCCGGACAACGACATTACCATGAGCGGCCCGGCGGAATTCGTCTACGAAGGCGAGGTGCAGCTATGACGACTCCCAACATGCACTACGGGGACCTTAAGGATTCCTATCTTTTCTTTCATATAGCGCAGAAGACCAAGGCTTTTCTGGAAGCTCACCCGGGGACGCACCTTTACCGCATGGGCATAGGCGACGTTTCCCTGCCTCTATGCGACGCGGTGATAAAAGCTCTCCACCAGGCAGTAGATGACCAGGCGGCAAAGGACACCTTTCACGGATATGTATCCGAACTAGGACTGCCGGAGCTGCGCAGAGCCATTGCGGAGCACTACAGAAGCAGAGGACTCGACCTTTCCGACGAAGAGGTGTTCGTCTCCAGCGGCGCAAGCGATGAGCTTGGAGACATACTGGATCTTTTCGACAGGTCGAGCAGCGCCCTTGTGATAGAGCCGGCCTATCCTGCCTACGTGGACGCAAACGTGATCGCAGGCAGAGAGATAGTCCACCTGGCATCCGGCCGGGATAACGGATTCCTTCCGGCCCCGGACGGGAGCGCAAAAGCGGACATCATCTACATCTGTTCTCCGAACAACCCCACCGGGGCGGTCTTCAGCAGGAAGCAGCTTAAAGAATGGGTGGATTTTGCTAACGCGAATTCCTCCGTAATACTGTTTGACGCAGCCTACGAAGCGTTCATCGAGGATGACACGCTCCCACGCAGCATCTTTGAGATCGAAGGAGCAAAGACCTGCGCCATAGAGATATGCTCTTTGTCGAAAACGGCAGGGTTCACCGGAACTAGGCTTGGGTATACTGTCATCCCTAAAGACCTTGTCAGAAAGGGACTGTGTTTCAACGAAATGTGGATACGCAACAGGACCACCAAGACCAACGGCGTATCTTACATCATCCAGAAAGGCGGAACGGCTGTCTTTACCGGAGAAGGACAGCGACAGATCCGAGAAAACATTGGATTCTATAAGGAAAACGCCCGGATACTTACTGGCGCCCTGGATAAACTGGGGATCTGGTACTGCGGCGGTAAAAACGCACCGTACATATGGCTTCGCTGCCCGGACGGCATGGGCAGCTGGGAGTTTTTCGACTATCTGTTAAACAAGATCCAGGTGGTAGGGACCCCGGGAGAAGGCTTCGGCGCATGCGGAGAAGGCTATTTCAGGTTCTCTACTTTCGGAAGCCGGGAAGATACGGTCGAAGCCGCAAAGAGACTAGTCGATCTGTTGGGCCGCCACGACGAAAGATAATTCTCATAATAATTCAAATCTTATCAATGCCTTGCAGGCAGGTATTGTAACGTAGTCAACAAAAGTACGCCTTGAGGCACTCGAAGCCCAAAAGCAGCAGATCGAAACCAATATAGAACTGGCACTGATGGAGCGTCCTGTATTTACAAAGGATCAGATCATTGCGTGGATAAGTCATTTTAAATAGCTCACTACATAGCTTTTGCGAGGCATAATAAACCTTTTTCAGACAGCAGAATAATAAAGCCCGAAATGAGAGCATTTCGGGCTTTTAAGGTGGTTATAAAAAGGTTTAACTCTGGCTTTTATACAAGATGCAGGCATCCGAATGTGCAGGCCATCAGGGATACGAGTATACCCATCAGGAAAGCGCCGAGCCAGATGGTACCGGTCTTGCGGAAGCAATAGGTGTTGCCTGCGCCTGCGAAGAACAGTCCGAGCGGCATGCCCCAAAGTCTTGTGATGTCTGTTCCCCAGGTCGGAAGTCCGTAAACTCCAGCTCCGTTGTGCACCTGCATGGCGTTCTCGATTAGAACCATTACCAGTACAGCGAACATATTTAATACTCCGTTGAAGATCATGGCCTTGATAAGGTCTTTCTTCGGGTTTCCGGAATCCGGCATCCTTCTTTCTACGTTGTGAGAGATAGAAGAGATGAGGAAGCATACTGCCCAGATGATGATGTAAGGCACGAAGTAGATGAACTTTCTGGACGGGATCTGCTTGATACCGAAGAACAGGCTGTAGAAGTCGGTCCTGAGTATGGACTTCTGCAGCGCCAGATAAGCGTAGCCGATGAAGAGCGTCAGAACAGCTACTACAAAGGATTTTCCGATGAGCGTCCAGTCTATCTTCTTCTTTCCTGGGCCTACAAGTCCGAGGTCATGGATGTCGACCTTCTGCTTCTTGCCGTCTGTTGCAAGGTAGAGGCAGAGGAAGGCTGCGCCGATAACAGTCAGGACTATAACTACTGAGACGCCTATGTTAGTAAACCTGAGCCTGAATATGCCGTACTCGGTGTTGCTGTAGGCACTTACCGCGCCAAACAGCTTCTGAATACCGAAGCAGCCGGTGTAAAGCGCGAGCACAGGAACGAACAGAGCGGCGCAAACGCTGATTGCGAAGCCCTTGCCGCGGAGGCCGACGTTTCTGGGAAGCTCCTGGCGGACTGAAGACAGAGCCGGGATCTGCTCCATGAGCATCATTGCGGTGATCAGCAGCATTCCGACGAAAGACAGCATTCCGACAAATCCGATGATATCCTTCCAGAGCCAGATCTGGCTGTTGCCCGGGATCGGGTTAGGAGCGTCGATCACTTTCTGAACGAAGTCGATCTGTGTTCCGATCGAAGTCTTGTTAATAAATGCGGCTTCGTGGATCTGATTCTGAACAAATACATGTTCATAGATGGTGCTTCCGTCTGCACTGGTGTAGGTCTTGCCCGTCTCGACAGCCTTAGTATCTTCCGGAAGTACAGCGCCCATATTCTTAAAGTGAGTGTAAGCGGTCTCAAGGTCTGCCTGTTCTGTTCTGAGCTTGTCTGCGGTTCCCCACATCCAGAGGACATTTGTCGGCCCTACCTTATACTGAGCAAAGAGCATCGGGTCCGCCAAGATGAAGGCTTTAACCTTTATACCGTACTCGTTAAGAACTGTCGTTGCCGCAGTAACTACGCTTGTAGCGCCCATGGAGTGTCCGCCCATAACGATATTTTCTTTATCAACGATCTTAAGAGTGGTGAGATACTTCGCGAAAGCATCAGGGATCTTTGCGTTATCCATAGCGCCAAGGCCTCTTGCTGCCTGCGGGTCCATATCAGCCGGCGGCTTAGTCTCTGACATCTCGCCGTCTCCTGAGCCGAAGTTGTCGATAGAAAGAACTACGAATCCGCGCCTTGCGTATTCCATTGACCAGGATTCATGGTTTCTGGCGTTTCCGGAATAACCGTGATAGCAGATGTAGAGCGGAGCGGGATTGTTGTTGTTTACGCCGTCTGGGACATACATAAGAGCGGTAAATTCCTTGCCGTCATCTCCGACGATGGCTACATTTGTGATACGGACATTACCAAAGCCGGTAATTACTCCCCAGTTGGCCAGTGAGAGTATGATGGTGACAACGAGCATCACCAGAAACGCTCTCAGATAGGTCGACTTTCTTTTTTCTTGCATGATTTCCTCCTTTAACGGGCTTTTGCCCTTACGTTTATGCAAGTGACGATTGCGATTTGCAGCTAAAGGATAAAACAGCGCACAAAACATGTAAATATGCCCTGCGTCAATGGCCTTTCAGCCCCCGCAGACGGGAAGCCGGTCACGCGCGAATGGCCAAAAACCCTGCGCGAATGGTCAAAAGGATATTCGATAAGCGTTTATTTATATGTTAAAATAATAATGAAAATAACTATGGCTCATGTTTTTAAAGGAGTGCGCGATGAACCGCAGGATAGCCGTCTGTGATGATGAAAAGAATATGCTTCGTCAGATATCTTCTTATCTGGATCAGATGCAGGCCGAGACCGGTGACCGCTTTGAAGTATTCTATTATACCTCCGCCGAGGATATTCTTTCCCATATGGACAGGAGAGCCGACTATGTTCTTTTAGATATCTCGATGGGCGGCATGACAGGTATGGACTGCGCAAAGGCGCTCCGGGAAGAGGGTTTTGAAGGTGAGCTGATCTTCATCACCAGTATGGAAAACTACGCTCTTGAAGGTTACGGTGTGCATGCCTTCGCTTTTCTCACCAAACCTCTCGTCTACACAGAGCTTAAAAAGCAGCTTACAGAGTGCTTTGCAAAGAAAGACAAGAGCCGTCTGCCGGTCCTGGCTGTCGATACGCAGGCCGGTACGCAGATACTAAAGATAAATGAGATACTTTACGCGGAGGTCTATCAGCACAGCACATGCTTTGCTCTGACCAAAGGAAGAAAGGCGGAAGCGGCCGTGCAGCTGTCCTGGGCAGAGGAGAGACTGTTACCTTATGGTTTTTTTCGCTGCCACAGAAGCTATCTTGTAAACATGAAACATATCGCAAAGATCGATGCTGCAGAGCTTACGCTAAGCGATGGGAGCACAGTACCTTTGAGCAAACACCGCAATAAGGAATTTTTAAGCGCCTATACAAGGTTTATGGGAGTTGAACTGGGATGAACTTTCTGTGGCTTTCAAGTTATATAGCAGACATTGTTATAATGTGGCTATATTTCAGACACAGCGATTTTACTGTAAGTAAAAGCAGAACCTGGCTGAAGATCCTGCTTTGCATTCCTCTTTTTTTTATCTATTACGGCGGTCTTGGCATAATGCCTGGAGCAGCAGCCCGAATGCTTCTGCGTCTTGCTGTATGCGTTTTATGGATATGGCAGGCAGAAGGGATACCTTTTAGCGGAGCCGTCTACTCTTCACTCCTGTGGCTGGCTGTATATACTGCTTTTCAGAATATCTTCTTCGGTCCGTATCTTTCTGAATATGCCACCGGGCGGGCGGACCTTTTCAGTTCGCATATTTTAAGTCAGATCGTACTCTGCGCAATCAACATCATCTTCAGAGGTCTTTTCTTTGGTGCGATAGCAAGGATCCTTCCGCTTGCGGGTATGATCGGAGCAAATATTTCGGGCATATTCTTCATGCTGTTGATAAACATCATCCTAACATACAGCAAGACTTCGGTGGTAAATTCATCATCCGGGTTCGAAGGCGTATCTCCACGCATGAGGACATATTTCATACTTCTTCAATTAGCATTGCTTATTGCTGTCATCGCGTTTGAGGTATCCAGACGACACACTGTAGAAAGCGCCACTTTGCGGATACAGCAGACAGAAGCTCAGGCGCTGCTTGAAAACATCAAAGGAAATCAGACAAATGAAGATGCACTAAGATCGCTGAGACACGATCTGAAAAACCACGCTATAAGCCTGCAGCTTCTGCTTGATAACGGCGACGTGGAAGGTGCCAGAAAATATCTTGAAAACTTCCAGTCAGCAGCAAAGTCTCCGGCTAAGACTTTTTCTACAGGAAACCAGCTGCTGGACGGTCTTTTGATCTTAAAACTTAAGGGGCCGATGGAGCAGGGTGTACGTGTCAGCTGCAGCCTTGATTTCCGGGGCTCTGAGTTTATCGATAATTTCGATCTGTGCGTTCTTATGGGCAATATCCTGGATAACGCAGTAGAAGCCTGCGATGCACAGCCAAAAGACGCAGACCGCTATATTACGATTTCCGGCGGACCTGCAGCGAACTGCATGCTGGTTAAGGTCGTAAACTCAAGAACACAGGGCAGCGGGGATTTCGGACAGACAGAGGTGTCAGCAACCGGCTCCGCGCCGCTTCCTGCGACCACGAAAGCTGATAAAAACCTGCACGGCTTTGGACTTAGAAACGTAAAATCGGTACTGCTGCGCTACAGCGGCAGCATGAATATAGAAAAAACTCAGACAAACTATTCTATTTCACTTCTGATTCCAAGAGCTTAAATGCCGTCCCCATGCGCACGCGAAAACATTCCTCATCGGCGTTTATTTATTAAATTTGCCTTTCTGCAACATTTTTTTTATTTCTAAAAGTGCTTATCGCAAGCACCGTAAGAATGATCATGGCTGCGCAGTAGATCACCGTGTGCAAAGCAGAAGCGGATACCAGCTCGCTGTATCGGCGTGACCATAGTTTTAGTCTCAGGAAGTTCATTGATATTGATCAGTATAGGCTTAAAGAATGCCAGCCAGGCTAGTGATCTGTGAAAGCTCATAGATTCTTTCAAGGAAAAATATTGCTAACTGCCTACTACAATACAAAAAAGGCCCGGGCTCTTAAGAGTCCGGGTCTTATTTTTACCTTATATTCTGCTCACTTCAGCTCCAGAAATTCCGCTATCTCCGCGGCGTTGGTATCGGGTTTTACCTTAGGCATCACCTTAAGGATGACGCCGTTTTCGTCTATTATGAAGGTGCTGCGCACTACGCCCATGGTCACCTTGCCGTAGCTCTTCTTTTCCTGCCAGACGCCGTACGCCTCTATGGCCGTGCGATCCGGATCCGACAGCAGTATGAACGGCAGACCGTTGTTCTCGGCAAACCTTCTGTGCGACGCCTCGGAGTCCTTGCTTACTCCTATTATCACAACGTTGTTTTCCGTAAATATGTCGTATGCCGCGGCGAACGCGCAGGCCTGCCTTGTGCAGCCCGGAGTGCTGTCCTTGGGGTAGAAATACAGCACCACTTTCTTACCGAGGAAACTGCTGAGGCGGACCTCGTTTCCGTCCTTATCTTTAAGCGCGAATTCCGGCGCTTTCATTCCTTCTTTAAGCATTTTACGCTCCTTTTTACATCCACTTTTTCTTCTTGAAGAACACCAGGCAGCCCACGGCTATGGCCAGGCACACCAGGAACACCGCCGGGTACGACCAGCGGTACTCCAGTTCCGGCATGTAATGGAAGTTCATTCCGTACCAGCCGGTTATGAGAGTAAGCGGCATGAATATCGTTGCGATGACTGTAAGCAGCGTCATGGTGCGGTTCTGGCGCACATCCAGCTGGGTCTGGTAGAGCTCGCGCACCTGAGTGGTGTGGTCGCGGACGGACGTTGCTATGTCCGACAGGCGCAGCATGCGGTTCATGAACAGGTGCAGGTAGCGAAGATCCTTTTCCTTAAAGAAGCCGTTCTCGTTCTCCTCCAGCTCCTGGGTCATGTCGATCAGCTGCTCGTAGTGTATGCGCATCTCCCTCATCTGGGCGCGCATGTGGTTGATGCGCTTAAGGTCCAGCTTATCCTCTTCCGCAAGTATGCGGTCCTCGAACTCGTCCAGCTCCTTCTCCATCTTTTCCATCAGGTGAAGGTCGTCCTTAACGATCTCCTCCAGAAAATCGTACAGGAAACGCTCCAGGCACGGTCTGTTGGTCTGCTTGCTTCGGGCTATGGAATCCGTCATCTCGGCGGCTTTGCCTGTAGCATCTATGAAGACTATGCCCTTCTCGTCCAAAGCGAAGGAGAATCGCCAGTCCCTCTCCCCCAGCGCCTTGCGGTCCGGTATCAGGAAATTTCCGGTAAGAGAGTCGAAGTTGACCTCAGCTTTGGTGCTTACGATCTCCTGCACCGCAGGATCCAGCTCCAGACCTATGTCGAACTGGCCGCGCTTTTCCTCCCACTCCTGCGGGGTGACTACTACCACGTACTGTCCGGGCTTGGGACCGCCTTCGCCGAACACGTCTTCCGGCGGACAGGGCGTTATATTTTCGCTGAGTTTGTATGTAAGCATCTCGCGCTCCTATGTAAAAACAGATGAGTTCTTGCTGGTATTATACCATTGCGGGCAGGCTCGCTCAACGCTTTATGCAGTGCCTGCAGAGCAATTGACCATATGCGCGGTACCTAAAAGCGTAAGGTTTATCCGTCTTTTGCTTTATGTTTTCTTCGGAAGAGCGTATAATCTACATAATAATTGCATTTTATTATATTAACGTATTAAAGAAAAGATCCGCAGCTCGCGGCAGGATCGTTTACTCAGGACATGAGCGAGGATAATACCATGCAGTACAGAACAGAGCACGACACGATGGGCGAAGTACGTGTGCCCGCGGACAGATACTGGGGAGCGCAGACGCAGCGCAGCCTGGAGAATTTCCCCATTGGCAAAGAGACCATGCCCGAAGAGATCATCCGCGCCTTCGGCATCCTTAAGGAGGCTGCGGCAAAAGCCAACCACGCCCTTAAGCCGGAAAAGATGACGGAGGAAAAGCTTTCCTATATCACCGAGGCCGCAAGGCAGGTAAGCTCCGGCGATCTGATGGATCATTTCCCGCTGGTGGTATGGCAGACCGGAAGCGGCACTCAGTCCAACATGAATGTTAACGAAGTCATAGCCGCCCGCGCAAACGAACTGGCCGGCAGAAAGCTCTGCCACCCCAACGACGACGTTAACATGTCGCAGTCCACCAACGACACCTTCCCAACCGCGGCCCACATAGCGGCGGTGATCGCCCTGGAGGATGAACTGCTCCCCGCGGTCAGGCGTTTAATTAAGGAATTCCAAAGGCTGGAAGAAGAAAACAAAGGCATAGTAAAGAGCGGCCGCACGCACCTGCAGGACGCTGTCCCCATAGCATTCTCCCAGGAGATAAGCGGGTGGCGCGCATCTGTTGAACGCGACTGCGAGCTTATAGAAAACGCCCTGCACTCCCTTCGCGAGCTTGCTCTGGGGGGCACCGCGGTAGGCACCGGGCTCAACGCCCCGGAGGGCTTCGCGGAAGCTGCGGCAAAGGGGATAGCAGACATAACCGGCAAGCCTTTCGTTTCCGCGGAAAACAAGTTCCACGCACTTACCAGCTGGGACGAGTTCGTATTCGCCCACGGCGCCGTAAAGGCCCTCGCCTGCGACCTCATGAAAACAGCCAACGACGTGCGCTGGCTGGCCAGCGGTCCGCGCTGCGGCCTGGGAGAGATACGCATACCTGAAAACGAACCGGGCAGCTCCATAATGCCCGGAAAGGTAAATCCCACACAGTGCGAGCAGGTCACCATGGCGGCGGTGCAGGTAATGGGCAACGACGCCGCGATAGGCTTTGCGGCAAGCCAGGGCAACCTGGAACTTAACGTGTTCATGCCTGTGATAGCCTATAACTTCCTGCAGTCCGTCCGCCTTCTGGCAGATTCCGTCGATTCGTTTACAAGGCGCTGTGTCTGCGGCATAGTTCCCTGCAAGGAAAAGATGCAGGACAACCTTAATAACTCTCTGATGACGGTAACGGCGCTTGCCCCTTACATAGGTTACGAAAAAGCCGCCGAAACAGCAAAGCTGGCCGCAAAGGAAGGCGTAACGCTCCGTCAGGCCTGCCTGAAACTGGGATACATGAGCTCAGACAGATTCGACGAAGTCTTCCGTCCGGAAGAAATGATCTGATACGGACCCGCACCGTCACCCTGAAGCATAAAAATACACAGTTATTCGGTATAAATGCATAAAATCGCCCGTTTTATGCATTACTTGCGTAAAAATATGCAGAAAATCTCTTGACATCCCCCTGCGGTTTCTATAATATACGCATATACTTTTCGGGAGGAACATAGAAATGGATAAAA
>JAEEGL011026886.1_pt1 | contig 11257 bp, 7 predicted proteins | sample 9134231 | NCBI WGS metagenome assembly JAEEGL01 (sample SAMN16246548, study PRJNA631951) | gut metagenome | biome: gut microbiome; feature: rumen; material: fiber-attached | host: Bos | place: Iran: Karaj | collected 2018-10
ACTCAATAATGATTATTTTAAATTTGGTTTAGAAAAAAAATTAGTTAAAATAATGAAAAAAGAAAAAACAAATAAAAATATATAGTTGATTACTAAACTTTTGTTATATTTATTTATAAATGATTTAGAATAAAAATTAGGTAAACAACTATAAATCGAAAAACTATCAAAGTAAAAATTTAAAAAAAAAAGAAAATTAAGGTTTAATCTAAACCAAATACATTTTCACAATTTTTAAAATTAATCTTATTTGCCCCATCAAGATTAGACTTATTAAAGTAGATGGTTTTTGCATTACACTTATCAAAATGATCATTACTTATATTTGATATATTTAAATCATTAATAACAAGTGCTTTAAGACTTTGTAAATGACATAAGGAGTATACTCCTTTTTCAGTTCTGCGGTCTGTTGTCGGATTTAAAAAAAGACCATGGCCAACAACTTCACAATTAACCTCATATCTAGGTAGTTCATATTTGTTTTTAAAGTTTTCACTTATAAATATAATATCATCTGAGAAAGAAGAATCATCATGGCCTGACGCCCAAGGATTTACTCTTTCATCTTTTTCTATTTGGTTTTTTATTCTTCTTTTTATTCTATAAAGTATTGACTTGTAATCATCCCAACTTGTATAATTATTTCCTTCTGAATCAATGATTAAAATATCATGATCTCCTAAATCATATATAGAATGTGTTGTATAATTTAATTTTTCAAATTCCAATAAGTCTTCATTGTAAAAATTAGAGGAATTTGAAATATATTGATTAAAGTTAGTATACTTAATAGTCTTTTCATATGCCTTTTTTCGAACTTTTTCTTCACTATCATTCAAAATAACTTCCCATAAAACAGTATCATCACTTATTTTTTCAATTGCACCTAGTCGTACATTATGGTCTTCATCATTTAAAGCAGCATAATGTAAAACATCAAGGTTAGTTATTTTTGATATAGCATCTCTTCGAGCAAATTTATCTGGATTATTTTTTACAGCATCTTCTAAAACAGATTCATCAGTAATTTTAGATAATGCTTCTCTAGCAAGGACCTCAGATTGAGAGTTTTGAACAATATCAATTAAAACATCCTGATTTTTAATCTTTTTAACTGCTTCTTCAATAGCATATCCAGATTTAGAATTTTTCAATATATCGATTAAAATAGTCTCATCAGTAATTTTAGAAGTAGCCTTTTCACAAGCCATATTCTCTTTAGCGTTCTTAGCAATATCAGCTAAAATCGCTTCATCATCAATTTTTTCAATTGCTTTTAGATAAACCTGAGAATCTTCATCATTTTTAGCAATTTCAGCTAAAATATTAGGATCATTAATGATTCTAACAGCATTTAAACGAACAACCCAACTTTCATCATTTCTTGCCACATCTATTATAATATCCTGGTTGGTAATATTGTAAATAGCTTCTTTTCGAACAAATTCATGATTGTCTGTTTTTAGAATTTCAATTAATTTATCCTGATCTTTTAATTTTTTAACAGCTTCACATCTATCTGATAAACGGTCATTTGGATTATATTCCTTTTTAAATAATCTATCTAAAAATCCCATAATTAAACCCTCTAAAAATAAAAGTATAATAAATAATTTCCAAAAAATTATAAATAATCTGTAAAATTATTTTAAAATACAGTTAATTATAAAATAAATTATATTTTAAATAAGTAATAAATTTTATTACAAAAAAGAAATAAAAAAATCCAAGATTAATTGTTTTAATATATATTTAAACTAAAAAATAAAGGAAATCATATTATATTAGAAATAATTAAAATATAGATTATAAATAAGAAAATCTACATGGAATCGGCATATATAAATATATGGTATAATGAAATTTAATTAATAATAATGAATATCCTTGAAAGAAATGAAAAAATCATTAGATAAGGTATACTATAAAGTTATGATAAAAATTTATTACCATCTTAATTATACAATAACTGAAAGGTGATTATATGGGAAAAAGTTATTGCAAAGAATGTGATAGTGAAATAAATGAAGATGTAGATATATGCCCAAAATGCGGTAAGCCCATAAATAATGAAGAAGAAAATAGTGATTTGAATAAAATAAAAAATAATAATACTATTTCAGTTGAAAAAAAAGAAACAAATGAAAAATCATCTTATAAACAAACATTTACATCTAAAAAAAAATTATTAACATTAACAGGGATTTGTATAATATTATTCATCATAGTAGTTATGACTTTTGGATTTCCTAATCTAACAGCAGAACATAAAGGAGAATATAATAAAGATAATTCACTTTTATCCCCTTCATTTACCGATAATATAGGAGGAATAGATTTTAAAATTCCTAAAGGATATGACGAAATTGACGGTGCAAATAATGAGGAACTAGAAAATTTAACATCATGTGACAGATCATATATAAATTCAGCTGGGAATATTATTTGGATATGTGTTTCAACAAATTATGACTATTTCTATTGGCAATTAAGTCAAAAGAAAAAAAATCATGAATTAAATGCAAATATAAAAGGACATGAGGGAATACTGAGTTCAGATGGTAAATTTATATATATTGCAAATGGAACATTAATCACCATTACGGGAGCGAACAAAACAGAATTAGAAACTATAATTACGAATTAAAATACATATTATAAATTAGTTTAAAAAAAATATATAAAAACATTAATGTGATTAAATGAATCCCTATTTAGAAATAATAAGACCTGGAAATGCAGTTATGGCAGTTATTGCTGTAATTTTAATGGGATTTGTAGGACATAACTTCGATTTACCATTAATATTAGGTCTAATTGCAACATTTTTAGCTCTTGGTGGAGGAAATGCTATAAATGATGTATTTGATGTGAAAATTGATAGTATAAATAAACCAACAAGACCAATCCCTTCTGGTCGCATAAAACTTAAAATAGCAAGAGCATATGCACTAGGACTATTATTACTTGCTATACTTGTAGGAGGAATAATTAGTTTAATGGTAAGAAATATTGCACCTGTTACAATTGTTATTGGAGCATGTATACTTGAATATTTTTATGCAAGAAATCTTAAATCAACAGTACTCATTGGAAATATTTGTGTTGGAATATTAACAGGATTATGTTTTTTATTTGGTGGAGTAATTATTGGATGTAAAATTGGAAACATCCTGATTATTATAATATCCTTAATACTTGGATTTTTTGCACTACTTATGACTACTGCAAGAGAAATAGTTAAAGATACAGAAGATATTAAAGGAGATAAAAAAGAAGGTGCGAAAACATTTCCTATTGTCTATGGAAAAAAACCCTCAGCATATCTTGCAGGAGCATTGATCATAATAGATACTGTTCTATGTCCATTATTATATGTTTATCGTATTTTTAGCATAATATATCTTATAATCGTCATTATAGGAATGATATTATTCTTTTTTAGTGCATATAGTATTTTAAAAGATCAAAGTAAAGAAAATTGTACTAAAATTTCTAAATTTCTTAAAATAGGAATGATAATTGCATTTATTGCATTTGCCCTTGGTTCAGCAATATAATAAACTAATCAAGACCTAAAATAATTGATTATATGAATGAATACTTAAATAAAAATACTGATTAAAATAAATACTTTAATAAATTAGAATTATAAATCAGACTAATTATTAAATTATATAGAATAAAACTTAAGAGGAATATTAAATGGATTATAAAAAATATAAAAAAGATATATTGTGTATTGGACTATTAATTATAATTAGTTCTGTAGTTATATACTTCTTTATAAAGAGTGATAGTAAAATAGGAAATTTCTATATACATGATGTATATATCTACTTAAATAACAGTCTTAATTATGCAGGACTAGGTGGAAGTAGTAAAAATCCAGGTCTTCCTCCAGTAATTCCAGTTATTACATCAATATTTTTCTCATTAGGGTTTGTTTCTGATAAAATTATTATATATGTAAGTAGTATCTATTATATTTTAACTGCAATTGGAATGTATCTAATATTACGTTTAAAATATAATGAACTTTTAAGTTTTACAGGTGCAATAATTCTAATATTCATGCCTATTAATCTTGTTTGGGCAACAAAAGGAATGATTGATATTCCTGGCCTTGCAATGTCTATATTTGCATTATACTTTATGGCCCTGGGATTATATAAAAATCCCAAATATTATTATTTAGCGTTTCCAGTACTTATTATAGGGTTTTTTACAAGATTTACAGTTATACTCACTCTTCCACCAATGTTAATGTTAATATTATTTACAGGAAATCCAATTAACTATATAAATCAACATTTAGGTAAATTAATTAAAGGGTTTTTATCTGGAGGAATTACACTAGGCATTATTCTGATACTTTACAAGATTTATCATATTTCTCCATTTTTTTTGAGTCAATATAAAACTATTTCTGCAACTTCAAATCCAGGAGCTTCAAGTGCAGCTGCAACTAATACTGTAGCTTTAACAACAAATAATATCTTTTACTACATAAACAATATCCCTCTATATATGGGAACATATAAATGGATCCCATTTTCATTAAAACCTGGAAGATTTGCATTTGAAAAGATGGTATGGTTAGGAAACCATCCTACTTTTATAAGCTATATCTATTTACTAATAATTTTAATGGGGCTTATTGTACTTATTTGGAAATTATGTGAAAAACAAAATAAAGATAAAATTCTAAAAGATAAAAACAAATACTTTTATGGTAAAGTTCTTTTATTCATTGTTCCATTAATTATTTATTTTGTAAGCTTTACACATGTTTCTCTTTATATGTCTATTGCCTTAATCAGTATTTCAATACTATTTTTATTTAGATTAATAAGAAAATCTGATTTAAAATATTTAGCTATAGACTTTATGTTTATATACTGGTTAGCAGTGAATCTAACTTTTTATTCATTCAACATTATTAAAACAGATAGATACGGAATTACATTTACACCAATGTTAGCATATTTTGTTATATGGGGATTATATCTTATTTATGGAAAACTTAAAGAATATCTTCCTAATAACTCTAAAGGAAAATCAGAAAAGAAATTCCAAATATCTTCTAAAACCCTTAATACATTAAAGGTTTTATTTCCTATATTTTTAATAATATCAACATTAGGAGTTACCTCCTACTGTTATATGACAACTAGTCCCCATACTTTTGATAACTTACAGCCAAATAATATTCTAACAGCATATAATGACCAGAAAGAAGTTACAGACTGGATAATCCAAACAGATCCAGATTATAAAAATAAAGTAATATATGCTACAAATTGGATAGAAATAGCATTTAACCTAAAAATGGATGTGAATCAGACATTTGGATTATCAAATAACACTAACTTTACCTTAACACTTCTACAAAATAATGCAACTTATTATATTACTGAAGGTGAAAATCCTAATATAGATACAAATTATTATAATATTGCAAAGGAAAAAAACGGTTTTATAGTTTATAAAAGAGTCTAATTATTATGAAAAAATAATTATTTCATATTAATAAATTTAATTTTTTAAAACATATAATAAGAATAAATAAATCCATTAAATAGTATATTAATTTTAGATTAAAAAGATATGAGGTTATAGGTTAAAAAATCTATACACCTATTATATTAGTTTATTAAAATTAATTGTGATATAAAAGAATAAAAATTGCATAAATTATTTAAAAAATGATATAGAGTGTATTAAAAATCTAATAAAATTGGAAAATTATTTCCTAAAAACTTTTCTAAATATATTAAAAATTATATAAAATAGAAAAATGGAATTTTAAAAGATTAGATTTAAAATTAAAGTTTTGAAGGATGAAAATGCAATTTTCGAAAAATCACATAAATTTTTGAAAGTGCCTAATCAATTTTACAAAAAACACTTATAAAGTAGAATTAACAAATCATATAATCAAACTTTTTAGTTTTAAAATAAATATTATAAAAAAATTATAGAATACAAACTAATAAATTAGAAATGAGGAATTGAATTGTTTAATATTACTGAAAAAATGACAAATAGAATATCATTAATAATAGTGGTATTATTTGCATTTATAATAACATTTACACTTATTTATCAAAATATTATACATCAAATTGGAATAGGATATCCTTATATAGACATATATTTGTATTTAATTGAGGCATCAAGATTATTTGGTATAGAAACTGGAGGATATAAATATATAAACTTTTTACCCCCTTTTATACCTTTTTTAACTTCACTCTTATTTAGAATAGGTTTTGTATCAGAATTTAGTATTTTTATCACCACTGGAATTTTTTATATATTTGGAATACTTGGAATGTATTATATTTTAAAATTAAGATTTAACAATTACTATTCAACTTTTGGTGCAATATTTTATGGATTATTTAAAATAAATATGAAATATGTAGGAAATGGAACATTAGATACTGCTTTTATTGCCTTGATGCTTTGGGCTATATATTTCTTTATTCTAGCAATGGAAAAAAATCAGAACTATTTTTATATTGCAATTCCATTAGCCATAATAAGTTTTTTTACAAAATATCCTGGAGGGCTTATTTTTCCACTAATGTTGTTATATTTTATGGGTAAAACTAGATTTTTTTATAATATTAAAAAATACTCCAAAGGTCTTGTTAAAGGAGCTATATCTGGGATTATAACATTAATACCATTTGGTGCATATTTTTTTATAAAACAAATTCCATTAAGATTTATAAATCAAGCACAGGAAATCTCATCTACATCCTCTCTTACAGCTACAGGTAGTAATGGTAAATTAGTTGGAAATGATTTATTTTTTTATATTAAAAGTATAGAAAAAATCATTAGCTTTCCATTATGGAAAATAGAATTTAGAAAAATTATATTATTAATAGCTATAATCGGATTAATTATAACTATATATTTCGTTGGAAAGAATTTAATAAATTCTTTCTCTGAAATTAAAAATTCTAAAATAAGATTATGTAAATGGAATGTTTCTTCAAAATTAATGTATTTGATTTTTTCTATTTCCCTTATTTTGATTTTAATATCATTTTTAACAGCAAGTCTGATTTCGTTTGCAATTTCTGAGTTACTCTTATTTACTGGCCTTTATTTATGTGCATACTCATTTACAAAAATCTTTTTAAAATATGATAATGCTGAAGAAATAAGTTCAACAAGATATCCTTATTTACTTATTAATATTGTTATGATAGGGTTTTTTTTATCTTTTTTAGTGTTTTTTTCTGCACATTTAATAAAACAAAACAGATATTCTACTTCAATGGCTCCAGGCATAGTATTTTTAATAACATTATCTATTGAAACATTAATGATAAAAACGAAGGATATTAAAATTAAAAAAATAAATTTAAAACAATTGATTCCAATATTTATAATTTTAGTAATGTTACTTTCATCCATAAATTATATTAACCATTTGAAATATGATAAAAATGCAGCTGATGAAAAACTTGCTGTAAATTACCTAAAAGATAAAGAAGGAGTTATTATGTCTGATAGGGGCCCTGTTTATACATTTTATTTAAAAAAAGAGGTTAAATTAATAAGAGATTTGGATCAGAAGAATCTTGATAAAGAGCTTTTAGATAATCATGCAGAATATGTTACCACATTCCATCAAGTTAATTTAACCCATTACTCCCCCATTAAAGAATTTGGAAATATAACTATTTATAAAAAAAATAATGAAAACTAGAATTATATTATAAAAATAAAGGGTAATGATATTAAAAGAATATAATATTGAGGGTGAAACACTAATATAATTTAACAAAAATTATTATATTATGTAGATAAATATAAGAATTAAATTAAAAAATATTTATTTTTAATTTAAATAGATATAGATTGTTTAATAAGTTTGATAAAATTGATTCATGAGCATTCTCATATTTTAAAAAAAAGCATAAAAAGATGAAAATATGAAGATATTACATGTAGTTCCATCATTTGTACCTTGTCTTGCAGCAGGAGGGGTTGTGAATGCATCATACCAAATAGCTAAAAAACAAAAGGCACTAGGTCATGATGTAGTTGTATATACTACTGACTCATGTATTAAACGTCTAGAATTTGAAGACAACTATAATGTTAATGTAGATGGAATCCGTGTTTATTATTTTAAAAATATATCCAATACTTTTAAAAATAAATTTACTATTGACACTCCTAAAGGTTTGAGAACACATCTAAAAAAACATCTTAAAGAATTTGATATAATCCATATTCATGAACATAGACATTCACTTGCAATACTTACTCATAAATATGCTGTTAAATACAATATTCCTTATGTTTTGCAGGCTCATGGATCTGTGCTCCCCTTCTTTCAAAAAGAAAAACTTAAAAATATATTTGATAAAACCTGGGGATTTAATATATTGTATGATGCAAAAAGAGTTTTTGCCCTAACTAAAACTGAAAAATTACAATATTTAAAAATGGGTGTTTCCAACAGGAACATTGAAATTGTTCCTCTTGGAATTGACCTAAAAGAATATGATAATCTACCGGAATATGGTAAATTTAGAGAAAAATTTAATATTTCCTCAGATGATAAGTTAATAATATTTATAGGAAGACTTAATAGGATTAAAGGTCTTGATTTACTGATTAAAGGATTTAATAAATTTGATAAAAATAATCCTGATAATAAGGTTAAACTTGCCATTATAGGGCCAGATAATGGATTTGAAGATGAAATAAAAAGTCTTATTAAAAAATATAACCTAAATACTAAGATTTTACTTACTGGACCCTTATATAAAGAGGATAAATTAAAAGCCCTAAAAGATTGTAATATTTTTATAATGCCTTCACAATATGAATCATTTACAACCAGTGGACTTGAAGCTATGGCCTCATCTAAAGCTCTTATTTTAACCGAATGTAATCATATATCAGAGTGGGTAAAGGGGGTATGTGGAGAAACATGTAAATACAACCCAGATGAATTGGCTTTAAAAATTGAAAAACTAATATCTGATGATACATTAATGGAAAAATATGGTGAAAATGGACGTAAACTAATTGAAAAGGAATATAATTGGGATATAATTATAAAAAAAATTATTAAAATATATATGAAAGTTTTAAAAGAAAAATAAATTTTAAATAAAAAATATGAGAATATTATAATATTAATTACATAAATCAATACAAATTAAAATTATTATGTTCATATGAAAATTCATAAACAATATAAAATTAAATAAAATATAAAAAATAAAAAATTATATATTTCTACTAATAATAAAAAATTAAATAATATAATTATTCAAATATTAAATTAACAATGGTAAAATTAAATTAAGAATAATATCTTAAATAAAAATAGAATTTGATAAAAAAATAATTAAATGTGGCCAAAATGAAAATTGTAGTCTGTAAAAATTGTGGAACAAACTTTCAAATTGAGGATTATGAAGACATTAATACATATGAATGTAGCATATGTGCAGGGGATTTAGAATATGATACTAATTTTTCAACCCTACCATCTAGTGAAACCACTCAAAGATTTAATACAGACAGACTTACTAAAAGTTATTATATGGTTCAATGTGAAAACTGTGGACTTAAATATAAATTAGATAAAACTGACAATATTTTAGATTATGAATGTTCTGGTTGTGGAGGAGAATTAAAATATGTAGATAATGCATTAAACCAAGAACTAAAAGGAATACGTCAACAGCAACAAGCATATAAAGAATTTTTACAGAATAATTATTCTATAGATAGTGGAAATTCAGATACTAAGTTTCCTCCATACGATGATGATTATATTATAGTAGATCATGGTGCAAGAGATGATGAAGAGGAATCTGCAGATTATGGAACTGTGCAAAATAGCGGATACATAGAAAATGGAAATGAATATTCATATAATGAATTTAAAGATGATATTATACCTGATAAAAGCATAGATGAAAACAATAATGAAATAAATGAAAATACCGGTTATATAAAGGATGAAGATAATTTTAATCCTGATAACTACGAAGATTTGAATAAAAGAGAATATGAAAGTAAATATAAAGTTCCAAATAGTTTAGATTATAATGAACTTAAAAATTATTTAATTTTTACATATGCTGAAAATATGGATTATCTATATAATAGTTATTATGAAGATTTGAAAAAAAAACTCAAAATTTAGAAAAACAGAATATACTGAATGACATTGAATATAATGAATTACAAGAAATTAATTCTAAATATAATATAAATCTCAATAATATTAAGATATTTAATAACGATTTTAACAAAGAAAATGAAGATTTTTCACAAAATACTTCCTTAAAAGAAATTTCAAAAGAAGAGTTTTCACAACAAAAAAACCAAAATATAGAAAAATCATCATTAAGACAGAAAAATAACACTACTTCTAAAACCGAAAATTCCCTAAGAAATATTCAATCTCAAAAAGATTATGAAATTAAACTAGAACTATTTGAAAAGGAATTAGAAAATGCATATGTCTATAATCAGAATCAGAACAATATTTCATCTAATTATGATTCTAATAAACAAGGAGTAGTATTATCAGAAGAAATTTTAAAACCAGAAGATACATTGGAATATTTAGATAATATTAAAAAACAGAACCTTGTACCTTATCCAAATGAGAGTAATGAACCTTATACCTATATTTATATTGTAAGTGGAGGGCTTACAATAATACTTGGTTTATATGATACAATATATTCTAAAAGAATTTATAGTTTAATTTTTGCTTTTATTGGAGCAGCGGTTCTTACAGTAGGAATTTATAAACATAAAAATTATGATGAGAAAGAAAAACGTGGAAGAATTATTCGTTCTAAACTACTTACACTTCCAGAAAACTTTTATGTCCTATATTATGTAAAAGTTCCTTTTTCAAGCGAAGGAATTAATCATGTAGTCATTGGCCCAACTGGAATTTTTACAATTTTATCACAAAAATTTGAAGCAAAAGAAGATAAAGACAGAATGAAACAGGAAAATGAAACTAAAAATTTAATTTCAAATCTTGATGGGGAAAATAATGAAATAACAATATCTGAGGATAATCATATGACTACTAAATCTATTAATCAAGAGCATAAAGTTAAATTTAAACACAATAATAAAATTAAACAGAAAATCCTTAAATTATCTTATGAATTAGAAGACTTTTTAAAAGAAAATAATTTGGAAAGTCCTATTCAACCTTATGTAGGATTTGTAAACC
>JAEEGL014155187.1_pt1 | contig 11257 bp, 9 predicted proteins | sample 9134231 | NCBI WGS metagenome assembly JAEEGL01 (sample SAMN16246548, study PRJNA631951) | gut metagenome | biome: gut microbiome; feature: rumen; material: fiber-attached | host: Bos | place: Iran: Karaj | collected 2018-10
AAACACAAAGCAGATTAACAGCACAGTTGCAAGACTTGTAAGAATAGTACGGTTACGGAGCTTTGGAATTACATTCAAAAACAGAAGAAGCAGAGCGTAAATAACAAAAACGGCAATAGCTTCTACTGTAAAAGTTGTAATTATCAAACCTACATAAAACAAAGGATGTGTAACAAGGCCGGCCTTTATTCCGTAAATGATTCCGCCAACCAGCATGATGGCAGCACCAAGAATAAGATCGGAAACTGCGGTTACAGCAACCTTTGCCCCGAAAATCTCTACAGGATTAAGCGGCATGGAAAGAAACTGTTCTTCTCCCATACCGGTGTAATAGTTTGTAGCCGCTGCAATAAAGCCAAAGAACATAACTGCCGCAAGAGCTGCAAACATGATGAACACAGGCATTTTTTCTATATCCCCGCTGTTAAGAAGACCGTTTCCGACTCTTGTCATAATAAGGATAAAAAGCCCGCCTGCTACTACAATAAAATAAATGATAAGGGCAATGTACAAAAGATTTTTGAGGATACCCTTTATGCCCTTTTTAAAATTTTCCAGGAACATTCCAAAAGAAAAGGAATTGGAGGAAAGAATCTTAAAGAGAGGCCAAAGCATCTGATTTTTCATTTTATTCCTCCGAAACAAGCTTAAGGAATATGTCTTCCAGAGACTGGCCTGCGGCTCCATGCTGCTGCTGAAGCTCTTCTATAGTTCCAATGAATACGATTTTTCCCTTTTTGATAATTCCAACTCTGTCGCAAAGCTTTTCTGCAACTTCCATTACGTGGGTAGAAAAGAAAACAGTCTTACCGGCAGCGGCACGCTCGCGCATTATTTCCTTGATTGTAAAGGCAGCTTCAGGGTCAAGACCAACCATAGGTTCATCCAGAATCCAGTTGTTAGGGTCTGTAATAAGACTTGCAATAAGGAAGAGTTTCTGCTTCATACCATGACTGAAGGAAGAGATGCGGCTGTTAAGATTTTCCAGAAGACCAAACTTTGCACAGTATTCTTCTATGCGCTGTTTTTTCTGGTCTGCAGGAACCTTGTATACATCGCTTATAAAATCAAGATATTCAATTGCCTTGAGGCGTGAAAAGGTTTCTGGGTTATCAGGTACAAAGGCAAAGGTGCGTTTTGCAGCAATAGGGCGTTCTTTTATAGAAATGCCGTCAAGAAGGAGCTCGCCTTCATCCGGCTGAAGAATTCCTGTAAGCATTCTGATTGAAGTTGTTTTACCGGCACCGTTTGGGCCAAGAAATCCAAAGATTTCTCCGTTGTTTACGGTCATTGTAAGTGAATCAACCGCCTTAACAGTGTTTTTGTTGTAAGACTTGGTAACATTTTTTAGTTGTAACATAGTTTTCTCCTAAGTGGTAGACCTAAAAATTGCATTCGCAATTTTTTTAACGGTCTGCTATTTATCACCGGTCGCCAGCGACCTTACTCATGTTACACTAATTTCAATTTTGACGCTATATATACAAAAGTAGAATTCCAGTAAATGGCAATTTCGTTGGTGCTGTAGCTGGCGTAATCGTCTATAAAGCAGCGAAGCGGCGGCAGATTAAGAGGGCCCAGTTTTTCTTTGGCGCAGGCATCGTAAAGACCTTCGCACGGGCCGCCGCTTATCATTCCAGGCATTGTTTTTTTAGTTGCAGCCGAAGGTCTGTGATGCGGATACTTTACTGTATTTGTACCAAAGCCTGTAACATAACAGACATCCATAGGATTACAGCCAAGAATATAATCAATCTGCTTTTTTGCAGCTTCGTAATACTTGCTGTCACCGGTAATGTCCCAGGCTGAAAGCAAAAGATGAGCTTCGTCACATACATGGCCACAGCTTCCCCAGTGCACCTTGTCCATGCTTGTACCAAACGAAGCATTTATAACACGGTCCAGAACTTTATCTGCATTTTTAAGGATAGAAGCTTCAAAATCACGTACTGTTTCTGCATCCTTGATTTTATCCTTTGCGCGAAGGAATAATTCTGTTCCGTAGCCGGCTACCATGCCCCAGCCAAAGCCTTCGAACCATTTGTTTTTCCATGGAAAAGCAGGATCGTCAGGCAAATCAACAATTGAATGCTTTAGCTCCAGAGCTTTTTTAAGATATGCTTGATCTCCTGTCTGCAGAAAAAGCGCAGCGCAGGCAAAATATCGTTCATCTGCAGAACTCCAGTCTCCGTAACCGCCGGTTGTAATTTCCGGAGGATTTTTAAAAAGCTCATCTTCATGAGTATCAAGATAATTCTGAGCTTTTATTGCTGCTTTCATAAGGATATTGGCAAAGGCCGGATCGCTTTCCCTGTAAATTGAAGAAGCAAAAGCACAGGTACCTGCAAAATCTGCTGTTGCAGTGCTTGATACAGGAGCAATTACAAGTTCATCCTTTTCGTCCTCTGGATTTATAAAGCCGCAAAAGTGATAGCACGAAACCTTATGATTAACTCCGCCATCTTCTCTCTGCATTCTTAACATCCATTCAAGTTCAAAGCGGGCTTCGGCTAAAATATCAAATTTTGTAAAAGAATCATGACTCTGTTCCCAGGCAAGCAGCAGATCCATTACCGCTTTACTGGCCGCAACTACATAACGTCCATAGTCTCCGGCATCATGCCAGCCGCCATGCACATCCTTTTTTTGAGTTGTTCCGTAAACTACAGCAGGCATATCATGACAGGCAGGATGATTCCAATCAGGTTCTTTGTCATAAGCAACCTCCTGGCCGCAGCGTGACAGATAAAAATAATTTAAGGTTGAAAAATATATATCATCATAAAGTCTGTTTCCAATTTTTACAGGAACGCTCTGAGCCTGCTCCCCGTCTACCGATTTTACACGGATAAAATATTCTCCGTCTGTTTTAAATTCTGAAAAATCAAGACAGCAGACAGGTTCACCGGCAACTCTATCCTGTACAGGACTTGCAGCTTTTGCGGAAAATACAGTTTTTCCATCCTTCTGGCCGCAAAGCTCAAAAATCTCGTTTCCATCAAGGCCGGTTGCGTATGCAAATTTTGTTCCGGCTGCACAATATCCAATCTGATTTACAAAAACAGCAAGTTTATTTTCCATATTTCCGATAATATATGAAGAAAAAAATAAATAATTGAACAAAAATAGAAAAAAATCGAATATAATAGAGATGTATACATTAGAAGGTCAGTCCCTTACGTGAAAAATGCACTCGGCCAGCTGAAGAAACCTGTCCTCGCGCATTTTTCACTCCGGAACTGATCTTAAACTGTAACTTATCTATTTTAATAATTTTTTTATCATAAAGGATATCGGAAGCATGAAAAAATTGAGACCGGAAGTTTATAAGATTTCTTTTTCATTTATATTACTTTTTTCGCTGGCCTGCTTTAAGTTGTGTGCCCAGAGTAATAGTATTAGTCCTGGACAGGCGCAGACTATGCGCGAAAAATTTGTTGATGAAATAAAAACGCACATCGGGGCGCCTTATGAATATGGAGCTGTAGGGCCAGATGCTTTTGACTGCTCGGGGCTCATCTACTATTCGGCTCAACAGTCTATTCAGGTGCAGCTGCCTCGTACCGCAAAAGCAATTTACAATTACGCAAGAATAATTCAGGATGATAAACGCGAAATTGGTGACCTGCTTTTCTTTAAGACTACAGGTTCCTCCACAATTTCGCATATTGGCGTTTATATAGGAAACAGTCAGTTTATATCTGCAATAAGTGATGGAGTAAACACTGGAGTTATTGTTTCTTCACTTAATCAGGATTACTGGAAAGGCCGCTATGTTTCTACAGGCCAATTCCTTCCGTCCGGAAAAGAAGATTACAAAAAAGGCAGTTCCCTTGCCGAAACCGAAATGGAAGAAGACTTTTTCTATGACGAAAACAGCGACTCCAGTGTTGTTAAAGCCGCCCTCACCACTGATTCCACACCAAAAACCTTTGCAGACAACCTGCTCTTTGATGCTTCAGTTTTCTTTGACTGGTCGTTACTTTCTCCGCGTCAGTTTGTTTTCAGATACAGAGGAATTGATGCGGGTATCCATGCAAGCTATGCGGGCTGGAGCCTTAACCCTGGAGCAGGATTGTATATGAGGTTCAATACAGGACTTGATACATTCCAGCTTCCACTTGTTTTCAGCATTTCCATGAACGACTTTATAAGGGTTTATGCAGGACCGGTATTTACATTCGGTGATGTAACCCTTATAGATTCCGACAAGGAAATTAAAGGCTCTGTTTTCCCCGGCATAATCGGTATCTCGCTTTCTACTCCTCGGTGGAACATAGGCAAAGTGGCGCTTCAGGCTGTTCAGGATATAAACTACACAGTTTATAACAAAATGGACGGTTCTGCCCTGCCGTTTATGGAATCTGTTGCTGCAGGACTTGTTATGTATACAGGAATAAGAGTGACAGTTCCGCTTTCCGCCTTTTACACAAGGAAGTAGCGAATGAAAACAAAATTAAACAGATTTGGACTTTTGATAGCCGCAACTGCTGCCCTTTTATGCACAGTCTTTTTTACCGGCTGTACTTCAGAAATTGAACTTGAACTTAAAAAAGACGGTACTGTTGACGTAAAATTTAACGGAAGCGCAGGAACAGCCTTTGCCGCACTTATAAATGCCGCAGCGGGCAGTACATCACAGTCTGACCAGGTTATTTTTGACACAAAAGAAATTGAATACGAAATGTCTCATAACGGATTTTCAAACGTAAAGGCTGTTACAAAAGCAGGCGCAGATCTTTCTGTAACCATGACTGATAAAAACGGTAAGTCCGCACTGTTTACTTCGGGAGTTGTTACCGCAGAAAAAGGAAAGCTTTCGCTTGCTCTGTCACCTCAGACGCTCAAAAAATTCTATGATTCTGCAGACAGCCAGACAACAGCGTTTCTTGATATGCTTTTGTCACCGCTTTTTAATGATGAAATCATGTCAGAGGAAGAATATATTGAACTTTTAGCTTCGTTCTATGGCGAAGAAATTGCACAGGAAATAAAGGACAGTAATTTCAGAATTACACTTAAAAATGCCGACGGCACAAAAAGGCTTTATTCCCTTGGAATTGCTCAATTGCTTACGCTTAATGAAGTGATTAGATTTTAGGTTTATTTCGTGTTTATTTTACAAAAGTCTCAACAACCGAATTATCTGCGTTGCTGTAGGGAGCCGGAACGTATTTATCGGCGTTCCAGTCGTTTTCCCAGCGTGAATTATCAAGCAGATAACGGAACTGGTATTCTTTGTTAACGTCAAGTTCGAGTTTTACAGAAAAAGAACCGTCCTTTTCCATTTTCAAAGGAGTTGTTGTACTGCTCCAGCTGTTAAAGTCCCCCGCAATGTTAATCTGCTTCGCACCCTGAGCAGCCTCTGGTGATACTGTAAAGGTCACCGTACATTTAGTTTTATCTTTAGAAAAAGACTTTTTCAAACCCATTTATAAACTCCAATTAAGAAATCAATACAACAGTTTTTTAATTTTTACCCCTAGTCCATATAAAATATAGTATTATGTAAAAATATTCAAGTATACATTCCGAAACGGAGCAGTCACAGCAGGGCAAACGCATTATTTCACCTTGCTATTCACAAATTCTGTGGTATAATGAAGTATTATTAAATGTCATTTTATGGGAGCGTGACACCAATGGAAGAAGCTGAATTAGACCCTGAGATTGCTGCATTGCTGGCAAATACCAGTTCAAGTGCGGGAAGCTCTGCGGAATCCACAATATCTATGGAAGACTTAGACAAAATGCCTAGTGCTTCCGATTCTTTTAATCAGGATTTATTATCAAAAAATTCTTCGGGCTCATCTGTTGCTACAGGCGGTGGAGTTCACGAAGTAAATTTAAGCCTGAAAGAATTTGCCCCTCTTGAAAAACTTAAGAACGAAACTTCCAGCGGCGTTTATGATGATCCAAAATATTATAAAATTGCGCTTACAAACGAAAATCAGTCGGCACAACGTGTTCATCAGGTGCTTTCAAAATATCTTACCTGTGCAGATCCAAAAGATCGTGCCGTATACCGTCAGCAGATTGTAACCTGTTACTGGGAGCTTCTGCGCGGAATGGCCCCAAAAATGGCCGAAATCAATCTTCCAATGCCAAAGCGAATGCTTATGCGCTTCGGCGTTCTGCTTCCTTCGCTTTTTAAGGAAGAACAGAAGGATTTCTTTTCTAAAATTATTTACGAAAACAAGCCGCAGGAGCCAATTCTTTATGTTGATGAATGGTTTAAGGAAATTGCATCAGGCCGCATGAAGAATTCCATGACCGATGAAAAGAAAACTCCACAAAGGAACCTTTCACCGGAACAGGCCGCTACTGCAGAGCAGTCACGCCTTATGCAGCTTCAATCTAAAAACTCCGGTAAGCTTCAGAATGCCGAAAACATCCTTAACATAAAGGAAAACGAGCGTGCAATGATAGAGGTTGAGCTTAAGAACAGAGTTGATTCACTTTGTGAGCATAGCCCGATTATCGGAATGGAACCTCATACTCAGGGAATGTCCGAAGCACAGCGTAAGCTTTTCTCTGAAGTTACAGACCTTTTGCACAGACTTTCTAAAAACGACAAGGAGCTTTCAAAGGCACTTGCAGAATATCAGGAAGCGAAGGGTGTATATGATACCGTTCAGAACAAGATTGCAGATACTGGTCCTGTAGTTCAGATTGATACAAGTGCAATTAATACGGAATTTGAAACAATCCGCCAGATGGCAAAGATGACAATCGGTCGCCGCGGTAATCAGTTCCCTATTTTTACACGCGAATTTTACCACTGTACCGAAAATGGTACCGGAACCCGCGAAAATGTTATAGAAGTTCTGCGCTGGATTGAATCTATTGATCCGGGCTGCTTCTGCCGTATCCACAAAAACGTGCCTAACCGCATTGTGCCTTATGTTTGTCTTGTTCCAACCTATGGCGACAGAGGCTTCTGCTGGGAGCCGTTTGACCGTTACAACCGCGTAACAAGCCGTGGACGTATTGTTGTTCCAATGTATCCTAAGGATTTGCGCATTGCAGTTCTTACAGCTGTTGCCGATTTAAGATGGCAGGTTGCAAAGGAAAAAGCAAGCTACTACTGGATGGAAGAAGGTCTTACCGGACAGTACTACCAGCACTTTGACCAGGCTAAGCTTAAGGGTGATGTAAAGGAATTCTTTATAGAAGATTATATCCTTTGGATGACAAAGGAAAGCACCGGAGTTCAGCGTCTTGAAAAGGATGTTCGCGGAATCTTCTGGCGCAACATGCCGTTCCCTAAAGAGCTTAAGGAAGATTTACGACGTCGCTCTCTGGTTTACGACGAGCTTTGTAAGAAGGATGCAAACCGAGAGATGAGTGACGGATATTAATATGTGGATTGCTTCGCCCTCCGGGCTCGCAATGACATGAAGGGCCTTTTACATTACTCCCCAGCCAGTGCAATTACCGGGTCTAATTTCGCCGCCCTGCTTGCCGGATTCAATCCAAAGAAAATCCCTACAAAAACGCTGAATACAAAGGCAATAAGACAGGCATTTGTATTAATTACATAGGCAATTTTCTGCACGTATTCAACCGCAAAGCTTAAAAGGATTCCCACAATTATACCAAAAAAGCCGCCAATCAAAGTTATGCTGGCCGATTCCACCAGAAACTGCTGCTTTATAGCCGCCGGACTTGCCCCCAGAGCCTTACGTATACCTATTTCCTGTTTACGTTCGGTTACAGTTACAATCATGATATTCATAATTCCAATACCGCCAACCAGCAGAGAAATTGCAGCAATTGCGCTTAGCATGGCAGTAAGTGTAGAAGTAATTTTACTTATCTGATCCAGCATAGTCTGCATACTGGTAACATTTACCGAAGTGTCGGTTCCTGTAAGGCTTGTACAGTATTCCTTTATTTTTGTTACGACAGAAGTAGCTTTTTCTTCGGAAAGGACCTGTACAATAACCTGGGCGGCCTGGGCATTAGGCATAATCTTTTTAGTATAAAAGCCTTTTGGAATAAAAGCGGCTCCGTTTTCCATTCCCATTGTCTGCTCTTTTAAGATGCCTATAATTTCAAAGCTGAAAGAAACCCTGTTTACAACAATAAGGATTTTTTTGCCAAGAGCATCACCCGCCGGAAAATAATTGATTGCCGTAGCATGATTCAAAATGATTTTCTGAGTGCCTTCTTCGTTGTCGGTTACATTAAAAAAACGACCGCATTCTTCCAGTTCCATATTGTAAGCTTCTAAGTAGCCGGTTTCTATGGCAGAGCAGTTTACCGAGCCCGACATTTCGCCATAAGTCATAGTTGCACTAAGGGAATTTTTGTACCAGATTTCCTTTATATTTTCTACATTTTCAAAAAGATTATTGCGGAAGGTCTCGTTAAAAGTGAGGGAAACAGCGTTTCTGCCCCGGAACATACCACCGGCAGACACACTTACCATATCAAGGCCGGTAGAACCAAAGGAGTCAGAAACCTGTTTTGTCGAACTGGAACCAATGCTGGTAATTACAATTACAGAAGCTACCCCAATAATTACACCAAGCAGAGAAAGAAAAGTTCTTGTCTTATTGCGCCTGAAGTTATTGAGCGCGTTTATAAAATCTTCCCACATAATTACTCCATTTACCGACCCTTCGACAGGCTCAGGGTCCCCACGTCATTGCTTCGCTCCTCGTAATGACGAACTATTCTTGTATCATTCCATCCAAAATCCTGATACACCGCTCTGTCGACTCACCAATGCGGGGGTCATGAGTTACAATTATAACTGTTGTACCCTGCTCCCGGTTTATTTTTGCAAACAATTCCATTACCTGTTTACCTGTTGTAGAATCCAGGGCACCTGTCGGTTCATCGGCAAGCAGGATTTTTGGCCTGGTAATCATAGCCCTGGCAATTGCAACACGCTGCTTTTGACCACCGGACAATTCATGAGGTCTGTGTTTAATTCTGTCCGAAAGTCCGACGGCCGCAAGTGCTTCCTTTGCACGCTCTACTCGTTCGCTGTGCTCTACATGGGCATACTTTAGCGGCAGCATTACATTTTCCAGAACATTCATAGAGGCAATAAGATGATACTGCTGGAATACAAAGCCTACAGTCTGATTCCGCAAAACCGCCAGTTCCTTTTCGCTCATTTTTGCAGTTTCTTTGCCGTTTATCTCTACTATTCCGGAGCTGGGTCTGTCCAGACAACCTATCATATTCATACAGGTAGATTTTCCGGAGCCCGAAGGTCCCATGATAGAAAGGAATTCCCCCTGTTCTATCTTAAAGGAAATGCCCTGCAAGGCATGCACTTCGCTTTCGCCCATTGAGTAGGTTTTAACTACATTTTCAAGTCTTACTATGGTATCTGCCATATTTATCTGCCGCCACCAGAAGGCATTGACGGCATTCCTCCACCAGAAGAAGAACCACCCCTGCTATTGCCCGAATTTCCGCTGTTATTTCCGCCGCTGTTTCTGCTGTTGTTATTGTTATTATTTCCGCTGTTTCTATTATTGTTTCCACCCTGATTTCTTGTAACTGCCGAGCCCGACTTTGGAATTTCTCCGGCCTGCAAAAGCACTTCGCCGCCTTTAAGGCCGCTTAAAACCTTTACATAATTACGGCCATACTGCTCTACTTCGACATATTTTTTCTGACCGGTCTTTGCTATAATTACATAGGCCTTGCCGTCTTCATAACCAATTGCATAGCGTTCTACAGTAATGTTTTCTACCGGCTCTTCTATCTGAATTTTTCCTGTAAAAGAATAATTAGGCAGAATCTCTTTTGGATAATCATCAATCCTTATTTTTGCCCTTACAATTGAAGCACCACGGTTTGTAAGTTCACCAATTGCAGGCCAGCCGGTTACATAACCATAGCCTTTTTTGTCAGAAGCATTAAAATCAAGGATTACAGGCAGCCCAACCTGCAGCTTGGCAACATCAGTTTCGGGAATTTCAACCTCGGCAGTAAGGTAATCAAGATTTACCAGGGTACCAATTTTATCTCCCGATTTTACGGAATTTCCTTCCACTGCATTTATATCTACAATTACACCGTCAAAGGCAGCTACAACCTTGCGCTCTGCAATTTTTTGAACAAGAGCCAGACGCTGGGTTTCCATAAGACTCAAATCGCGGGGAGAGCCATTAAGCCTTGTAGTTGCCATATTGTAATCATGCTTTTCAAGATTATAAACTTCGTCAGAATCATCCAGCTGAACAAGTATGTCACCCTTTTTTACCTTATCTCCGGGCTTTACAAAAATTTTCATTACAGTACCGGCACCAAGAGCATTTAGGGTCTGCTGCTGAGCCGCACTTACTGTTCCCGAAATTTCTATTACATTTTCATAAGTTTCTTTATTTACTGTATAATACTGAACAACTTCCTTGTCTTTATGAAGGAAAAAACGCAAGCCTACAAGAAGGCCGGCAATAACCACCACCACTGCCAGAATGATTATAATTATCTTAATTCTTTTTTTCATATATACCTCAAACCAATATGTCATGCTGAACTTGTTTCAGCATCTATTTTTATGAGATCCCGAAACAAGTTCGGGATGACAGTTATTCCACAAACATTGCACTAACTTCATTATTATAAATTATCAAATCTATAAAACCGCCCAGCTGCTTTACCCTTGCCTGCACTGTAGAATTCTGAGCAGACACATAATCCTTCTGGGAAACGAGTCCCCGCTCATAATAACTGCTCATGTTTTCTTCTACATTTTTATACATCTGATAGTTTGTTTCATTTGTCTTAATAGTCCACAAAAGATCTTCCAGCTTAAGCTCACGTTCCTTTACCGCAGTATCGTATGCAGAATAGGCTGCAGTAACCTTACTTTCTTCCTGTTCAATTGCAATTTGTGTAAGCTGGTCCGAAATTTCATTTTTCCTAAAGGTATTTGGGCTGTAAGTAAGTCCCACCGTCAAAGAGGGAGAAGATGAGCTTGCCACAGGAAGGTTGACGCTTGCATTAAGACCCAGCCCTTCATAAGAAGCCGAAAGTCCTGCATTTACTGTATTGCTTGCCCTGCCGTTATTGTTTCTGTAGGAATAACCACCGTTTGCTGTAAGCGTAAGCTTTGTGGAAGCGTCCCGGGTCATCTGGTTTATTTTTTGTGTCCAGAGAATACTTTCTATATCCTTGTAGGAATTTTTGTCAAAGGAAGTTATATCAAGTGGCTCAACCTGTCCTATATCGGCAGGAATAAGAAGGGTAAAATCCAAATCCTCAGGAATTTCAATTTCTTTACCAC